>Ga0137403_10004921_pt1 | contig 15615 bp, 8 predicted proteins | sample CZOMad2_1_16fung_FD_122057 | JGI IMG/M metagenome (GOLD analysis project Ga0137403, IMG submission 122057) | Vadose zone soil fungal communities from Angelo Coast Range Reserve, California, USA - CZOMad2_1_16fungal (Hybrid Assembly) | ecosystem: Environmental > Terrestrial > Soil > Vadose zone... | reverse complement strand
ATTCTTGTGCCCACTGCGAAGGACAACCAAACATGACCACGGGCTCGGGACTAACCGAAGCAGTGCTCTATGACACGCTGATGAATTATCTGGTTTCGATGGCGCGCACCGTCGAGGGCGCCATGAACCGGGCGCTGGATTCTCTGGTAGGACTCGACAATGCCGGGACAACTTCGTTGCCCGGTGAGGTGTTTCTGCTGGAGCCGCGCATCAATGAAATGGAGATCGTCATCGATGAGCACGCGATCCGGTTGCTGCGGCGAGGGTCGTTTTCAGACGATGAGATGCGGCTGATTGTAGCGGCGCTGAAAATCACAAACGACCTGGAGCGCATCGGTGACATCGCGGTGAATGTCGCCGAACGTGTTATTTCGTTGCGCGAACTGCCGGTCACCGAGTTACCCGAGGAGCTTGCCCCGATGGCTTCGGCGGTGCGCGCCATGGTGAGCAAGAGTCTCGGCGCGCTGATTTTCCGAAATGTGGAAATGGCCACGCAGGTCCTCGAGAGCGATGACGTTGTGGACCAATATCGGGACCGCATCTTCGAGCGGTTGCTCCAGGTCATGACCCAGGAGCCCGCCGCCGTGAGTCCAGGTTTGCAATTCATCCTGGCGACCCGGCACCTGGAACGCATCGCGGATCACGCGACGAATATCGCCGAGGACATTATTTTCTGGGTGCGCGGGTTGGACGTTCGCCACGGCCGCGGCCTGACGGTGCAGGCCGAACAGCCCGCGGATGTCGAATCACGTTCGTCCGAGGTCACCGAGAATTCACATGACCGTCATCCGAACGTGACGCCGGCATGCGACACTCAGCGCGCTTGATCTTCACTTAAGGTCCTACCACGGGGACCGGTGCACCCCTGGCTCCGGTCCCTTCTCCCCCCTCTTGGTGAGTTGGCGACGTCCCTGATCGAGTTGATTACTTCGGTTTACGATTTAATCTGCCTAGTGCATTCGTATTATTGCCCTTCCCTTCTCTCGGAATAAGAATTCAGCATCTATTGCCGATTCATCGGCACACCCCGTAACGAGTTGCTTTCTCAAAGTGATTGCGGCCAAGCGTCTTGATGCGGTGTTGCTTTGCGGCCGGCTGGCGCGCGTGGTGCGAACGCGACTTACGGGGACTGAATCCATGAAGGTAGCTAGGGAGCGGACAATTCTATGAAAGCAAGCGTGACAACTAAGAAATTCTTCGCGAGCACTCTTTTGGCTCTAGGTTTCTGCCTGCCAGTATTGGCCCAGTCGGACACGACACCCATTGAAATTGGCGGTGTGACGTTTTCCGGGAACATTCGCGAGCGCTACGAAGCTTGGGATTTCTTCCAGCCGGCGGCCGGCCAAAATCTTTACGGCTATTCCGGTACGCAGATTCGCTTCGGGTTTTCACAGACACGGCAGCACTATGACTGGAACATCGAGTTCGAGGCGCCGATATTGTTGGGCGTGCCCGACCGGGCGTTGAGGCCTGCACCGCAAGGGCAATTAGGGCTGGGTGGCTCGTACTTCGCGGCGAACGACAACAGTCAGAACGCGGCGCTGATTTTTCCGAAACAGGTCTTTGTGCGGTTTAAATGGGATCACTCGAGTCTGCGGGCCGGGCGGTTCGAATTCACCGACGGCAGCGAAGTCAAACCCAAAGACCCGACGCTCGCTTCCCTCAAGAACGATCGGATCGGCCAGCGATTGCTTGGTACGTTCGGATTTTCCGATGTGATGCGCAGCATGGACGGTTTGCACTATGTCTATTCCAACGGCCCGTGGAACCTGACGGCGGTCAGCGCCATTCCGGATCGTGGCGTTTTCCAGGTAGACGGGTGGGGCTGGGTAAAGACGCCAATCACTTACGTGGCGCTCACGCGTCAAGTTGATTTCGGGTCGAGCCATGCGGAATGGCGCGTGTTCGGATTGTTCTATAACGATGATCGCGCCGTGTTAAAGGCGGACAGCCGGGCGGCGGGTGTTCGCGCGACGGATCTTGGTGGCATCGACATCGGGACCTACGGCGGGCACTTCATTATGTCGACTGCAACCAGCGCAGGGACGTTTGATCTCTTGGGGTGGGGTGCGCTGCAGAACGGACGGTGGGGAGTGCTGACGCAACGATCGGGAGCAGCGGCAGCCGAAGGCGGGTGGCAGCCAAAGTTTGGTCCGCGGGTACGGCCTTGGCTGCGCACTGGTTATTTTTACTCGACGGGCGACGGTAACCCGACGGACGGCACGCACGGTACATTTTTTGCGGTACTGCCCACGCCGCGTGTCTACGCGCGTTTCCCCTTTTTCAACTCCATGAATAACCGCGACGTTTTCGGCGAAGTGATTCTGCGGCCATCGAAGAACCTAACGGTGCGGAGTGATGTGCACGGCTTGTGGCTCGCTAACCGCACGGACCTTTGGTATTCCGGCGGCGGCGCGTATCAGCCGTGGACGTTCGGCTTCCAGGGACGCCCAGCCAATGGCGCTACCAAGCTTGCCAATCTTTACGACATCAGCGGCGACTACAAGTGGCGACATGGAATTTCGCTGGGTCTTTACTTCGGATATGCTCAGGGCGGACAGGTGATTAAGTCGATCTTTCCTGCCAACAGTAACGGCGCGCTTGGATACACCGAGTTGAATTACCACTTCTGAAATTTGACTGCTTTGCAGGTTATTTCGAATCGAGTTGACAGATGACTTGGGCGGGGGGGTCGACGCCTTGGCGCGGCTTCGATTCGAAGAAAAAGGCAGCCCCACGAAGGAGCTGCCCTTTCCGGTCCAAATACCAGGAATGTCTTACCGCCGCAACCATACCGCCGCGAACTAAGGGATGTAGTAGCGGAACGAGGTCCAAATCATATTGTCTACGGCCTTGGGTGAAATTCCGACACCGGCTGCGGCTGGAGGAACGCTGTTGTTGCCGGACCAGCCGGTCTTGGTGACGTAGGAGTATTGAATGCCCCAACGGAGTCCACCCTTCGAACCCTGGTAAATCTTATGCCAGAAGCCGATGGTGCCTTCCGAAATCACGCGGATGTCCCCGGCGCAAGTTCCGCCGGTGGACGGGATCAGTTGGCTGGTAGGGGGTCTTTCCGTGCTGCACCCGCTGTTGTTGGCAAAGGGCGAACCATAGCCGCCGATCTGGTTCAGCCTGATCGCGGTGGCACTGGTAGCTGGAATCGCTGCCGAGGTGGTGGTGGCCGGGATCGCCGGAGTGTTGGTGACGGCGATGGTGGTGTAACCCTGGTAAGCGGCACGCCAGCCGTACTCGGAACCAGCATAGAGGTAGATGTCCCACTTCGGCGTAGGATGGAACTCCAAGCGAGCCAGTCCGTGCGCCGTGCGAATCAGCGATTCCGTGCCGTCCGGACGGAATGTCATGTCGGCAAGCTGAGCGGAGCCGTATCGGCCGATACCATCCCCGATAACGCCTTTCAGGCCAAAATCGACCTTCTTTGTAAACAGCGGGACATTCAGGCTGGCACCCCCACCGCCGCCAGTGGCGGAACTATTGCGAGCCCCGGCGGCGCTCGGAGCAGTCGTGCCGTCAACTGGGCAGGGAACCACGACGGGTGTGGCAGGCGTGGGAAGGTTTCCAGCAGTTGTGCCAACCACTCCGCACGGAAAGATCCTGTCACGGAAGGCGCTGAGAATGCCGAACACCTCATAGTGGCCCCACCCCGGATCAGCGGCGGCCTTGATGATAAAATCGGGCGCCTTGTTGACCGTGTAGCCGGTGGGATCGAATGCGTTGAAGAGACCTCCGCTCTGCCCCGGAGCGTTGATGAAGAAATTCTGGGAAGTTGTAGCAACTCCGGTAGCGGTCGTACTAGTGAGAGTATTAAATCCGCGCCCGCCGAGGGTGGCCTGCGGCCCTTCGATCGAGGCGGCGAGTGAGAACTTGCCGCCGAAGTCTTTCACTACGCGGAAGCCGTACTGGCGCGCCCACGTAAAGCCGACGACATAGTTGGGATCGATCATCATCGGCAATAATTCCTGACGATTCTGGATGCCCTTCCGGTCCTCCGTCGCAAGGGTCCACATCTGCCCGCCGGTAAAGGTGAAGCCGGCGACAGCTGCCTGTCCCCAAATTTGTCGCTGACGGAACACGTAGCTGTTTGTTTGCCGGTTGTTCGATGTGGTACCCGCTCCGAGGAAGTCCGCCTCGTAGTAGCCGGTGAGCTTGACGTCGCCGATCTTGGACTCCGCGAGGAGAGTGGCGCGGCTCTGGCGAGCTGAAAAGTTATTTTCAGAAACGTGGGCGAGAGAGTTCCCCGGGTACGGGATGTTCGTGAAGGTAGTGTTGATGTCGGCGCTTTCGGCTCTACTGCGGGTGATCGTTTCTGCCGCAATGAAGCCTCCTGGCGTTAGCGTGATGCCTTTGAACTTGATCGAGGCGGGGCCTTCGTCACTGGCCGCCCCTTGACCACCACTACTCGGATTGGCCGCCACCGTCGCGACGCTGGTCTTCAGCGCGGCGTTACTTACGGCGAGGTCGCTGACGTTTGAAGTCAGAGTCGCCTCGCTGGCTTTCACCTCTGCCGTGGTGTTGACAGCTTCGGTGGCCTTGGTGGTGGCTTCCGCCGCGCGAGCGTTGGCTGCGGCTGCTTCTTCACGCGCTGCGTCGATTTGCCGGTCTCGCTTGCCCAATTCTTCCTTCAACATCTGCAGCTGTTCCTGCTGAGCCTGCATGGCCTGCCGGAGTTCTTCGATTGCCGCCGCGAAATTCGCATCCGTTTTCTCAGCCTTCTTTGCCGCTTTGGGCTTGGCAGGCTGTGCGGACTTCGCGGGCTGCGGATCGGCGTCCTTCGGTGTATCGGCGAGCGCCATCCCGGAAGTCAGGAATAACGACAGTGTTAGTGCTGCAAGTTTTCTCATTGCCTCTCTCTTTGCTGCGAAATTCGACTTAATACCGGTGAGTATGCGAACCACCCCGCGGCAGAAGGTAAAGGGTGCGTCTTACGGTTACGTCAACCAAGTATGAATATCCTGTAACAAAGAATTTGGACACGATGTATGTGGCTGAGTAATTTGGAGTTACTGAAACCTACGTGGCTTCAGTAACCGTAAGGACGACAAGGGAACCGGTGCGAACGAATCGCACCGGGATGGTGCCAAAGCGATTCTGGAAAGCCCAGATCATTTTGGATTCCGGAAGAACCTTACCTTTTACCGATGGGAGCAGCCTACTTCGGCGCCGCAATCGTATAGGCGAGCACTATTTGGGTCAAGCGATATTGGTAGGTGGCGTCGGTGTCAGCGATGTCCGCTTCGGTCTTGCCGAGTTCCGCCTGGGTGAACTCCACGATGGAGCCGAGACCCAGGTTGTAGCGTTGTTGTGCCAGGTCCAAGGCGAGATCGGCTTGCTCGCGTAGCTGGCGCGTGACCGATAGTCGTTCGTATGCTCGATTGGTGTCTTGCCACGTCGTTCGAACGTCGCGCGCGATCGTGTTTCGCATCTCGGCCAGCTTCTGGCGGGCGACTTCGGTTTGCAGATCGGCGGTCTTGGCCCGGGCGTTGTACAGAAAGCCGTTGAACACCGGAATGTTTACGTTCACCCCCCCGGCGCCATACCAGTTCGGAATTGCGGGGTCGCGAACCGGAGCGACGCCGAGTACGCCGAGTGCGCTGACGGTGGGCCGCCAGAGGTCATGCTCGGCGGCGCTGTTTTTTTGCGCGGACTCGACCTGAAATTGCAATGCATCCACTTCCGGGCGCTGACGAAGGGCCTGGAGGATGAGCGGCTGGACATCGGGCGCGGGCGGCGCGATCGGCTCGGTTGGTTGGAGCAACTGAAAATCCTGCTGGTCCTGGTAGCCGAGTATTGCGGAAAGAGCGGCGAGGGAGGTTTGGTAGTTGTTCTGCGATTCTAGAACCAGAAGCTTGGCGCGAGCCACGTCCACCTTAGCGAAACTCAGATCCAAGTCAGACTTCAGCTTGGCGTTGGTGAGCGCCTGAATCTTGTCGACGAAAGTCTGCCGCGCATTCAGGGTCTGTTGGGCAACTTTGACCAGCTGTTCGGTTTCCAGCGAATTGTAAAAGGCCTGATCCACCGCGAGTGTAATATCGGCGGCTGTGGCCGCGGCGTTCTTGTCTTCCGCCTTGGCTTGAAATTCCGAACTCGACAACAGATTCGTTGTGTGGCCGAAATCGGTGATCAACTGGCTTACCGTGGCGCCGGATGCGGCGCGCGGGAAGATCACCGGATTGTTGAGGGCGCCTGCGGCGATGCGGCTGCCGGATCGGGAATCGACACCGGTCAAGCTCAGGAAGGCCGTGGGCAGGAGCGCCGAACGTGTTTCACGAACGTACTGTTGGGCTTCCAGTGCGCGCAATTTCCCAATCGTAATCTGCGGATTGTTTTTCAAGGCGATGGCTTCGGCTTGCGCCAATGTCAGTGGAGTTCCTACCGGCGCGGGCGCAGCATTGGCGGCTAGGCTCTGATTCTGCGCGTAGGCAGGCCAGGAGCCCGCGAAAAGAGCCAGAGCAAGCGTTATCGCTGTACGCTTCACGAGTGCGCCCACTCCAACCGGTCTTCCTTGCGGTGCACGAATAAATACGCGGCTGGCACGAGATACACCGTGATGACCACGGACACCAGCAAGCCGCCGATGATCGCGCGCGCCAGCGGTGCGTATTGCTCGCTGCCGGCTTCGATGCCGAGCGCCATCGGAATCAGCCCGAGGACAGTGGCGAGCGACGTCATCAAGATGGGCCTTAACCGCAAGCGCGAAGCAACCGCGACCGCCTCGTGAATCGGCTTACCGTCGTGGTGCAGGTGGCGGGCGAACTCCACGATCAGAATGCTGTTCGAAACGACGATGCCCACCATCATCACCAGCCCCATCAACGACATGACGTTCAGCGTCGTTCCCGTCGCCAGTAGCGCGAGCAGCACACCCGCGAGCCCCGGCGGGATGGCCAGAAGAATAATGAAGGGGTCTTGCCACGAGGCGAATTGTGCGACCAATATCAGATACACCAGCACGATGGATAGAATTAGACCGATCCCAAAACTTTTGAAGGACGCGCGCATGCCCTGTATTGATCCTCGCAAATTGACGCGGACCCCTTCCGGGAGCTTCGTATTCTTAACGATACGTTCAATTTGCGAGGTCACGCCGCCGAGGTCCTGATTTCTCGGCGAGATGTAAACATCCACGACGCGAAACAATTGGTAGTGGTCGACTTCCGTCGGCGAGGGAATGGTTCTGACGTTTACCACGCTGTCCAGAGAAGTTGGCTGTGAGCTGTGCACGCCACGCAGAGGAATTTCCTTGAGATCGGTCATAGTCTTGACCGCGGCTTCCGGGTACTGCACGGTCAGTAAGTAGGGATTGCCGCTTTTCGGATCGATCCAGTAATTCGGCGCGATCATGCTATTCGAAGTAAGCGCGGTAATTACGTTGTCCACGATTTCTTTTTGCGAAAGCCCAAGCAATCCGGCCTTTTCGCGATCCACGTCGAGTTCCAACGCCGGATAATCGATGTCTTGCGGAATCAGGACATCACTTACGCTATTCAGCGCGCGGACCGGCGCGGCAATCCTTGCGGCCGTCGCATAAACCTGGTTAAGGTTGTTGCCGCTGACTTGCACGTCGATTGGCGCAGGCAATCCAAGATTGATCACCGCGTCCACCAAGCCTCCTGATTGAAAATAGGTACTAAGCTGCGGCAACTTTTGACCTAATTGAGCGCGCACTCGCCGCATATATTCGTAGCTGCCGGTCTTATGGCCTTCTTTCAGGCTGACTTGGACAAATGCCGTATGCGAGGCGGAGTTCGGCGTGTAGATCGCGGAGAAGTCAGTGGTGATGCCGATGTTGGAAACGACGATCTGGAGCTCTTGTGGCGGCACCACCTGTTTGATGATGTCTTCCACCTGCTTCACGTAGTTTTCCGTGATCTCTACTCGGGTTCCGGAAGGCGCTTTGAGATTGATCACGAATTGGCCGGGATCGGTGCGGGGAAAGAAAGACACACCGAGAAACGGATAGAGAGCGAAGCACAACAGCGAAACTCCGGTCAGTCCCATGAGCGTGGCGGCCGGTTTTAACAGTGCGGTGCCCAACATGCGATCGTACTTGCCCAGCATTTTTTCGAAATAAAAATTGAATTTCTTGGCGACAACGCCGAACCGCGCTCCCAACGAGCCCTCTCCCACCGATTCATCCGCTTGATGCTGTTTGATGAGCTTCGCGCAGAACAGCGGCACGACCGTCATTGCGACAAAGTACGAGGCGAACAAAGAAAGAATGACAGCCAGCGCGAGCGCCACGAAAAGGAATCGGCTTACTCCGTACAGAAACACGACCGGAAAAAAGACAATCGCAGTGGTTAGCGTGGCGGCCAACACCGCCAGCGCTACCTCCTGCCCGCCCCGCTCGGCCGCAACCTCTGGCGCTTCGCCCATTTCCAAATGGCGAAAGATGTTCTCCAGCACGATCACGGAATTGTCGATCAGTCGAGAGAACGCCAGCGCTAACCCACCCAGCACCATAGTGTTGACGGTTCCACCGGTCACGCTCAGCGCCAGAAAGGTCGCCAGTGCGGAGAGCGGGATGGATAGAAAGACCGCGGCCGTCGCTCGGAGGCTGCCGAGGAACAGCAGAATCATGACTCCCGTCAAAATGAGCCCGATGGCACCCTCGTGCAGCAAATTGTCGATCGCCGTCTTAACGAAGAGCGATTGATCGAAGACCACGCGAGCCTTGAGTTGCGTCGGGATATCCACCAGGTGCTTGAGTGCAGTCTGAATTCCGTCCACGACGGCAATTGTGTTCGTGTCGCCGCCCTGTTTCAGAATTGGCAAGTACACCGACGGCTGGCCATCGACTCGGACGATGTTGGTCTGAATCGCGTTGGCGTCCACCGCTTTGCCCACGTCTCCTACCAGCACGGAAGATTGGCCGACCGCTTTCAGCGGCATGAGGTTGATCGCTTTGGCTGTGGGCGCCTGACTATTGGAGTAGAGGTTGTAGTCGAACGGGCCGATTTTGACGTCCCCGGCCGGAAGGATCAGGTTGCTCTCGTTCACCTGCCGCACGACATCCATCGGGCTCAGTTGGTGTGCTTGCAGCTTCATGGGATCGACATACACCATGATCTGGCGGTAGCGGCCGCCGAAGGGTTGCGGCACCGACGCGCCTGGCACGTTGGCAATTTGGTTTCGTACGGTGTACTGCCCCAGATCGTGGAGCTCGATTTCGTTCAGGCCCTCTCCCTTCAACGTAATCAGGCAGACTGGCAAACTCGATGCGTCAAATTTCAGCACCACCGGCGGAAGCGTGCCAGGCGGAAGTCGTCGTAAATCGGCCATGGCCAGGTTCGAAACAGTACTCAGGTCGGCGTCGGCATTTGTGCCGGGTTGGAAATAAATCTTGATCAGGCTGACGCCGGGCAGCGAACGCGATTCGATGTGGTCCACGCCACTCGCTAGGGTGAAGAAGCGTTCGAACGGGTTGGTAATGTTGGTTTCAATCTGTTGCGGTGGCATGCCCGAATAAAACGTAGCCACCACAACTACGGGAATGTTGATCGGTGGGAACAAATCGACAGGCATACGCACGAGCGTCACCGTGCCGACGATTGCGATCACCAGGCAGACGACGATGACGAAAAACGGATACTTGATGGAAAATCGCGACATTAGTTCTCACTCCCTAATTTCTGTGCCGCGCTAGTGTCCTTCGGTTGAATTTTCTGTCCGCTTCGGAACGTACTGCGATTGCCGATGACGACACGGTCTCCCTCCGCCAGCCCGGAAATCACCTCGACGCGCGACTCGTCCTCAAGTCCCAGGCGGACGTGGCGTTCGTCCAGGATGTTCTCCGTGCTCACGGCCAATACAGTGGCGTCGTCGCCGTTGCGGTTGACGGCCTCCAGCGGCACCGTCAGCACACCTTGCTGCCGGTGCAGCGCCACCTGTGTCTCCGTATACATTCCCGGCATGAGGCTGCCGTCGCGATTCTCAACATCGATCTCGGTTTCCATCGTGCGGGTCTGCACATCCAGCGAATCCGCGAACCGCGACACCTTCCCCTGAAAATCCCGGTTAAGCGCCTGCACGCGCACCTTGACCACCTGGCCGAAGCGAATCTGCCCCGCCACCGACTCTGGAATCGGCAGCACCAGCCGCAATACCGAGATCTGCGCGAGCCGCACCACCGGAATAGCTTGGGTGCTGCTGGAAGTCCCCGCCGCGATCAGCGCGCCCGTGTCCGCGTAACGATTGGTGATCACGCCTGCGAACGGCGCGATTATGCGCGTGTAGTTTGAAAGCGCGGCGTACTGCCTCTGATTGGCCTGCGCCATTTCCAACTGTTGCCTTGCGGCAGAGAGCTCGGCCTCTGCGCTGGCCACCTGCGCCGCGCTTCCTTCGTCCTTTGCCTGAAAATCATCCACTTCCTGCTGCGCCACAAGACCTGCGCGTGAATCGGCCGCCTGCTTGAGCCGTGTGTAGGCCGAATGCGCCGCAACCTGAGTAGATTGCGCGCGCTGCAAGTCACCCTGTGCCCGGCGAATCTGCTCTTGGGCCGCTCGCATCCCAGCGTCCGCTCCGGAAAGTTGCGCCGTGAGCTCCGGCACCTCCAGTACGGCGATCGTCTGGCCCTGCTTCACGTGGTCGCCGACGTCCACGTTGATCGACCGGATGTAGCCGGCAACCTTGGCGTGCACGTCGACGTCCTGAAACGGCTTGAACGCCCCGGCAATCGTCAGCGTGTTTCCCACGCTATGACGCTCCACCTGCGCAATCGCCGCGGGAACGGCCGCAGCTCCAGCTTGTTCGTGGCTCCCATCGTCTGCTTCGGTGCCGCCACGGGCAGACCAGCGCCACACGAGAGACACAGCCCCAAGGATGACGACAATCGTAACGATCCATTTCGTTCTGTTCACTGGAATGTCCTAGGCGGGTAGGTCGCCAATCGAGCGGAGGCAAAACCTCCGTGGCCTCCCAAACCCGCGCGATACCAAGGGGGGCCCGAATTATTGGACTTCCGGGCCGTAGCCCGGACGCACCAATCTAATGAAGGGGAGGAACCTTACAGGGTAGGCGGAGGACGGAACCAAAGACTCGAAACAAAATCTTGCGGCACGACGCGGACTATTTCCTCCGTGGGTCTCGGACGAATGTCATCCTCTTGCTGGAGAGGGACTCTTCCTGGAGGGAGCAGAACCTGAACCGGCGCGACGTGCACCTTGGCTTGTTCGATAGTACCGCAACCCAACTCGCTGGAAGCAATCGTCGAGCGATAGCTGACCGGATGATGAAAAGTCGCAGACAGCTCCGAAGACATGCAAATCGTAACAAACGGGTTATAGAGGAAAAATACACCCAGCAGGAGACATATTCCGGCTCGCCAAGGCAAGCCAGCAAATCTAGTTCGACGTTTTGCCATCGCAGACAACATCGCTATCTTTAACGATAGTAAAGGCACGCCACCGCGTCAAGGCCAGGTTCCACCATCACGCCAGGTTCACCCAAATGTCCCAGACCTTAATGTATGGGCCGCGCTTCAGCGCGATCCCGCGAGCCGGACCAACCGTCTCGCACAAGGTCAAGAAGTTGCCCTCTTGCGTACCTGCGATAGCTAACGCGACCCTCTCTACTTCCGTCTGATCAATAGTTTGAAGTCCATCCGCACAAATCCATCCACCTCCTATCTGGATTAAGTCGGTTTGACATAACGATACGAACCATATTGAATAGTATGTTCAACAACGTAGCGGCACGCTTGGCCGGGGTGGCTAGCGCGTCTACCACAATTCGGGAGAGTCTCAAATGAATCCGCATCCGTGGTCGATTTCCTTGCCGAATTCTCTCCGAGCGACTCCTCGTCGGCCAGATAAATTCGTCCGTATGCTTTGCCTCCTAGGGTTTCTGGCGCTGGCTTCGCTGTCGTGTTTATCGCGGGCCAGCGCCCAAGTGTCGGCCAGCATCAAAGGCATCGTCACCGACGCCTCGGGATCTCCAGTTCCGGCCGCCGAAGTGAAAACCAAGAATCTCGAAACTGGAGCCACGCGTAACAGTTTCACCGACGACGCTGGCCGCTATCTGGTTCTGGCGCTTCCGGTTGGGGAGTACGAAGTGACTGTTTCGAAGTCCGGTTTTCAGGACGCCATCCGTACTGGCATACAGTTGGTTGTAAATCAGGAAGCCACCATCGACCTGCGCCTGCAGGTAACGGCGGTGCAATCGGAAATCACGGTAAGAGGCGACGCCCCCATGGTCAGCACTACGACACTAGACATCAGCGGCCTAGTCGGCGAGCGCGCGGTAAAAGAGCTCCCGCTCAACGGCCGCAGCTACGATCTGCTCCTCACCCTCAATCCCGGCATCGTCAATTTCACCTCCCAGAAAACCGGCGGCACCGGCATCTCCAACTCCACCACCGCCAACAACTTTTCCGTCTCTGGCAATCGCCCCCAGCAGAATCTGTTCCTGCTCAACGGAATCGAGTTCACCGGCGCCGCCGAAAACAACATGCAGCCCGGCGGAGCCAGCGGTATGCTCCTGGGCGTGGACGCCGTGCGCGAATTCAACGTGCAGCGCGATTCCTACAGCGCCGAGTACGGCAAGCGCCCCGGTGGCCAGGTCATCATCGTCACCCAATCCGGAAGCAATCAATGGCACGGTGCCGTATTCGAATTTCTTCGCAACAACGCTCTGGACGCCCCCAACTTCTTTGACCAGGGTTCCGCTCCACCCTTTCAGCGCAACCAGTTTGGCGCTTCCATCGGCGGGCCCATCCAGCACGACAAGACCTTCCTATTCGCGAACTACGAAGGCTTCCGGCAAAATCTAGACCAAACTTCTGCCGCCTTTGTTCCAGACCTGCAATCGCGTGCCGATGCCATAGCTAGCGTCAAACCATACTTGAATCTGTGGCCGACTCCGTCCGCAAGCGACCTGGACTTCAAGAGCGGAGCCAGTCCTGACGGGATCGCCGAAATTTTCAGCAGTCCGCTGCAAACCATCCGCGAAGATTTTGGCACCGTCCGCGTAGACCACATTTTCTCGCAGAAGGATTCGCTCGCCGCGATCTACACCATCGACGACGGCGGCGACGTCACGGCCACGCCCGTTAATCCTTTCGGCTCCGACATCCTTAATCTCCGCGAGCAAGTCCTCAGCCTCGAGGAAACCCACATCTTCTCTCCGACTTTCTTGAACACCGCGCGCTTCGGCTATTCACGCGCCGGCTATTTCTTCACCGGTTTGCCAACACCCGGCACACCCGCAGCCAGTGTCCCCGGTTTTCTCTCCGGACTTCCGGTAGGCGCGGCCGTGGTCGGCGGCAGCGCAGCTTCCAACCCGCAGGCCGCGGTCGGCTTGGCAGGCAGCAACAACGGCAGCAACCTGAGCATCGCTCGAAATCTCTACACCTATGAGGATCGCGTCACCCTCACCCGCGGCCGACACCAGCTCAGCTTCGGCGCGTGGTTTCAACAGTTTCAATCCAATGAGGTTATCGCCCTCAGCCAATACGGCCAGGCGACGTTCTCCAGTCTCGCGCAATTCCTCGCCGGCACGGTCAACAGCTTCCTCTACGACCCCACGCCAACTCCCATGAATTGGCGTTCCCTGTTCGGTGCATTCCATGCCGAGGATGTGATCCGCCTCAGCCACAAGCTCACTCTCTCGCTCGGCTTCCGCGACGAATTCTCCACCGGTTGGAACGAAGCCCACGGCCGCGCCACCAATTACACCTTCATCGACGGAATTATCTCCACGCAGCCGCGTGTCGGCGGTTCTCTCTTCACCGAAAACAACGCCAGGTTCCTGCCCCAGCCGCGTATCGGCATCGCTTGGAGTCCCTTCGGCCGCAAGACCGTCTTCCGCGCAGGTTTCGGCATGTACAACGACTTGCAAGACGCTCTCGGCTATCGCACCGACCAAAACGCCCCGTTCAATCCCGTCTACAATCTCGCGACTCTTCCGGTGGCAAGTTTCCCGATCGACCCAACGGCTCCCATACCCGCTGCAGCGAGACTCGTTCCCGGCGGGGTCCAGCCCGATATGCAAACGCCCACGCTCATTTCCTGGTCGCTGCGCGTCGAACGCGAAATCTCTCCGAATACCTCGATCACTATCGGCTACGTGGGTTCTCACGGTTATCACGAGTTGATCGGCATCGACGCCAACGAACCCGCGCCGGTCATCTGTCCGGCCGCTCCATGTCCAGCCGTCTATCCAACGTGGGATCCTACTGCAAAGACTACCGCCACCAATTCTCCTAACCTCGGCTTCCCGGTTGGTTCGCCGTTCGCCGGAACCGCGGTCCCCGCTGGAACCTTCTACATTCCCGCAGGCGCGCCAAAAGGAAATCCTGCGATCGCCAACACCTGGACGTGGTTCTCCGAAGGCACCAGTTCCTACCACGCTCTGCAAGTGGATGTAAGGCGTCGCTTCGGACACGGTCTCTCGTTGCGCGGCGTGTACACCTTTTCGAAAGCTCTCGACGACGGCGACTCTCTGAATCAGACCACCGCGGGCAACGCTCCCGGGCTGGCCTCGAATCCGCTGAATCTTGCGGCCGATAAAGGTCTCGCCACGTTCGACGTTCGAAACATCGCCGTAGTCAATGTGGTCTACGCGCTTCCGTTCGGCCGCGGCCAGCAATTAGCCGGCGGCTTCGACGGCTGGCGCAGCGGGCTCATCTCCGGCTGGTCGGTGTCGAGTATCGTCACCGCTCAATCCGGATTTCCTTTTACGCCGCAGCTTAGCTACAACCCAACGAATACTGGCGACACCCGCAATCCCGTTCGGCCCTTCGTGAATCCTAATTTCACAGGGAAGGTCATTCTCGGTAAGCCCGACCAATGGTTCAATCCTGCGGCCTTCATCGCTCCGCCACCGACCAGCGGTTTCGCCGGCAATCTAGGCAGAGACACATTTATAGGCCCCGGCCTCGCCACCTGGGATTTCTCAGTGTTGAAAGACACCAAAATCCGCGAGCGCCTCAGCGTTCAATTCCGCGCCGAACTCTTCAACCTGCTCAATCGCGCCAATTTCAACACGCCGAACCTCATTGTCTTTACTCCGCCCACTGCCGCGAACCCCACAGGCGTTTCCGGGACGGCCGGGGCGATCACCAGCACTTCTACGACATCGCGCCAAGTGCAATTCGGCCTGAAGCTGCTTTGGTAACGCTCGCTTAGACCTAGAAGTTCGCCTCCGAACTTCTGAGCCCCGCAACCGTGGCGGATTGGCGGCCCTTCCTCCGCTTGGGCCGCAAAGAAAGGGCAACCCGCCTGCCGGGTTGGCCTTTTTTGTTACTGCCCGCCCGAACGCTCAAATCGGTTCAGATATGTGCCTGATAAAGCGCCTGTTACCGTACAAATCCAAAAGCCGGGTGTCAACAGATGCTGAATCGATTGTAACAATGCCGTAACACGGATGGGAGACACTGCGGCATCGGAACGCAAGTCAAAGTACTCAGACGGAGAAAACGTATGAAGCGAATCGCTGGATTGCTCGTCGGTCTTTTGGTGCTCGCAGGTGCTGGAATTGTCTGGGCAGACAACCCGCTGTCCATCAATGGAGCGGGCGCAACTTTTCCCTTCCCTATGTATTCGAAATGGTTTGACGAATATCACAAAAAGAACGCGGGCGTGCAGATCAACTATCAAT
>Ga0137403_10004920_pt1 | contig 15615 bp, 14 predicted proteins | sample CZOMad2_1_16fung_FD_122057 | JGI IMG/M metagenome (GOLD analysis project Ga0137403, IMG submission 122057) | Vadose zone soil fungal communities from Angelo Coast Range Reserve, California, USA - CZOMad2_1_16fungal (Hybrid Assembly) | ecosystem: Environmental > Terrestrial > Soil > Vadose zone... | reverse complement strand
ATTTCCGGCCCCAGGTATCGGTATTGTCGAGGCCGCGGTCGCCGGCCTGCGGCAGGCCTTTTGGCATGTCGCGCATCATCGCAAGCCAGATCTCTTTTGCGTTGAGGTCGCCGGCCTGAACCCGCGCCACCGGCTCGACATAGACGGCCAGTCCTTCCGACAACCATGCATAGCGATCCTCCAGGTCCGGCAGCGCCAGATGCACCATTTCGTGCACCATGACCCAGTCGCGCTTCAGATCGTCCATGCCGGCATGGGCTTCGACCGTGGTTGCTTCCATGTCGATAGCGACCATGGAAATGCGCGCGTCGGCGGTAACAATCACCGCGGCGTGACGCCAGCGCATCAGCGCTTGCGACGGCACGACAAAGCCGGAGACATAGGTCACATTCTCGGGGGAGCTGGCGACAATCGCATCGAGTCCCTCGGCGACAATGCGCTTTTTAAGTCGAGAGATTATTTCTTGGTCCACGATATCTTACTCGTTTCCTGGCGAGGATATCGACTGAACGACAGAGGGTCAAGCGAATAGCCTTCGGTCGGCGGGCACGATTTAGAATCCGTTATGACTTGTATTCAATTTGCCACCGCGCTCTTTCGTAGAACGAAATCCACCGGTGGATTACCGCGGTCATCTTGGATGCGCACCAAAATTTCCTTGCCGTTGAGCTTGCCCCAGTAATAATTCTTGTGATCTCGGGTCGTGTCGCCGGCGAGTTCTTGAAACCGCAAGATGAAGGAAATACTTTCACCTTCTATCTTACCGTCTTCGATGCCGCGCTTGGCTCCGAGAAAGCTGGCCGTGCCAAAGAGCTTCGCGCCCTCAGGTTGGAATACGAATAGCTCCTTATATTTATCGCCCCAGTCGTATTTGACTTCACCCGACCAATTGCCGGCGATGGCGCCGGCCGCCGGCGACGGCCGCTGAGCTTTTAATTCCTCTTCTCTTTCTTGGCGCCACTGCCACCACACCGCAAACGTTACGAGCAAAAAAATGACCGGCACCTTCCACCACAAACGACGCAGCAGTTTCTTACGCAGCGCCGCTCTCGGATCGCCGACCTCTCCGATGCGGGCCTTTCCGAGTCCTGGGATTTTCTCCAAGGTTTGCATCAGGACGTTCGCATCGCGCTGAAATTCCGGGTCATTCAGGGTCAAAGCGTTTCGCCGCGCGAGCGGTTTCAAATCGGCGCGCAATTCTTCCGCCTTGGGTATTTGTGCGCCGCCGACGAGGACGGGAATCACGAGCACGCCGCGTTGTAGCGCAAGCGAAACCTCCAAGCCGACAAAATCGTTAGGATCGCTCAACCGCAATTGTCCTTCGGCGTTTCGCGTCGTCAGCCAGTTCTTGCCGATGACGACGACCATCGCGTCGCATGAACCAACTTTCGCGTCGATGTGTGTTGCAAAATCGGCTCCGGGGGGGATGTCGTCGACATCCATGAAAACCTGATCCGCGCCGAAGCGATTTGACAAGCGGTCGTATAGTCGGCCCGCATATGGCGCGCTATCTTCTCGTCGGTAACTAATAAAGATTCCGGACATGACTGGGAGTGTTGCGGAGAACGAACTTCAGTCGCTGAACCCTCGGACAATTTGGTCTTTCCGTGTGATGATACAGGCTTTCTCCGAGCAATTCCCGAGCGACCGGACTACTTTCTTAACTTCCTGCGGATTGTGCTTGATTCGTTGTTCGCGAACTCGACAATGTCGCTTGCCCACACCACGAGGTGTGACTAATTGAGTCGCGACCAGCCAAAGTGGAAACTACGTTTGCCGCAACTTCAGGCCGACGATGCCATCAGGCCGACTGCTGGCCAACGCGAGGGGGATAGCCCAGCACCGACAAATCCGCGGTAATTTCATCGAGGATCACCGGATCGTCGATGGTCGGCGGGACTCGGCATTCGACTCCGTCTGCAATCTTCTTGATGGTACCGCGCAGAATCTTACCCGAGCGTGTCTTGGGCAGCCGCTTGACGACGGTCGCGACTCTGAAAGAAGCCACCGGGCCGATCCTTTCGCGCACCATCTGAACCAATTCGGTCACGATCTCGCCGTAGGAACGCCGCACGCCTGCCTTGAGCACGATCAGGCCCAGCGGAATTTCTCCTTTGATCTCGTCTGCGACTCCCAACACGGCGCATTCCGCCACATCGGGATGAGAAGCCAGGACCTCTTCCAGCGCACCGGTAGAAAGGCGATGTCCGGCGACGTTGATGATGTCGTCCGTGCGGGTCATTACCCAAAGATAGCCATCTTCGTCCTTGTAGCCGGCATCGGCGGTCAAGTAGTAGCCGGAAAAGCCGGCAAGATATGACTTCAAGTATCCTTCATCGTTGTTCCATAGTGTCGGCAGACAACCGGGCGGCAATGGAAGCTTGATCACGAGGCTGCCGATCTGACCGGACGGTAGCTCTTTGCCCTCGTCTCCGAGCACACGGACGTCGTAACCAGGAACCGGCTTTGTGCAGGAACCCGGTTTCACCGGAAGCATTCCTAACCCAACGCAATTCGCGCCGATCGGCCAGCCTGTTTCGGTCTGCCACCAGTGATCGATCACCGGCACACCGAGCTGCTTTTCCGCCCACAAGAGGGTGTCCGGATCACAGCGCTCACCTGCGAGGAAGAGCGTGCGGAAACCGCTCAGATCGTACTTGCGCATGGATTCGCCGTTCGGATCTTCGCGCTTGATCGCGCGAAACGCCGTCGGCGCAGTAAACAAGACCTTCACGCCATGTTGCGAGACTACCCGCCAGAACGCGCCCGCATCAGGAGTGCCGACAGGTTTGCCCTCGTAGAGCACCGTGATATTGCCGTTGAATAGAGGCGCATAAACTATGTACGAGTGGCCGACGACCCATCCCACGTCCGACGCTGCCCAAAAGACTTCACCCGGCTCCGCACCATAGATGTGCTGCATGCTCCATTTGAGCGCCACCAGATGCCCGCCATTGTCGCGCACGATCCCTTTGGGCATACCGGTCGTGCCTGACGTGTAGAGGATGTAGAGCGGATCAGTTGCCGCGACGGGAACACAGCCGGTTGGTTTCGCGCCCGCCATCTGCTCCGACCAATCGAGATCGCGTCCGGCGATCATAGACGCTGTTTCCTGAGCGCGCTGGAGAATGATGCACCGCTCAGGCTTCACTGAAGCGAGCTCAATCGCCTTGTCGAGCAGAGGCTTGTAGGGAATGACACGACCGACCTCGATGCCGCAGGAAGCCGAAACGATCACCTTCGGTCGCGCATCACTAATGCGGTTGGCGAGCTCATTGGCAGCAAAGCCGCCGAAGACCACCGAGTGGATCGCGCCAATGCGAGCACAGGCCAGCATTGCAATGATCGCCTCCGGCACCATGGGCATGTAGATGATCACCCGATCGCCTTGCTGAACTCCTTGCCCAACAAGCACCCCAGCAAATCGCGCTACCTCATCGAGCAATTCGCGATAGGTGAACGTCTTCACAGTTCCCGTGACAGGGCTATCGTAAATAAGCGCCGGCTGATTTGCTCGACCGCTTTCTACGTGCCGGTCCACAGCGTTGTAGCAACTATTCACCAGTCCTCCGGCGAACCAGCGATAGAACGGCGGTCGCGATGCGTCGAGCACCCTATCCCATTTTTTGTACCAATGAACCGCTTCACCGGCTTCCGCCCAGAAATTTTCCGGATCGTCTAGCCATCGCTTATAGACTTCGTCATAGGTGCTATTCATCGCGTGCCCTCATTGAGCTAGTCATTACGAAATCTTGGACCGACCGCAAATGATTGACGCAAGTAACTGTCCCTCGTCACGGTATCTCGTTACTTTGTGCAACAAGAATTAACCTGTCCCCTCTCGCTGCCGAATGTTTCTATCTCGGCTTCCTCGGCGCCTCCGCGGGTGAGGTCCCAGATCTCTGGTTTGCCCCAGAGACACAGCGTTCATCGCGCCGGAAAGGGATCTGCGCCGGCAAGCTTTTTATATAGCTCAACTACTTCGTGATCGCGGGGTAACTCTTTGATTGCCCGCTCTAGTTCTTCGCCGCCAAGGGGCGCAGGATCATCGCCCATGAGCTTGTTAAACTCTCCGGGAAAGTTCGGATCTGCAAATGCCTTGCGCATGGCTTCCCGGATGACCTGGACACGCTCCTTGGGCGTTCCCGGTGGGAAGATGTAGGGCCAGCGCGGATACTGGAAGGCGCGGAACATGTCCAGTAGTTTTCGTTCCCTCTCGGACTTGGCAAAACTCCCGAGTTCGGGCAGGTGCGCAAACGAAGGGTGATGACGGCCCTTAGGAACCGTCAACGTTGTATGGAAGTTGACCAGCTTCTTTTCGATCCACTCACGGTTCTCGACAACGAATCGGGCCGCGCCAGTCGCATGAGCGTCCAGCTCGCCACGTGTAATAGCCAGGTAAATTTCCGGACCTGTAAAACCGGTCACAAACTTTGGCTCTTTCAAATTAAGCAAATACGCGACGAAGCGAGCTGTGACATAGACCGGATGGCCGACCGAGTGAGCGCCCAACCTGAGGCCGCTTGCAGCCCGCAGCTTCTCGAGGGTATCCAATCCCACGCTCGCCTTAGTGTAGAACACGTAGGGATCACCGCTGTCCGTCGAGCCCAAGTAAATCAGTTTATCGAGATCATAGGCGCTACCGGGCAGGCCCAAGATCGGCCCGACCACCAGTCCTGCGCCGATCGATCCGATCGTCAATCCATCCGGACGGGTGGAACTATAAATAACGTTTGTTGCTTTCCTGCCGGCGGCGCCTTCTATGTACTCAAGCATTAACTTGGGTTGGCCGGGAATATATTTCTCGAGAAACTTCATAAGCGCTCTGGTCTGGAACTCACCGGAGCCACCGGGCCCGCCGCCGCGAATTATTTTGATTGTTTTCCCTTTGTAGAAGTCCGCTTGGGAGAATCCCGCTCCCGCAGTCGAAATTAGGAATACGCCAACCAAAAGGACCCGAACGAAGGCGTAAAGGGCTAGCGTGTTAAGCGGCATGGATACCTCCTTTGCGTCTTGACTTATCCTTCCCGCATCTGGGGAATCACCCCGAAAGGAGCATCTTATGCGACGCACGACAAGCAAAGTTATCATCAACTTCCTGGCGCTCGTGATTGCCAGTTACTTTCTTTTTACTAGTGCGAGCGAGATCTTCGCGCAAGAGTTCATTGGGTACTCGGCGGCCGGAATTGACGCAAACTCTATCAAGCCTGTGGTCGATGCTTTCCGCAATGCCATGGGGTCTCCCAACAACGGCAACGCCCCAGGACCCCTTACCAGCGGACGGCGCGAAATTAACTGGGACGGCGGCGGCAACAACTCAACAACGAGTCCGGCGCCGACGCCGTTCACAGGTTTCCAGTTGATTCGCGGCGCTCTCTTTACTACTCCCGGAACAGGTTTCGTACAAGCTCCGCCTTCGGGACTCGCAACGACGTTCAACAACGCTACCTATAGTACTCTCTTTACAACATTCAGTCCCTTGCGGCTGTTCTCGGCTGTGGGCAGCAACGTAACAGACGTGCACTTCTTCAGACCCGGTACCGAAATCCCCGCGACTGTTAATGCCTTCGGCGCGGTGTTCGCTGATGTTGATCTACCCGACAGCACCTCCGTCGAATACTTCGGGCCCGAAGCCGAGTCGCTTGGGAAGGTTTTCGTCCCACCGGCAAATAACGGCCTTTCGTTCGTCGGGGTCTTCTTTACCAGTGAGCGAATCGCGCTCGTCCGTATCACCAGCGGTAACACGGCACCTGGACCAAACGAGAGCGCTTCAGCGGATGCGGTTGTGATGGACGACTTCATCTACGGCGAGCCGTTGGTAGGACCTCCGACCGATAAGAACCAATGCAAGAAAGGTGGCTGGTCGGAATTCGACTTTCCTAAAGCCTTCAAGAACCAGGGTGACTGTATCCAGTTCGTCAATACCGGAAAGTAATCACAGACGTTATTCGCGCCCCAGCGGTGAGAAACCTGCTTCTCGTTTCACCGCGGAGTCACAGAATTCGGGAGGTTGTATCAATTCTTCTCTTCCGAGTCCTCTACGCTTACGTGGTGAGAGGTGGAAATGCCGACTTGCGAAGCGCCTCATGCGTGCGCTTCGGCCCAATTGGGTCCGGCGTGCACTTCTACGGCCAAGCCACAGCGGAGATTCGCGACTTGAGTCATTTCTCTTTCGATTAACGCGCGGGCTCGATCCAACTTGTCCGTCGGCACTTCGAAAACCAGTTCGTCGTGGACAGTGAGGAGCATTTTGGCAATCGGTTCTCTACGCAAGGCAGCGTCGACGCCGATCATTGCCTTCTTGAGGATATCGGCGGCGCTTCCCTGAATCGGCGCGTTGAGCGCCATGCGCTCCCCTAGTGTGCGGAGGCGGTAGTTGGAGGAAAGCAGTTCCGGCAGATAGCGGCGGCGTCCGAACATCGTCGTGGTGAACCCATCGATCTTTGCCTTCTCCACTTGCGCTGTCAGAAACTCCCTCACTTTGGGAAATTGCGCGTAGTAAGTTTCGACAAAACTCGCGGCTTCATCCATTTCGACGCCGAGCCGCTGCGAGACTCCGTAGGTCGACATGCCGTAAGCAATGCCATAGGAGAACTGTTTGACCTGATTGCGCATGGCCGAGGTCACATCGTTCGAACCGACGTCGTAAACCTTCGCGGCGATGGTGGCATGAAAGTCGTGCCCCTGGGCAAACGCCTGGCAAAAGGTCTCATCCTCGCAAAGATGTGCGAGCACCCGGAGCTCGATCTGTGAGTAGTCCGCCGACAGCAACACGTGGCCGGGCGCCGCAATGAAAGCACGGCGGATTTGGCGGCCGAGTTCGCCTCGAATCGGAATGTTTTGCAAGTTGGGCGCCGTCGATGACAATCGCCCGGTCGCCGCCGTAGTCTGCTCATAGGTCGTATGGATTCGCTGGCTCTGTGGGTCGATGAGCGCCAGCAGCATTTCGCTAAAACCGTTCTTCAGCTTCGAGACCTCGCGATATTCGAGCAACGAGGCGACGATCGGATGACTACCGGCCAGCTTTTCCAGCTCCGCGGCATCGGTGGAATAACCGGTCTTGATTCTGCGAGTTTTTGGCAAAGCCAACTTTTCAAAGAGAATGCGCTGAAGCTGCAGATTGGAGTTTACGTTGAATTCCTCTCCCGCGAGCTGCTTGATCGTGCGCTCCAGAGTTGTCGTTTTTTGCCCGAAGTCAGCATCTAGCTTCTCGAGATAGCCACGATCGACGAGAATTCCGTTATGCTCCATGCGTGCGAGCGCTTGGATCAAAGGAAATTCCAAGGTGGTCGCCAGTTCCCAGATGCCTTGATTGCGGAGGTGTTCCTCGACGACCGGAGCGACGGCGCGGAGGGCCACGGCTTGTCGGCAAACACTTTGTTCGTCGTCCGCAGCAAAAGACAAACTAACCTGCTCACCCGCTGACGGCTCGCTTTTCTCTTCGTCAATCGAAACTCCGAGGTAACGACCAACCGTATCGCTCACGGTGTACCCCGATGAGGCACCGGGCTCGAGAAGATAGGCGGCGATTTTCGTGTCACAATAGAGCCCGTCGATTTCGACGCCGGCGTTGAGGGCCGAGCGGTAAAGCGGCTTGGCGTCATGGGCAATCTTCCGCCGATTGGGATCTTTCAGACAACCGGCAAGCCGGCGCATGGCTTGGTCAAAACGCAGCACGCGCGCTTCGCCGGCTCCATCACTGAGCGCTAGCCAGTTTTCGTTCCATGCAAAGGCTACGGCTTCGCCCTGACGCAGCTCCACCTCCGAGACAAATTCTGCGATCGAGCCCAATTCGAGCGCGGGTGGCGCCGCGGCAGCATGAAATTTGATCTCTTTGAGACGTTCGTGCAAGCTACGAAATTCGAGTGAGATGAAGAGATTGCGCACCGCTTCGTCATCCCACGCCTCGAGGCGAAGTTTCGCTGGATCGAGATCCAAATGGACGTCATCGAGCAAATGCCCAAGCTCTTTATTGATACGGACTTGATTGGCCCGTTCCTTGATCGCCTCGCGCAGTTTTGGCGTAAGCTCGTCGGCATGGGCGATCACTTGCTCGATATCGCCATATTTATTGATCAGTTGCGCGGCGGTTTTGTCACCGACACCGGGCACCCCAGGTAAGTTGTCCGAGGTTTCGCCCTTGAGCGCGACGAAGTCAGTCCACTTCTCCGGCGAGACACCATAGCGCTCTAGCACAGTTGGAGCATCGTAACGGATAACATCGGAGATGCCCCGGCGAGTCATAATGACCGTGACGCCGTCGCGAACCAGTTGAAGAATGTCGCGGTCTCCGGTGACGACAATGACCTCACAACCTTGTTCTCTACCGTGCTTGGTCAAAGTCGCCAGCAGATCATCGGCTTCATAGCCTTCCAACTCGACGATCGGAATCCGCAAGCTCTCAAGCACTTCGCGGATCAACGGCAGCTGCTGCTTAAATAAGTCGGGAGTTGCCGCTCGCCCCGCCTTGTATTCCGCGTAGCGGTCGACGCGAAACTGCGGCACCCCCTTATCGAAACAAACGACCACGCCCTGGGGTCGCTCATCAGCGAGAAGTTTGATCATCATCGCGGTAAAGCCATAGACTGCATTAGTGACCTGGCCGGACGACGTGACGAGAGTATCGGGCAAGGCGAAAAAAGCGCGAAAGGCCAGCGAGTGGCCGTCGAGTAACAACACTTTGTGCGAGTCTGTTTTCGCCGGTGGCACCGCGCTACGGGTTGACTTCGCACCTGATTTTTTGATTTCTTTGGCACTCACAAGTTGCAGTTTACCTGTTGATTTTGTCTCCATCAACGCCGCGCGTTGACCGTTTGCTGCGATTTTACCTAACTTGATGGAATTTCGTAAACTCTGCTCTACCGTGTAAGGTCAAACAGAGCGCCAAAAAAACAGATTTATTGACTCCGGCCGAGCAGAGCTGAGGCGCTCAAATTTCAAGCGCTGACCAGCAGCGAGCGCTCAATCAGCGACTTTCTATGCCGACTTTCTAGACATTGTTTTTCATCGCCGGCGCGCCTTCGAGGATCAATTTAGCACGACAAGGCTTTCTGAAATCGAAGAGCATCAGGTGATACATGTGAGACCGCTGATCTTCGCGACGTGATGCATAATCGAGTCAGACCGATTGTTTAAGGACGGCTGCCCGCAGCCGTTGCGCGAGCGTACCCCACCGCCTCAGAGCTGAAATCTGCGCCTTTCCTTCACCTTAGAGACGCTGATCAAGATGTTCCGCCCGAATCCTGGAACCAGTTCCGTGGCGTTGCGATTCTTTGCGAAGCCGCTATGTCATTAAGCTTTCAGCAACGGAAATTTGATCGCGAGTTTCTCTTGCGCTTTCTTGGTAGATTGCTCTTGTTTCACGATCTTCTGTTTCCGACTCTTTTCTTTATCCTTCTTGCCCTTGTCGCCCATGACATACCTCCTCTACGGGTCGTCGTGCCGAATCCCGACTCGAACTATGCGGCGCGTTTAGCTCTTCTTCGATAGCTGTTTGGCACAGGTGTCGGCAACCCCGTTCTCTGGTTTGTCCGCCGACACCGCCCATGATGGACCCGTTGAAGCGGAATAGCTAACTATAATTGAAGAAATACTAAGAAGGCTAGTAGCGCTGGATCGCGTCGAGCGCTCCTGTCTCCCCAAGAAAATGTCCAGGGCTCGGCCCTCAATCCCGGTAAGAATTGATTTTAGCGCGGTCTTATTCGATAGCAGCGAGAGAAACAGGCTGTTTTCCGTTGTCCTTCTCTAATCTTTTTTGTTTTTCTGTTCTAAGCCTATTGTTGGCTTGCTTGAGCCAATAATCAGATTCTTTATGTGCGTCTGGATCATTGTATCCAAGCAAATATTCGTTTCGATCCGTGCCGTCTTCCCAAACCTTGTCCGTGCGAATTAAATCCTCTACAACTGCCAGGTCATTTGACTGCTGCACGATGCCTCGTACTTGGGTTTGCACGCCGGCGGTCTCTCCGACAGCTTCGACAAGCGCCCAGCAAATTATGGAGCGATTGGAAATCTCTATTTCTTTATTTCCCGATTCCCGGCAATGAATGGCTTTCCAACCTCCCTGCGCCGGAATGATTTGAAGAATTTTCCAATTTTTGTATTCGTTCATAAATCCTCTTCTAAGGGTTAAAGCGCCGGTTTTCCGTCCTTTTCCACAGTACAGTGATTTCTTCGAGAGTACACACCCAATCGTCGATATCTCTTCCAATAAAGCCAGGCGGCAATCCTGGGCAGTACGGCGTAGGTGTTTCGCTTCGCCAGAGACTTGAATTCCATACTATCATTCGCGCCGAGAATTAACGAACGTTGAGAGTCTACGCGGTTCATTAACTTCGCTGGTATAGCCTGAGCGTCTAGCTAATCTGCTCGAAATCTGCGGCACATTATTCCTTGTGATGCGGGCGAAGACAACCGGCATGCGGTCATGAAGCGATTTGAGAAGCCGAGCAGTGAGACTCCCCTACGTGTCCGTACTGAACCAAGATCGGTAAGGGCGCAGACCTCACGAGTCATATCTTGTTCCCATCAGACGTGCTATAGTAACAACACGATCGAGGATCGTAGCGAATTTCTTCTGCTTCTCGCCTGAGTATCTGACGTGCTTTCCGGAGACTCCGTAAGTCTCGGACGAGCATAAGTATAATTTGCCGGCGGTCGTTTCGGTGGGCATAAAAATCCGCCACGGTCGGGTTGTAGTTAGGCACCTGGAAATATTGGCACCAACAAGCTGGAAAGATTACATCAACGAGATCCAGCAGAAATGGGGATTTGAATGACGTTGACTGTTGGCGATAAAGTTGTCTATCCGGGTCGCGGACCCTGCCGTATTGGTGGTGTCGTCCGGAAGGTGGTGTGTGGAATGTCGACGAGTTTTTGGCGATTGGCTCTACTGGACGACAGCGGGGCCGAGTTGTTTGTGCCCGTCGATAACTTCCGCGGTCTGAACACGCGGGCATTACTCGACCGATCTGAGATTCCCGAGCTGCTCGGCCACCTCAAGCCGCGGGGCCGAATAACAAAAGATCGCATGACAGCCAAAAACTGGCGCCAGCGCGAGCTCGACAACGCAAAACTATTCAGCTCGGGATCTATATTCGACCTGGCCCAGATGATCGGTTCGCTGACTCAGTTAAGTGGCACCAAGACCCTCGCACCACACGAACGGGAGACGCTGTATCGCGCGAGAAAACTGCTGATATGCGAGATCTCGGAAGTAATGGACGAAAGCAAAAGTACAGCAGAGGCACGGATCGACAGCGTGCTCGAACCGGCTAAGAAGAAGGCGAGCGAATCACCAAACTAAACTCCCCACCCTAACCTCTTCATTTATTGCGCGGCGTCCTCCGCACCTCCGTAGTTAAGATGCGGACGGACGCGGGACGGGAGAGCGGTCTAAAGTTGCCCGTCTCTGGTCGTCTGTCGACCTCACCACAGAAACAAAGAGTTTCAGAGCTTCATTTCTACTCTTCCCCCTCCGCGACTCTGCGGTGAGATTCCGAATTCTTTTATCACAAAGACAGAGAGCTCAGATAGAGTCCATGTCTGCCCTCTACGCCCGCTGTGCCTCAGCGGTGAAACCTCCGATTTCTCTTCATGGCAGAGAACGTGAAAATAAAGGCCCGTGAACTCTTGTCTTAAGCGGACAATCTCACAAATGAAACACTGTCAGGATTCGCTTAAATGATGGGAAGTCGGATTTATTCTCTGTTGCGTTTTTTACCCTTCATCCGTCTAACTTACGGGGAAGGAGTACCGCGAATGAAGGCGAAAAATTTCCTGGCTATTTCCATGCTGGTCGTCCTAATGGGTTTGGTCGGGGGTTGCCACTACGGCTCGTACGATGACCACCGCGACTACGGTTACAGCAGCAGCTCCGGATCTTACCGCGAGGGATTCCGTGATGGCCGTGCTTACGAAAGACGCCGCGACGATTGGGGTGCCAGTCGCTATTCTGACCGCTACGGCTATTACCGGCGGTAAAATCGTTCGCGAGGGTCGACTATTTCAGACAAAAAAAGAGGGGCAACCCGACCTGTTGCTCCCCTCATCCAGTTACTTATGTAACGAGAAAACTACCAGCGGTTACGGCCGCCGCCGTTGCGTTCACCACGCCCTCCGCCACCACCTCCGAAGTTATCGCGCTTCGCCATCGGCTTAGCCTCGTTAACCGTCAGAGTTCGACCATCGAATTGCGTGCCGTTCAGCGCCGAGATAGCGCTTTGGGCCTCGCTACCGGAGCTCATTTCAACAAAGCCGAAGCCTCGTGATTGACCCGTGAACTTATCCGAGATTACGTTCGCAGATTCCACCGTGCCGTGCGCCGAAAAAAGTTCCTGTAAACGGCCTTCCGTTACGGAATAAGGCAAACCACCGACATATAATTTACTACCCATGTTCTCCTCCTAAAAGAGACTGTTATTGTCTTTGACCCTGAGAACCTGACTGCAAATGGGCTAGAACATGGGCTGACTGAATACCAAGACCACGCTCTGGTCGGATTGTCATTTAGAGGCTGCTTCGCAAGGAGAGAGACTGACAAAAGGCCTTCAAATTTTTGCATTCCCCAGAAGGCCCTATACTGAAGAAGATAATTTACCCTACGTGTTATCCGCGGTGATGTCAATCCCGTTACGAAATAAGAGCTGCATTTTTCTTGGCTCCCGTAGCTCGCGCCTCAGCGGTGAATAATTCGAATGCGTCTTCACCAAATAAATCCCGCAAAATGAAGTCCTAAAGTGAAAAGGCCTCCGGCATCGCGAAAGACGTCCGGGCATTGCGTCTCTACCGCGACAACATCTTCAATTGTTCCACCCCAGCGGTAACCTTTACGCCCTCGTCATTCCGGCGGAAGCCGGAAGGGAATCCAGGCGGTTTTTGACCTACTGAAAACAAACCTGGATGCCGGCGTTCGCCGGCATGAGGAACTTTCGCTTCGCCTGAAGGCCAGAGATTTAGACGATCCCCCGAGAGGGACATTAACGGCTCAGCACCTGGGCAAGATTTTACAATCGCAGATCAAGTTTGGGGATAACCAGAAGCTTCTCGACGAAACGATCGTCGCCAAACTTACTCGCGTACAAGCCGAGAAGGCCGAGAGGCGAAAACAGCCAGGTCAAAAGCCAGCCATACCAAGACGTTTCGTACCCGATCAAGCCGGATAAAAACGGCAGCGCGGCTATCTCAAGGCAAACGCCGCTGCTGAACACCAAGAGACTTCTTTTCCACCGACTGGTCTGCTGCCGCACGGTCTCCGAATCGCGCAGGCACAGAAAAAATCCTTGTATCAAACCAAGTTCACGATGTTTCATTTCGCGTCGCCTCTCACTGATAAAATTGCGTCGCTACCGAATGTTATTGACGAGCCGGATGGAAGGAAAAACCAAACCGATCACGGACACAACGGCATTCTGTACGATACAGTCCATCTATGTTAAAGCCGGTCGCGTCGGAAAGCAAATTAATTTGGTCTATAGTGAATGATGCACGGCCGGGGTAACACGAAACTCCTGGCAGCTATTTTTGATAGCAGCGCTGAACTTCTAGCTCGTGACCGGAACTCACGGTTTGAAACTTGTCCCAGAACGCGTCGTCGGCCTTTTTTAATTCTGCGTTCTGTTTCGCAACCCGGTAGCGCGTGAGATGGCTTGGACCGCTGTTATAGGCTGCGTAGGTCGCGCGCGCTAGATTCCCTCCTGCTGTTTCTCCTCGTTTTTCCTGATTGCGTGGCGACTGAGGTAGTATGCCAGGATCTCTCCGCCTGCGTTGCCGTTGTATTCGATGTCACCACCCAATCGTTTTAGGTCATACAGATTGCGCCATGGGTTTCGGTTCACCTGCATTAAACCCAGGTCTCCGCTGGCCGAAGCCAGGGTACCAAAGTTTTTCCTTTCTTGATGAACTGGCGCCAACAACTCTCCTGCCAGGCGCCGGTAAGGACGATTTGCCGATAAAGAGCCTTATGCCGTTCGGCGAGTTCGGATTTAACCTGTCGCCTAATGCGGTGAGCAGGCTTCGAACTTCGAGAAGATAAGCCTGAAGCTCGTTCTCTTCGGGCACCCATTGTTTCAATTTCTTTACATTCGCCTCCGCTGCGAATGCGATACCGAGCGAGGCTTGTTCCACATTCAAAGGGAACGGCAAGCCACGCAGCCCGCTCCGTCTGCTAGGCGCTGGCCGAGTTCCCGTAGGAAGGCCCACGCCGACCAGATTGCGCAGCGCCCCATCGATATTGAGGTTGTACGCGATCGGATCGCCGCCCCCCGTCGGTTGGAGAATCCGCGCCATGTTTCTGAGAACATCGGGACTACCTGCAACACTCCCAGCTGGGATCCCTGTTGTCCCGCCGACCGCCTTGTTCATGATCGGCGACAGTCGCCTCCAGGCGTTTACAAAAAGCTGCGGCACGGGATTCTGGCCGCCTCCCAGCCGCGACCATGTATGGGTCAATTCGTAGCGCGAGTCGAGAAATGCTTCGCCTAATGAGCTTCTCAGCTCGCCGCTCACGTCCTGATCCAAGCGCTTCACGATAAACGTAAAAAAGGAATCCCATTGACGCCAATCAGGCGACGGCGCGGTCATCCCGGCAATTGCGGCAGCTGAAATGCGGCGGCAAGCCGGATCTCCGCCGGTTTCTCGTCGCCGTCGACTGTGGTGGCCGGCATCACAACTGTTGATAAGATCGCGCTTGTCAAAGACAGCGGTGTTACGCGTGCGAAAATTCTTTTCGCCATGCGTCTCGGTGTACAGGATTGCCTTGCCGGACGTCAACCTGGTAGTCAAGAGTCGTGAGCGAAGAGGAAAAGATGTGGATCGCAGTGCCGCCGCGCCGTTGATTGACAGATGAACCGGCCGCGCGGTAGAAGCGAGAATTATACCGTCTGACGTTCGCGCTGAGGAGGTATTGAGCATGCCGACCATTGATTCCGATGCTCATGTCGTAGAGACGGAACATACTTGGGATTTCATGGAGGCGTCTGACCAAAAATATCGCCCGCTCATCGTGCGCCCGCGCGGCGAAGGCGGCACCGAGTATTGGTTTATCGATGGGAAAATTCGCGGCCTGGTGCGAATCGTCATGACAGCGAAAGAGATGGACGAAGTCGCCGGCCGGACCGGGCGCGTGATGATGACGCCGCGGGAAACCCGCGAAATGGAAAACGTGCCGGCGCGGCTGCGCCACATGGACCAGTTGGGGATCGATGTTCAGGTGCTTTACCCGACAATGTTCATCGAGCAGATCACCGAAAAGCCTGATTGGGAGATCGCCATTTGCCAGGGCTATAATCGCTGGCTTGCCGACATTTACCGGCAAGGCCAGGGGCGGCTCAGGTGGATCTGCGTCTTGCCATTGCTCAATATAAGCGCGTCTTTGGAGGAACTCAAATTTTGCAAACAGCACGGCGCGTGCGGTGTTTTCATGCGCGGTATCGAAGGGCATCGGCTGATCACCGACCCTTACTTCTATGCGCTTTACGACGAAATGAGCCGACTCGACGTGGCGGCCGGAGTCCACGTCGGCAACGGCAATCCACAAAACCTTGATTTGGTGTCGCAGTACAACGGCGGCGGCAGCTTCTGGAAGTTTCGTATTCCGGTCATCGGCGCCTGCCATTC
>Ga0137403_10004919_pt1 | contig 15617 bp, 9 predicted proteins | sample CZOMad2_1_16fung_FD_122057 | JGI IMG/M metagenome (GOLD analysis project Ga0137403, IMG submission 122057) | Vadose zone soil fungal communities from Angelo Coast Range Reserve, California, USA - CZOMad2_1_16fungal (Hybrid Assembly) | ecosystem: Environmental > Terrestrial > Soil > Vadose zone... | reverse complement strand
AGCGGGCCTGAAACGCGATTTCCCCTTCCGACTTTTTTCGTTCTGTAATATCTCGAAGATAGACTGAAAGTCCCGCCCTGGTCGGATATGCATGCGCTTCAAACCACGACCCCTGAACGATTCGCGAGGCGATCTCAAAGTGGGCCGGAACCATGGTCTCGCTACACTTCCGCAGTGCGGGATACAGATCCGATTCTACGGCCGCCGGGAAAACTTCCCAGATGACCTTACCGAGCAGCTTTTCACGGCTGCGGCCAAAGCGAGCCACTGTTTGCCGGTTGATATCAGTGAAGCGCCATTCACGATCCAGCTGATAGTACAAATCAGTAATGCTCTCGAGAATGTTGTTGATTTTGCGGCTAGACTCGCGCAACGCTGCCAGCGACTCATCGCGCTGGCGAATGGCTTCGCCAGTTTGAAACTCATGCAGCCGGGCATTGTTGAGTGCGATAGCTGCTTGATCAGCGAGCGCGGTCAACTGCCACTGTTCTTCAGCATTGAGTGGTGAATCGCGGACTATGGCCAGAAACCCATTGAGCGAACCGTGAGCGTCGATTGGCACCGTTACCAACACTTTAGCCGGATCCAGTTTGAGATGGCGAGACAGGTCCCGGATTACAGACTCCTCCATTGGACCGGTGAACTCCGAAATTGTCCGGCTGCCGGCATGAGCTGCTCTAATCCGCAACATGCCCTCCTCATCCGCCAGCAACAGCAAACTGTCATCGGCGTCAAACAATTCCGCGACGTTGTCTACGATGAGGCGCAACACCTCATTGAAGTCTAGCGAGGTGGTGATGGCGCGGTTGATGGCCGCGAGCCGATCAAATGAACTCTTCACGCTTGTTTCGATTCTGCCCATAGCTCGATTTGAGATCCCGTCCTCGTCTAGTTGAATTTCTGAACGAACACGCCCGAGTTCGTAATCTCCAGCTTGTGTTCGCCCTGGTCGTGAGCGGTGCCGCGCGTCTTAATAATACGAATCGTGCGAGCCATCTCTTTGCCACGGCGGAAATGCAACCAGCCTTGTTGCCACCTAAACTTGTCCTCTAAGCGGGGATAATATTGTGGGGGATTTCGTGATACGTTTTGGGCAGACTCTATACGTAACTGTCCTCAATTGGCAAGGATAGGCGTACTCTCGCTAGCCGGCGCGTCCAGTTGGATCTACTGGAAGCCCACGCGAGGTTTAAGACCGGGGTGACGTGAGGTAGAATCAGTATGGTTGAGGCCCATGACAACTCCACGCAGCACACGCTCGCAAATCAAATTCACTTCCAAATACGAGCAGGACACTAGTCAGGACACGAACAATGTCACCTGAGGCAAGCGAACAAAAAGAGGCAAAAACCGGAGTGCGCATTGAGAGCGACTCAATGGGCGAGATTGAAGTGCCGGCTGATAAGTATTGGGGCGCGCAAACTGAGCGCTCTTTGCTTCACTTCAATATCGGCGATGACAAGATGCCGCGCGAGATGATTCGCGCGCTGGGCATCCTCAAGAAGGCCGCGGCGCTCGTGAACCAGGAGCTGGGTAAACTCCCTCCTGAGAAGGCGAAGCTGATCGTTCAGGCGTGCGACGAAGTTATCGAAGGCAAACTTGACGCGCATTTTCCACTGCGTGTTTGGCAAACAGGCAGCGGCACCCAGACCAACATGAACGCCAACGAGGTAATCTCGAATCGCGCGATTGAGCTTGCCGGCGGCGTGTTGGGCAGCAAGCAGCCGATTCATCCAAACGATGACGTCAACATGTCGCAGTCGTCGAACGACACGTTTCCGACAGCGATGTACATCGCCGGCGCTGAGCAGTTGCACAAGCTCATTCCCGCAATTCAAAGCGTCTACGATGCGATCGACGCGAAGGCTGAGGAGTTTAAAGAGGTAGTTAAGATTGGCCGCACGCATCTACAGGACGCAACGCCCTTAACTGTTGGGCAGGAGATGTCGGGTTGGGCCAGTTTGGTTGAGCGCGACATCGAGCGGCTTGAATTGGCCAAACCCGGATTACTTGAGCTGGCGATTGGTGGCACGGCCGTGGGCACCGGGCTCAATTCTCATCCGGAGTTTGGCGAGCGCGCCGCAAAGAAGATTGCCGAGCTGACCGGTCTGCCTTTCAAATCACATCCAAACAAGTTTGCCGCTCTCTCGGCTCACGACGAGATCGTTTTTGCCAGCGGCGCCCTCAAGACGTTGGCGGGTTCGCTGATGAAAATCGCCAACGACATTCGCTGGCTCGCTTCGGGGCCGCGATGCGGATTGGGTGAATTGGTTCTGCCGGAGAACGAGCCGGGCTCGTCGATCATGCCGGGTAAGGTTAATCCGACGCAAAGCGAAGCGATGACGATGGTATGCGTACAGGTGTTTGGTAATGACGCGGCCACAACCTTTGCGGGCTCGCAGGGGAATTTCGAGTTGAACGTTTACAAGCCCGTGATGATTCACAATTTCCTGCACTCGATCCGTTTGCTGCACGACGCGTCGCACGGTTTTGTCGAATACTGCATCCGCGGCATCGAGCTTAATCGGGAACAAATTGACGAGCACTTGAGAGACTCACTGATGCTGGTCACGGCGTTGAACCCGCACATCGGTTATGACAAAGCGGCACAGGTAGCGAAAAATGCGCACAAAAAAGGGATTAGCCTGCGCGAGTCGGCTATTGCGCTTGGTTTTTTGAGTGGCGAGGAGTTTGATAAACACGTCAAGCCGGAAGAGATGACGCACCCTTAGTCTGACGCCTTATCCGCAGATTACGCAGAACACACAGATTCTGAAAACAAGACTTCCAGAACAACCTGTCGGCCGCTGCGGCCCAGAATCTATGTAATCTGCGTAATCTGCGGATGAAGCTTGGGGAGAGCAGGAAGCTTGCCTGATCGAAACGATCGTGTGAAGGAAAACGTTCCGGGCGCTTACTACGTCGATTCGACGTGCATCGACTGCGATGTCTGTCGCGACACTGCGCCGGAAAATTTCCGCCGCTGCGATGCCAACAACTATTCGTTTGTCTACAAGCAACCGCTAACGGAGGAGGAGCGTGCGGCCTGTGAAGAGGCGCTGCTCTGTTGTCCGGTTGAGGCCATTGGAAACGATGGAGAGTAGGACAGGTTTTCCTGCCTGTGCGACTCCTTTGATCTTCCTACGAACAGCCTGAAGATTTTCCATTTCTCATTTTTCATTTCTCATTTTTCATTTCAGGCCTCGATATTTTTGGCGACCAGCTTCCTGGATTCGAGTGGTGTCCTGGTGTCCTAAATGAAAAATGAGAAATGAAAAATGTTATTTGGAAAATCTGCTTTATGGTTTTCGAGTGCCAGCAGTTTTTGGGAGGCAGCAGGACGCGGCCTACTCCATTAGAACCTTAATGAACCCTCCTTCAATTACCACCTCATAAGTCTTCACTTTTTCCGCCACCGTAAGGCACTCTCCCGTGCGCACGTCAAATTGCCAACCGTGCCAATCACACTCGATTATATGTTCGCAAAGAATTCCGTCTGCCAGGGGTGCGCCTTTGTGCGGACAGAAATTCTCGGTGGCATAGAATTCGCCGTTGACATTGTAAAGAGCAAGCTCGCGGCCCTCCGGAAGCTCTACTGTCTTCGAGCTTCCGTGAGGTAAATCCTCGACTCGGCCCGCGTCAATAGCTTTCGCAGGCTTCATTAGCTGGTCGGAATTAGTGATGTTAGTATCGAATGACTGCATTGCATGAATCGTACAAAACACTATTGAAGAGCCAAAATGCAATTGAGAATGAGGTGAACGTTCAGAGTTCGAGCTTTAGGTCGCTGCTTTCCATGTGAGCAAGCTAAAGCTTGAACTCTCAACAGCAGCAAGAACGGCCGGTTGCGTTCGTTCTCTCATGGCGAGCGGATCGGGAATCACCCTGACGCTCAGAATTTGAATCATTGAAAGAGAGAGAGAGAACATGAGCGGAAAAATCATAACGAGGCGAAAGTTGATATCAATACTGGGCACAGTTGCGCTGGTTGCACTGCTGGCGACCCAGGTTTTTGCAAAGGAGATAGCTGTCCGCGGAGAACTGCAAAGGACGGTCGAGGCCGGCGGCTGGATAATCGTTTCTGGTGATCAGAAATATTTGCTTCTGAATGCACAACGGTTTCAAAACGAAAAATGGTTTGTTGAAGGCAATGAAGTCGAGGCTGTCGGAGAAACGAAATCAGGCGTGACGACCATTTACATGGAGGGCACTCCGTTTGAGGTGCGAACCATGCGCCCTTTAGCAGCAAGCGGTTCCGGAAATCAAAACGAGTCAAAAGGTCTCACCAGGGTATTGGTCACCGGGGATTCGATCGTGCAGGCACAGCCGGACACCGCGATTCTTACGGTCTCAGTTGTAACGCAGGCACGCGGCGCCCTTGACGCACAACAAGAGAACGCTAACAAGAGCGATGCGGTGGTGCGGGCACTGAAAAACGCTGCGGGAGCTGGAGCCGAAGTAAAGACGAGTGGGTACAGCCTGCAACCGCAGCGGGTTTACAAGGAAGGTCAACCTCCAACGATTACCGGCTATGAAGCGCGCAACAGCGTTACCGTCGTCATGCCCGATCTAACTAAAGTGGGCGCAGTCATTGACGCCACTTCGCACGCCGGGGCGAATGATGTGGCAGGAATATCGTTTACCCTAAGGAAGGACCGGCCCGCCCGCGACCAGGCACTGGCTGAGGCAACTCGCGAAGCTGTCGGCAAAGCACAGGTGATTGCAACAGCGCTTGGCGGTCGAGTAGTTCGCATCGTTGAAGTTCAGGAAGAGGGCGTCGAGAGGCCTCGCCCAATCTATGAGGGAGCCATGCAAATGATGAAAACAAACGCCGCAGCTACGCCAATCGAGGTTGGCACGCTCGACATAACGTCGCGGGTCCAGTTGATCGCTGAGGTTGAAGTGGGCGCGCGCTGAACAATGCCCTTGAAGAGATTTCCCGAGAGTCTTGTTTTTGGAGAGACTATTTGGATAGAGGCCGCAAAAGGAGCAGTGTCCTAACTTGACGAAATTGTAGGGACGTCCCTCTAGGCCCGGATCGCGCGGCAAAGGGGCGCCCACGGAGGTACGCCCCTAGAAAATTAGGACACTACTGCAAAAGGCGCGGGCTTGGCGGGGGAGGATTGACCGGTAGTCACCTCTCCTTTTCAAGCTTCAGGGGTTTCCCGTATCCTGTAGCAATCTAATTATGCCAAAGTCGAATCGTGAGGTTGCTTTGTTAACTGTCGCCCATCGCGTCCGACCATCCGGTCGATTGTGGAACCCTGCTGCCGACGTTTACCGCAGCGGTGATGGCTGGATCGTAAAAGTGGATCTTGCGGGCATTTGCTCGGACGATCTGGAGATCCAGATCGATGAATCGAGCTTAAGGATCCGCGGCTGCCGGCGTGACACTTTCTTCAAAGAGGGTTTCAGCTATCAACAAATGGAGATCACTTACAGTCGTTTTGAGAAGACGATCGAGTTTCCCTGCTCAATCGAAGAAGCATCGCTCGCGCACGATTATCGTGATGGATTTTTGATCGTAACTCTGCATTGCAGATAGGCGGCGACCGCAGAGCGTTGGTGCGCCGTCAGTGAAAGCTTAGAGATTTAGAATCATGTTAGAGACAGCAGAAAAAGCGGATTCCGCAGTTGAAGTTAAGAGCGCCATGCCAACTCCGGCGAATGAGGAGCAGCCAGCGGCAGTTCGTCAACCGGGCCAGCCATTCGAGATTCCGGTGCTGGCTTTGCAAAACACTACATTGTTTCCCGAGACCGTCGTGCCGCTCGCAGTAGGCAGGCCGCGTTCAGTTACAGCTGTTGAAGCGGCACTGGCGACAGAAGAAAAACTGCTCGCGTGCATCACTGTTCGCGCTGACGTTACAAACACAACTCAGGATGCCGGGCCTGCGGATCTTTACCAGGTTGGCACGCTTACAATGATCAAGCGAATGGAGCGCATCGGGGAGACGATGCACATCATGGCGCAGGGCACGGATCGCATTAAAGTCATTGAATGGAAACAGCAGGATCCTTATTTGCGCGCGGTGGTGCAAATTCTTCCCGAGGTTCAGGTAACGGACCCGGAAGAAGTCGAAGCAACCAAACGCAATGTTCAGGCAATGGTCCAGGAGGCCCTGGCGCTCCTGCCGGGTGTTCCGCCCGAAGTTCGGGTTGCAATGCTCGGGTCTGTTGAGCCGGTTCGCCTTGCCTATTTTCTGGGTTCGATCCTGAATCTCGGTGTCGAGCAGGAGCAGAAGATGCTCGAAGCCGATACGGCCGACGAGCTGCTGCGGTTGGCCCACAGCTATCTCGCCCGCGAGCTTGAGATTATTCAACTGCGCTCGAAGATTGCGACCGAAGCGCAATCGGAAATGGACAAGTCTCAGCGCGATTACATCCTGCGCCAGCAGATGAAGGCCATTCAAAAAGAGCTCGGCGAAGATGAAGGCGGCGAACGCGCCGAGGCTGAGATGCTGCGCGAGCGGTTAGAGAAGGCTGATTTGCCGGAGGAGGTCAGGACCGAAGCTCAGCGCGAGTTGAAGCGCCTGGAGAAGCTTCCCGCTGCCGCACCCGATTATCATGTTATCCGGACCTATCTGGAATATGTGCTCGAGTTGCCCTGGCGAAAGTCTTCTGAAGACAAGCTTGATCTCAAGGAAGCTCGAAGAATTCTCGATGAAGACCACTACGGTCTGGATGATGTGAAGGAACGCATCCTCGAATTCCTTGCCGTCATCAAGCTGCGTCCCGACACGAAGAGTCCGATCCTTTGCTTTGTTGGTCCGCCCGGAGTGGGCAAGACTTCGCTGGGGCGCTCAATCGCACGCGCGCTGGGCCGCCAATTCGAGCGCATGTCGCTTGGCGGGATGCGCGACGAAGCCGAGCTGCGGGGACACCGTCGCACGTATATAGGATCGATGCCGGGGCGCATTATTCAATCAATCCGCCGGGCCGGAGTTAACAATCCAGTACTGATGCTTGATGAGATTGATAAGCTCGGCAACGACTATCGCGGCGATCCGTCTTCCGCGCTTTTGGAGATCCTGGACCCCCAACAAAACAACACTTTTCGTGACCACTATCTCGATCTGCCTTTCGATCTTTCGCGTGTTTTCTTTATTGCCACTGCTAATCAGCTGGGACCAATTCCGCCGCCGCTGCGCGACCGCATGGAAGTCATAAACATTGCGGGCTACAGTGACATGGAGAAACTGCAAATCGCCAAGCGCTATCTCATCCCGCGGCAAATAGAAGAGAATGGACTGAAGCCGGGACAGCTTATCATCAGCGATGCGGCGGTGGAGTTAATAGCCGCTCGCTACACGCGCGAAGCCGGCGTGCGTCAACTGGAACGAAGCGTTGGCAGTTTAGCCCGAAAGGTCGCTTTGAAGATCGCGCAGGGTGAGGCCGAGACAGTGAATGTAGATGCCGACGACCTGCATGATTACCTCGGCGCACCAAGATTCTATCCGGAGCAGGCTCGCAAAGAGCTGCCGGCGGGCGTGGCCACGGGAATGGCCTGGACCGAGATGGGGGGCGAAGTGCTTTTCATTGAAGCGACGTTGCTGCCCGGCGGAAGAGGTCTGACGATCACCGGACAACTGGGCGAGGTGATGCAGGAATCAGCGCGCGCCGCGCAGTCGTATCTCTGGTCGCACGCGAACGAGTTTGGCATTAGTGCGGAAATGTTCAAAGACTACGGCGTTCACCTGCATGTTCCCGCCGGAGCGATACCCAAGGATGGTCCCAGCGCGGGCGTGACAATTACCGCAGCGTTGGCATCGCTCTACACCGGACGCCGGGTCCGCCCCGACACTGCGATGACCGGTGAGATCACATTGTCCGGGTTGGTCTTTCCCGTCGGCGGATTGAAGGAAAAGATCCTGGCGGCTCACCGCGCTGGAATTCGTCGCATCCTGCTGCCCTCTCGCAATGAAGCTGATATAGAAGATTTACCCGAGGACGTTCGCAAGGAATTGCAGATCGTATTTGTCTCGAGGATTAGTGAAGTGATCGATGCGGCCCTCGAGGTGTTGGTGGCGAACCCGCCGCCGCCTCCGATTGTGACGACCAGTACGCATCCGGATGCGATAGCACGCCAGCCCGATCCACCTCAGGCGCCTTTGACGGTGCGCCAAAGCTAAGGTTGGCTGGACGGGCATTCCTGCCGGCTACCTCTGTTTGACTAAGAATAGAAAACAAAAGGCGGGGAATATATCCCCGCCTTTGTCTTTACCAGCAATGACAGACAAGAATGACTGTCCTACTGAGGGTCATTGGCCGAATCGCTGCCGATACTCTCCTGAGCTGATAAAGGCCTTAACCATCTCCGCCTGCACAAAGTTGCCGTTGAACTGGTTGAGCTTGTTAAGCCAGAAACTATAACCAGCCGCATCAGGGTCGCGCCTCAGATAGCCAAAGTATTCCATCATCACGAACGTTTCGTTTGACTTTGCTCTAACGAACCGCTCGTCTTCGGCTATCCGTTGCAAAACAGCTGCTCGCGTTAAGACGCCGCTGCCGAGATCACTAGCCAGCGCATCGCGTTCGCTCTGGCTGAAGTTAACTCCCGTGTGACTAATCAGCGCATCAACGTAACGATCATTTGAGAGACCGTCGTAAGCTGCGCGGAAATCCGCACGCTGCACCCAAGCCTCGACAAACGCCTGTTTGTTCGCTGCTAAATGCTGCGACCAGTCGGCTCGACCTACGATCACGTCACGCGCGACGATTCCCGTGTCAGGCATGAACTCGGCAAACATGGGACGACGGCCATAACTCGTCCGATAAAGTCCGTCAACCAAACCACCGGTCTCTTGGAACTCGATCGAAAGGAAGTAGGCAGCTGAAACGTTGATTCGTCGCAGTTCCTGACAAGTCGTGTCGTTGCCACACTCGAGCATCTGATCGCTCCAGAAATTGAAGCCACTTTCGTCAGGCTCGCGTCCCAGGAAATCGAGATAATGTTGACGAACGAAATACTCAGCCGAGTCGATCGCGTTACCACCAAAAGCTGCGTCACGATTAGCCGTGAACACGGCGTCGGTCTTGTTCGCGAGTAGCGAGAAGGAGCGGTTGGCTGGACTAAAGTTATAGCCCACCAGCGACGGGGTCACCGTATAGAAGTTGTCAGTGTCGGCGCCCGCGAAGCGATAATTGCCATTCGCGTCCGTGATCGTTTTTGCGGACCGGGCACCACTCAGGTTCATGGTCACACCACCCAAAGGTGCGCCGTCCGGAGTTGTGATGCGGCCGCTGATGGTAGCGGGCGCGGCTGTTGGTCCAACCACCGTGAGGAGAGGCGCGACGCTCGTCAGAGCCTGTCCGTCCGGATTCGTCACTGTCACGGTGTAAGAGCCCAAAGCGGCACCGACGGTATTGATACGAATTGTTAGCTGTGTTGGGCTAATGAAGGTGACACTACCGGCATTTACCGTGGGAGCGCCCGCGCCGTTGATAGTTACACCCACATGGTTAAAGGGCAACGCTGGTGCCGCCAGATTAACGCCGGGATCGTAGAACCCAGAACCGGCGACCGCGGTTCCATTAACAATAACAAAGTAGGCGGTCCGTCCCTGCGGTACCGTCGTGTTGAGCGTTTCCCCCGTAACCACGCTCGTCGGTGTAGCTGGCGGCGGGGCGAGCAGCTTTGCTACGCGTGCGCCGTAGGTATTCGTGCCGTTGCAGTACTCCTGAATCGTCCAGATCGTCATATCATCAAGAGGGTCAAGACTGGTGAAGGAATAGTCACCCCATCGCCGCCCGCCCGCTCCGCCGGGATCGCCTGGAGGGTTGTACGCCGTGCTGCTGCTGGTATAAAGCGCAACCGCCTGGGTTGTGCCGAGTGCGTCGCCAATAAGCCGACCGTTAGTAGCAGCATCGATGCGAAAGGGCGAGCCAGTAGTGGTGAAGCCCAGGGCGGCGTGCCCCTGCCCTGAAACTATGACAGACGGAATCGAGAACTGGCGCGACGCTGCGAGCGTGGCCGCGTTATCAAAGATCGTGCCTGACTGGACGACAACCGGGACGCCACCATTGTCGGTGCTGCGGATCCCGTTTAGCTCGTACCAGCGAACGGCTTCGCGCGATGTCCCGGTGGTACTCGCTACCCCTGTAGTACCGACCCTAATGTTGTGGGAGGTCCACAGCCGGCCGTTGCGAATGTGAGCGGCGTAGAGACGATCGTCCAGCGTGTCGATCCGGCCGTTGTTTCCGCCGGTGTTGCCGAGGTGATCGATGGGGATCGAGGAACTGGTCGTGGAAACTGTAAGCGAAATGTTGGCGGAGATTGTCGGCGTGCCGCCTGGCGTGCTCACGCGGCGGAGCATAAGCGTAGAGAAGGTCGCATTGTCCACCCCAATGAAATAACCCTCGTTCGAGGCCGGGTCGTAGTTGTCCACGCCTCGGGGCGCAAACGGCCCGGCTCCAACTCCTGCCGCCATATTGTAAAGACCAGCGGCCCCGCGCCCAGTATTGACGTCTTCCGCACCACGTAGCCATTCGTACCCACGAAGGCGCCGGCGCCGGTGAACATGTTGCAACCGGTATAGAGAGCCTGTGAGTCCGCGCCGAGTGATGGGTAGTCGCAGAAGTTGGCCGCGTCGGCCTGGAAGAAGAAAAAGGTCCAAACAGTACCTCCGGTAATTGCGCTCGTGCTGGCAGCGTCGCTCACCGCAACCATCCAACGGTTGGCAGCCGTAGTGCTGCAGTTGGCGATGGTGCAGGGGACGTCAATTATAGAGAGGAACCAACGCCCCGACAGACGGTCGTAGCGAACTTGCGGGTCACTAGTAAAGTTCAGCACGACTGGAGGCGACACCGGCGTCATAACTGAACTGAAAAAGACATCCGGATCGACGTTGACCACACCGTCAGCCACACCGGTCGTTTTGTTGAAAGTTCTGAGCCGCCCGTTGACGAACAGGAAGAACTGCGTGGGGCCAACCGCACCCATGGTGTCGGGTGGAAATGCGCCGGTTTCAGCGGGACCAGTTACGGTGTCAAAGTTAGTACTGATGGGTTGGGGAGCAGACGGTAAGTCTGCCGCTGCAATTACTGTGTTTCCCATCGAGTGCGGGGATCCCGCGGCCAAGTCAGGCGTACTTGCCACTGGCTTCGCATCCGGGTTCTGGGGTCGCTCTTCGCGTCCCGGGATGTCGTGCTCAGGAACAATAGGTGGTCTGCTTGAAGGTGGCGCGATGGCTTGGGCTTGCATGATCTCCGCTGTCGTCCGTTGAATCCCTCTTTCGCCGACGACAGGATCGCCGACAGTCACACCAGTGATCGGGTCTTGCACATTAGGACCGCTGGTCGTCCTATTGAGGGCTTTGCTATTTCTGTTACTGCCGCGCGTGGTCTTGTTGTTGCCACGGACTGCTCTCTCAGAACCACCGCTAATGCTTCTGGGAGTACCGCTAATCTTTCGACTCTTCTGCGCTAAACCGCCAGCAGTGGCAAGTGCCAGAGCAAGGGCACAAACAATCAGTAGAACACTGAGGCGAATCGGGGAATGAAAGCGAGCGAGGGATTCTTTTAAAAGCACTTGATACCTCCTGGGTTAGATCCGGAACACACCACTGACGAGGATTCAATCAATAGCGCGTCCTCGTAAAGTTGATGACAGGCTTGGAGCCGTTTCAATGCCTTCGTAAGGTTGAAATGATCGACAAGTCAGGCTTGAAGCGCCTCTGGGAGTCAGGCCTTCAGTGTGTGAGGGCGGTCCATCCCACGAGAGATGATACGAGCAAACCGGGCAAGCGCCGAAGTCGTTAAGTCTTGACTGCGGCAAATCAAAAACCGCTGCCGCAGTTATTAAACTGCGGCAGCTTTAAGACAAGAGACTTAAGCGCAAGTCCCACCAGGAGCACCTGGGCACAGGCCACTACAGCACTGAGCAGCGCTGCCGCATGCCTGACCTGGTGGCTTACAAGTGGCGGCCTGAACCGGCGTGGGCGCAACTATGGAACTTACCAGCGGCACGGCCACAACTGCGGCCAGTCCCAGCGTCCGCACCATCTGGCGTCTGTTCATTCCCGGAATGATGAAGGCTGGAAGTTCTATCTCCTTCTCCAGCAGATTGTCTTTGGAGAACTGATCCACGGCATACCACACCAGCTTCTCGTCCACGGGCGTCTCAAGATCGCGCGACAAGGCACTGCAAGCGTCCACTAACGTGGTTTCGCCGTCGCAATAATTCCACACCTTTGCAGCGGATTGGTTTAGACAGTGTGCCTTATTCGTTTCCTGGTCGTAGATCAGAATCTCACTGTCGACTTCCTGAATTATCAGTCCGCTTCTTCGCGCTTGCGGCATCTTTTGCATGTGCTGCTCCTTATCGCTCTCTGGGAAATTCTAATTGTTGTAGTGCCGAAAAATCATAACCTGGGTGATTGAAGTGTATCTACCGATTCTTCCTCGCCTCGGGACAACTAACCCGCTATCCGGCAACGCATTTGGTTACCGCTGGAAGAAAAAGAAAATTTTGATGCAACAGACCGGCGTTCGCTGACTAGAGGCATCTGACCACGTACGAGCGCTGATGACAATATCTCCGACGGAGCTAACTAGTCAATAGCGAACCTCATTTTCGGGTACAAAAAACGCCCAAATGTCAGTTGTGCCTACATTGCCCTCCTGGAGCATCAGATCCATGCTCAGCCTCCATCCTTTATCACGGAGAAAAGCGCGCTCGATATTCACCCGAGACGAGGAACGCCTTGACCATTTCCGCGCGTTCAAAGTTGCCATCAAACTGGTTCAGCTTGTTGAGCCAGAATTGATAGCCAGGTTCATCCGGATCGCGACGCAGATAGCCAAAGTATTCCATCATCACGAACGCCTCATTATGCTTCCCGCGAATGAATCCTTCGTTCTCAACCACCTGACGCAACACGGCAGCCCGCGTCAAGCTGCTATTGTTCAAGCCACTAACCAGCGTCTCTCGATCGCCATTGAAGCCGGTACCCGCATGGTTAATCAACGTATCGACGAATGCGTTGTTTGCCAATCCATCATATGCCGCGCGGAAAGCCGGACGCTGCATCCAGGCATCCACAAACGCCTGCTTGTTTGCTTCCAACTGCTGCGCCCAATCGGCTCGGCCGACAATCACATCACGCGCGACGATTGCCGTGTCAGGCATGAATTCGGCATAACGTGGCGCCCGGCCGTAGCTGGCTCGATAAAGTCCATCAACCAGTCCGCCTGTTTGCTGAAACTCTATCGAGAGGAAGTAAGCTGCGCTCACGTTGATGGTGCGCCGCTCGACGCAGCCAGCGTCAGTGCCGCACGACAGTATCTGATCGCTCCAAAAGTTGAAGCCCGCTTCATCCGGCTCGCGCCCGAGGAAATCGAGATAGTGTTGTCGCACAAAATAGTCTGAAGTATCTATCGCGTTGCCAACGAGAACGGCATCGCGTGTAGCAGTGAAGACCGCATCGGTCTTATTCGCGAGTAGCGAGAAAGAGCTGCTCTGGGGACCAAAGTGGTAATTCACCAGGGACGGCGTCACTGTGTAGAAGTTGTCCGTGTCGACATTCGCGAAACGATAATTGCCGTTGCTGTCGGTGATAACCTTCGCCGATCTTGCTCCGCTCAGGTTCATCGTCACACCCGCGAGTGGTGCGCCGTCTGGAGTGGTCACCGTGCCGCTGATAAATGCCGGCGCTGCTGTAGGCGCGCAGGAACCCGAGCCTGCAGTTCCACCAAAACCGAAGACGGTATCGGCTCCACCAGGTGCTTCAGCTATAACGACAAAGTGGAAACAACCTGTCTGCATAACCCCGAACACAAAGTCAACGGGAATGTTGGCGCCGTTTGCAATCGGAGCAGCAAAGGTGACAACAGGCGGAGCAACGCTCGAATTCAAACCGCCGCCCAGCACCTGCGCCGGAGGTATTTCGACGGAGAGGTTACTGGAATCCAATACCCGCAGGTCTGCAATACCACCGGGCTGCGGGAAAGTAGTGATGTCAACAAACCGAAGGCGAACTCGCGAGATCGGTGCTCCCGTGTTATTCACGAGACGGCGACGGACCGTAACCGTACCGGCGGTGCCGTTCGTTACCGGCGTTGGATCGAAAACAAAATTAGGCGCCGTCGCGGCACTGACTGAATTATCAAACCTGGGCAGATCAATCGAGCCTGTCGTGCCGTGGATTGGGCTATCCAAGTTTTCCGGGCCGGGTGCGCCTAAGCGCTGGCCGGCTGCCGTCAATGTGCCTGCGGGATCAGCAAAGATAAAATCAGCCACATTATTGTCGGTGTCTTTAGGCGTTCCGGAGGCGGAATTCCTGAAGAAGGTTTGCTGCACTCCAGCCACTGATACGTCTGGAATGCCTGTGCCCTCCTTGAAGAGACCCACCGGAGTACTTGCGAACCCGACCGAGTCCATGCGCGTGGCGACGCTGAAGTTTGCCACCGTGGACGTCTTGAAGAGAGCGAGGCCGCCGTTGTCGGCAAGGTCTACGGCATATCCGCTGTCGCTGTCGGCGCCCCGAACTAAAGTGCTGGGGTTTGTTTGGCCGGGATAAGAGTTAAGACTATAGACCAGCGTGGGACCGTTGGCTGCATCCTGGTTACGAGCGATCAGGAAGTGACCTTTTGCCGGTACCACCGTGCCATTGGGAATGACGGCGACGCCGGAAACAACCCCCGCGGTAGTGCTGTAGCCCAGCGCCCAGCCGTCGGAGTTATCTGTAGTATTAACCATCACGGCACTGCTGCCAGGATTGTAAAGTTCGACGAATTCGTCGGCTACACCCTGAGGTCCACGCAGACGGAATTCGCTAATGATCAGGTTGCCGCTGAGGGAAGGAGCGGGCGTCGAAGGTTTAACGAGCGCCCACCACGTTGCCCATGGGCCGGCGATACCGATGCCGAAGTCACGCTGAGCATCGGCATACTCCTGGATCGTCCAGAAGTCGGTGTCGTTCAAGGGATCGGTTTGCGCCGCGCTGTAGTCGCCCCAGCGATTCTGTCGCGCGGCTGTGCCCCCCGCGCCCGCGCCGATGTTGTAGTTCGACTGACCGGGACGGAAGACTACAGGGTCACGCGTGGTATTGGCCGGATCGGCGGCGAGCCGCATCGCGTAAGCGCCACTCGGATAGGTGAAGGCCGAGAACTGCGTGAAGCCTATCAGGACGTCGTTGTTCTGGTTGACGCTGATGCTGGGAAAGGCCATTTCCTATGGCTTTCCCAGCTTCTCTTTTTCCCCAACATTCTTCTTTGCCAATCCGGCGAAAGCATCAACGAAAGAAAACTCTCAAATGATCTATTACTATTTCAAGGACCACAAGGGTGAATGGCGCTGGCTTCTGAAAGCATCAAACGGTCGCGCCATCGCAGCATCTGGTGAGGCTTACGAAGACGAGAAGGACTGTTTATACGATATCGAGTTGGTGAAAGCATCTTCAAGCTGCCTGGTGAAGAAGCAGGCAATGACGAAGGCCTTTTCCTGCTGCGAGTTATCGGGCGAGAACCCGTGGGCATAGACCAGATCATCGAAAGGAGCGGATTGGCGCCCGGACGGGCCTCCGCGCTTCTCATGACGCTCGAGATCGAAGGGCGGATACGGCAGCTCGAGGGCAAGCGCTTCGTGGCTGCCTGAGTCTCGAGCGAAAGGATAGAGAGTG
>Ga0137403_10004918_pt1 | contig 15617 bp, 13 predicted proteins | sample CZOMad2_1_16fung_FD_122057 | JGI IMG/M metagenome (GOLD analysis project Ga0137403, IMG submission 122057) | Vadose zone soil fungal communities from Angelo Coast Range Reserve, California, USA - CZOMad2_1_16fungal (Hybrid Assembly) | ecosystem: Environmental > Terrestrial > Soil > Vadose zone... | reverse complement strand
GCCCGGGCGCGGACGGCTTCGAATTCTTCGATCCGTTGCGCCTCGGTATGAATGCGCGCCTGTAACTCGGCCTCAGCCTTTTGGTTTACTTCCTGCTGTTCTCGCAGTCGATCTTCAGCTTCCGCAAGTCGTTTTGCCTGCTCTGCTTCCTGCTCGTGCAACGAGCCAACTTGCGCCACCAACGATTCCTGTTTCTGGATCAGTTCCTGAATGCGCGTTTCTGCCTGTTGCCGCGTTTGCTCCTGCGCGAGAATATTGCTTTCGGTTTCTGCGATCTGTGCTGACGTGGCCGATTGGGCTGCGTTAAGTTGCTCGACTTCAGCTGCCAGCAGCTGTTGCTTTTCGGTAAGCGACTGAAGTGTGGTCTCGGCCGTAGCCTTTGCCTCTTGTTGCGTGCTCAGCGCAGCTTCAACCCGCGCGATAACGCTAAGTTGCTCGTGCTCAGTCAACCGCAGCTTCTCGAGTTCAGTGTTGAGGGTCTGGATCTTTTCGGCGCGACGCTCGGCTGCGACATTCAGATCACTTTGTAAAGCAGTGAATTCCGCGATGCGCTGGTCCTCGTGTTCAGCGCGGAGTTCTGCTTCGATCTTGGCTGTTAGATGAGCGTGCTCAGCCGCGCGTAACCGTTCCTCTGCTTCAGTTATGCGCGCCCGGATGTGCTGTTCGTTCGCTCGCAGCTCTTCAATAGCGGCATTGAGTTGCTGCTCGTTGCTCGTCAATTCAGCTACGTTGGCCACGACGCCGTCGTGGGTTTCTTTCTCTGCGGCCAGCTGTGCCTCTAGAGCCGACAATCGTTCATGTTGTTTGATCTCGGCGGCATGAAGCGACTCAAGTTCATCGTTGAGACGTCGCTCTTCACCAGACAGGCGCGCGCGCTCCTGTTCAACCTTCTCGCGCGCTGTGTTCAGATCTACCAGGCGAGCTTGGGCTAATTTGATTCTTTCGACTTCGGCCTGGCCTTCGGTTTCCAGCGCCGCGATGCTTGCTTCCAATACGGCGGTTTGCTCGACGTGCTCTTGAAGCGTGGTCCGCGCGCCCTGTTGTGATTCGCGTAACACCTCAACCCGAGCATGGGCTCCAGCGACCCGTGCCAGCTGGATTTGTTCGTCTTGTTTTAGCTGATCGATCTCATTGGTAAGTTGCTGCTCTTGCTCCGCGTGCCGTTGCGCTTGAGCCTCGGCAAAGTGTCTGGCTTCCAGTTGCGAGAGAAGCCGAGCTTCGGTCGTTTCGACGAGTTTGAGTTGCTGTTGTTCCTCTCGCCGCAGTCCTTCTATTTCTTCCGTTAGCCACTGAACGCGCTCAGCTCGCTGCTGCGCTTCACTGTGAAGTTGACGACATCGCTCTTCATGATCAGCAATTCGTCCTTCGGTATCGGCGATCTGTTTGAGTTCTTCTTGTTCAGCGATTCTCAAGGCATCGATCGCCGCGTTGAGCTCGCGTTGCGTCTTGGCTCGCGCTCGCGTTGCAGCTTCGGCCTGATCGCGCACGGTTTGAAGCGTGGCAAGTCGCTGCGTTTCTTCTTCAGCTTTCCTTTGCGTCTCAGCTTCCAGTTGCCGGCGCGATTCTTCGAACGCCCGACGTTTGGCGTCGTCTTCGGCTTTCTTTTTTGCTGCCTGAACTTCGGCGCGACGGCGATCCAGCTCGGCTTCAGCCTTCCTTAGCTCTTCTTCTTCCTTTCGTAATTCGTCCACCGCGACAAACGCATGCTCAACAGTCCGTGGAGTGGTACGACGCTCGAGCGCGGCGGCAAGATCCGCAGTCTCTGCAGCCGAAGGCCGGCGCGGCACACTCGTGGCCACAGGTGTGGTCGACTGTGACGGCTCCCGCTGACTTTCTTTTTTCTTGTCGCCCGGCGATTTGATAAAGGCCTGGCGAGCCTGGGCCAGGTGTTCGAGATTGCCACTCGCTAGAGCCGCGAGCAGTCGATCTGCAACCATCCGCTGATTCGCCGGATCGTTTGAATCAATGCGGCCGGTGTCACCGTTGCGTCGAGGAGTCGAGTCCTTGATTTGTTTGTTTTCTGAATTGGTGGATCCGGAAGAGGATTGGTCCATTTTTGATTCTCCACCTCCAGACGTTCGAGAGTCCGAAGGACGAGTGGCCCTGAGGTGATAGCTGAGTCGGTTCAGCTTGTGTTGCCCGAGCGCCAGAACTAGTCAGGATAAATTCTACGACGTTGATTGTCGCAGCGGCGAGGGAGACGATAAATTCATCAAGGCCCGGATGTGGCTGCATCCGAGCCTTTTCGATTCTCGCAAAAATAGTGGTTTTAGGTCAATAGCTGTGTTTGAACCCTCAAAAACTAAAGCGAATACTCATTTCTATGAGGCGATTGTATGGCGCAGAGCCCCCGCCGCCTCGACCGCCGCCACCAAATCCGCCAAAGGCGCCGGCACTGGAATTCGATATGCCAAAGAGGGAAGAACTCAGGTTTCCGACGGGTCGACTCAGATTCACATGGTTGAGAATATTCGTAAAGTTGACCCCAAGCGTGATGTTGTAGCGCTTGGCGGCCTCACCGCCACCGAAGGCGCCGCCGCCGCCGCCGCCGCCGCCGCCGCCGCGGCCTCCACCGCCACCGCCACCGCCGCCACGTGCGCCACCACCGCCGACGCCGGGAAAACCTCCGCGCGCTCCACCGGCACTGCCTCCGGCGCCTCGCTGGCCGGCAGCGCCACCGCGTCCGTTGTTCTGCGCGGTTGTTTTCCTTTCGCCGCCGAATCCGAAGGTCCTACTCACACGCAGATTCGCAATCAGCGATCCGGGCCCTTGGGCGTAGTTCCTCGGAATAATGGTTTCGCCTGCGACGGGATTGGGATCGAACGTGCCGAACCTCGTAAAGACGATTCCAGGTTTAGTTAAGTCGGTGGCAAACGCGGGACGTTCGGTGAACAATTTGTCGCCGTTCAAATCGCGGCCGATGGTTATGTTAAAGGGTTGGCCAGACGAGTAAACCACCAGCGGATTCAAACTAATGCTCCAGGGCATACGGAAACTGCCGTTCAACGAGAATCGGTGACGAACATCGTTCGATGCGCGGCCATATTCAGCGCTGAAATCGAAAGGATTAGAAGCAAAAGTTCCGGAGCCGTCACTGTTGCTGTTGGCTTTGGCGAAGGTGTAGTTCGCATTGAAGCTGATATTCCGGCTGAGGCGGCTGCCGACGGTTACGATCAGTTGGTTTTGATTGAATTGGCCCGTTGAGTCGTATTCGAAATAATCGTTGACACCCAGAGGTCGGGTGCCGCTTCCGGGAACCAGTGGATTGAAGGTGCCGGGCAGCGGCGCATTGATCGCCCTCGCGCGCAGCAGGTGCAGGGTTCGCGCATGACTAAAGGTGACGCTCGTCGTAAAGTTGTGCGGCAGTGCATGCTCGAAGCTGATTGCCGACTGCATCGTATACGGCGCCTGGATATCTTTCGACAACTGATAAATCGTCACTGGTTGAGCAAATGCCTGCAACGCGTCGATCGTCGGCACGGTCGGAAATAGATTGAGGATCGCAAAATTCGTAACCATAAACTGTTGCTGGTTCGTTCCATTCAGCCGAGTCGCGTTGAGCGTCAGATTCTCGCTGATGCGATCATAGAAGATCCCGAATCCGCCGCGAATCGTAGTCTTTTTCTGCTGCGCCGATCCGGGCGCCCACGCAAACCCAACCCGAGGGGCAAAGTTCAAATTGCTGCTGATATTGTCCTGGTTCTCGTAGCGCATTCCGAGGTTTACGGTAAGATTCGGTCGCAACCTCCAATCGTCCTGGGCAAACATGCCAACATCAAACTGGCTGACGCCTGCCTTTGGATTGCCCGAATTAATCGTAAACTGGGTGGCGCCGCCGCCGTTTGCGCGGATCTGGGCACCGGTCAGACCCTGCTGCAAACCCTGCTGGGTGACTTGGTAAGCCTGAATGCTGGTGAGTCCCGTCGCTTGACCAAAAGTGTGGCTGCCGGAAAACGTCCACAAGCCGCCAAAGTTTTGTGGAGAGATGCTCGTGATGTTTACTGTGCGGACCCTCACCCCGAACTTGAGTGAGTGAAATCCATGCGCGATCGATGTGATGTTATTTATCTCCCAACGATCCGTCTTCGTCGAACTCAAACCAATTTGTGAGCCGCCGCCCGTGAAAGCTTCCTGAACACTAACGGTCGGAATCGAGTTGTTCGCGGTGTCTCCAGATGTCTGATGATTAAATTGAAAGCGCGTTTCGTTTACTGTCTTCTTATTAAGGATTGCGGTCTCAGTGGCCCGAATCGTCTGTTGGGTGCCAAAGTTGGCGTAAGCGCGCGACGGCAGCGAAAAGCCTCCGCCCAGTCCAGTTATCGATCGGTTGTGTTCATACTCGTAACGAAAGACCAGGGTGTTCTTTGCATTCAATTGATAATCTATTCGCGGGCTGAACGTGGTGCGTCGATTCGGAGTAGGCACGGTGGCAGCGAAAGGCACGATGTTCAGATTCTGATCCAAAACCGTAGCGTTGATCACCGCGTCGTCGTTGATGTCTCGCTTTTCAAAGTCGAGAAAGAACGAAGCCTTCTTCTTCGAAATCGGCCCGCTCAAATTGCCTCCATAATTCCGCGACAGGTAAGGCGCGCGCGTGGGCGCGAAAGGATTACGCGAATTGAAGTCTTGATTATTGAAACTGAGGCTAGCCTGTCCGCGAAATCTGTCAGTGCCGGGCTTCGTCAGAATCTCGATGCGGCCAAACCCCGGTCGGTCGAACTCTGACGACCAGGGATTGTTGTTGATGCGGATTTCGCGAATCGAGGCCAACGGCGGAATGCGGCCTCCGGTGAAACCATCGATATAGATTTGTCCGCCGTTAGGCCCGGCTGCAGGACCGGCAAGCGCCTGTAATGCAGCTACGAGATCGTCTGGATCGTCGGGCAGTGATTCCAGGTCAGTGCCCTTGAGTACCAGCGCGCCGACGTTATTTTCCGGATCCGTGTTGACGCCCGTCGCGTCGGCAGAGACAGTCACCTTTTGCTGATCGATCGTCACTTTCAAAGTTACGTCGAATTGCTCGGCGCGCGTCGTTACATCTACCCCGGTATTTTCGAACGCGCCAAATCCTGATCCCGAGACTCGGACGGTGTACTTGCCCGGCGCCAGACCCGATAAGCTGAATGCACCGTCTCCATTTGTGGTTGCGGTCTTTGCCTTTCCGTTCGCGTCAGTGGCCGTGACCGTCGCGCCGACGATCACTCCGCCAAATTCATCGGACACGTGGCCCTTCAATCCGCCGGTGTTCTGTTGCGCAGAAGCTGTCGCGGTGCAAAGCAGTAAGATCAGAAAGAAACGTTTCATTAAATTTTCCCTTAAGGTATTGAATAAAATGGCGGTAAGCTGCCTCGGTATCTTAGACGAGATGTGTTCGCAATTGGTTACAGAAGAAGTCGCCGCGGCTGGTCCTTATTCCACCATTCCAATGGCTCGGCTACCCTGATGCGCGGCAAGTCTTTGACTTGCCAGCTGCGGACCTTACCTCTATGGTCTCCGGCCTGCAACGGATCATAAAACAAAACGGCTCAACGAGAGAGCGCATTAGTCGGGCATGCGCTGCTGCTCGTTGAGCCGATCGCGGGACGATTGCCTCTTATCGTCCTTTGATTTCAATCCAGGTTAGAACGGCTGGGGTGGCTGAGGCGGTGGTCCCATCCGCTTCATCTGCTCGTGGTGCGCTTCGAGTTGTGCTTTCTGTTCGGCAGTCAATACGCCGGCCATCTGCGACATCATTTTCGCGTGCGAGACTTCCAATTCAATCTGTATCTTCGCCCGCGCTTCAGCTGCCGCGCGCACGGTTGCCTCGTCGAATGTGCCGGTCATTGGATCGCCCTGCTTCTCATGTAGCGCGCGCATTTGATCAAGAAGTGCTTTGTCGCTTTCGCGGAAGCTGTCGCCAATCTTTTTCATCTGCGCTTTTTGGTCGTCGGTCAGGTTAAGCTCGCGACCAAACGGGCCAAATGGTCCAAAGCCTTCACGCGGCCCGCCAGATCCACCCGGTCCACCACGAAAACCCGGACCCATCGGTCCCTGGGGCGGCGGTCCCGGTCGCGGACCTTGCGGTTGCTGCGAAGAGACTACCGCGGCGGCGACTAACAAAACCGCGCCCGAAACGATCGAGATGCTGATCTTCTTCCAATTAATTTTCACTGTTCTCTCTCCTTAAGAATCAAAATTGCGATTGATTACGAAGCTCGCTCTCAATCCGTTTTGATGATTAGTCGTTGCTGGCGGGTGGCTGTATGACAGCCAATTAGCTGAGCAGTCTTAATTGATAGATTGACGTGAATAGACAGATTTTCTGTAATTCGATTAGCAGCGCTTGAAGGAGTACCTCAATGTCACCGCGTAATCACAACATTCCGCTGACGGCGGTTGCAAATGATCCTCCCCGCGCGTCCTGGTATCGTCGCGTACCGACGGACCGATTAGGCGCGAGAAATGGCCGAGGAAGCGATTACTTGCCTTTGCTGGGATTACCCAGGGATTGATCCGTCTGGCGAATGACATTTGCGGGTGTGAATCTTGTGAGCATCATAGCAAGCTTCGTCTTTCCATCGCGCTCCAGATGACGTGCAGAAATAACGGGAGGAGTTGAAGGCAGAAAGCCAGCCATGTCAAAACTTCACTCATGTTCAACTCCTCCCTGGCCGCAAATCAATGCTCCGGATTGCTGATCGATCCGAGGCTCTCAACACTGCGTAATCGATATTGATTCACGACGATTCCTCGTTGCTCAGCCGTGAGCACTTTGTAGAAATTCGCCTTCGCGCGAGCTTTCATCGCGATGATTTCACCGAGCAGCGCTGCCTGCTTATCTGAAACTTGCTTAATTTTGGCTTCATCCAATTGCCCGCTGAACGCCACCAGCGAGAGTTGATCTTCCAAATCATCAAGCTGTTGAAAGAGAGGATCAACCTGCGCCATCGTGACGCTGGCGATCGAGAGAATGCGAAACTTCTGGTGCGGCGTTAGTTTCAGATCGTCGGTGATCGGATCGAACACGGCGCGAATAAGCTCGTCGGCGTCCTGGTCCGGGTATGACTGAGCGGTCTGCTGTGGTTCATTTGGTCTTATTCGAGTCGCACTTTGCGAGTTGGCCAGCGCCGCATTCGCCACGACGATCGTTGCGATGACGATGAATAGCTTAGTTGCTTTCATTTTTTGTCTCCTTGTCTTGATCGGTCACTTGATTACGATTCCGGTTGAAAATCGGAAACCGTTCAGCGTGCGATTGGGAATGGCTGTCGAGTTGACACTGCGACTGCGCAGAAAGCTCGGGTTGTAGTCGAGCTGGAATAATCGCCAGGCGAATCTGTCACTTAACTTATAGTCAACGCCGCCGCCCAGATTCATCGCGAAGCTTGTCTTGTTGTCCGTAAAACTAGTGGACGTGCCGGCAATTGTTTCCGTGAAGTTGCGGCGCGCCACGCCTGCGAGGCTCTGCGCAAACGGCGTGAAGCGGCTCGTGTTCGGAAATCGAATTTGCGGTCCGCCGGTAATATTGTAGAGCGAAAGTTTGGTTGCTCCGATCGTCGTGCCAAACGTATCCGATCGGTTGTTGAAATTGGCCGAGAAATCCCCGGTGATGCCAAATCGCTTCGTGAAATAGTTGGTCGCAGACAGATCGAAGCCGTTAGCGTTGAAACGATTATCGAGACTGGTTGTGGCTCCCAGGTCCGTGCTCGTAATTCCGGTGTTAACGGTTTCGAATGAGTAACCGCCAAAGAATTCGGGCTTCTTTTCATTTTGAGCAAATGAGGATGACAGGCTGGAGAGAACTATAATGACTGACCGAACAAACCTCTTCATGACAAGACTCCTTTAATCGATATGATCACAGCGAGTCGTGATAGAGCTTGTCGAGTCGCCGTCGGCAAATCATTCAAGCGCGCGCAAACAAGTACCGGTACTTGCCGAATTAATTTCGGGTGCTTATGACTTATGAATTTCCCGAATCGTTGTTATGACGCCATTCGCAAGAGAGGCGACGCAAAGAGTCGGTTAATCGAGTGTGAAGTTTTGTGAAGCGATCGATGGTCAGATTGGCCTGCGAATAGTGAGCGGTTGATTGTCGGCTCGGAAACAAAAAAGACCGGCCCAGCGAGAAGCGCGTGCCTCAAGAACGCTTCTCTCACTTAGAGCCGGCCGCGTGCGCAAGTCAGCCACTTGCCGCGCACTAAACTGAAAATATGTGTCTCGAACTTGGCTCAGAAGGAAGAGCTGACTCCCCAGTAGGCCCTTCCCTCGCAGAGCCGTGATCAGCAATCCCCACTTATCCTGGCGACGCTGAAGTCGTTGTTCTGGTTATTTATTAGGGCGCTCCAATGGCGGTGGCGCCGGACCAAGCTCGAACACTTGCCGTCTCACCGCAAGTTGAGCTTTTTGGTCTGCAGTCAGCACAGTGGCCATCTGCGACATCATCTTCGCATGCGAAACTTCCAATTCGATCTGGATCTTTGCGCGGGCTCCCGCGCCCGCGCGCACGCCAGCCTCGTCAAATGTGCCGCCCATTAGATCCGGTTCGCTCTGATGCAGGGCCCGCAACTGATCGAAGAGGGCCTGATCGCTTTCGCGAAAGCTTTCAGAGATCTTCTTGAGCGCGGCCTTTTGATCATCGGTCAGATTAAGATCGCGGGCGATTGGGCCCAGACCGTCACGCGGTCCCGGCCCTCCGCGAAAGCCACCGCCCGGCGGCGGGCCCTCCGGTCGTTGTGAAAGTGCAAGTGTCGCGGCAGCCAAAACCAACAGGCCGGCGATGCTCGTAATGGTCAGTTTCTTCCAATTTAGTTTCACGATTTTTCTCCTTCCAGACGCTGGTTGCAATCCGTTCTGTTCAATCAGTCGCTCTTTGGACGCTCGTCGTATGACGCGCGATGTGAAGAGTTCGTCAAGCTTCTGCAAATTAAAAGAAAGTCGGCGACTAAGTGAATGATCGTCCTTTACAAAGTGAGAGCGGCATCTAAGATAGGCTCTGAGAGTTGAACTCCGTTCTTGAAACGATGATGCAAAAGATTTTGGTAATTGACGATGATGTTGAGCTTTGCGAGCTGGTCGCGGAGTACCTCGAACCCGATGGCTACCAAGTCGAAGCCATACATGAAGGACACGAAGGCTTGCAGCGGGCGCTGTCCGGCGAGCACGCGCTGGCGGTGCTTGATTACATGTTGCCCGGGTTAAACGGCTTTGAAGTGCTCAGACAAATTCGCGCTGCGTCGAGCCTGCCGGTTGTGATGTTGACGGCGCGTGGCGACGATGTGAACCGTATTATCGGGCTTCAAATCGGCGCTGACGATTACTTGCAAAAGCCATTCAATCCATTGGAGCTGGTGGCGCGAATCAGCGCCGTGCTGCGTCGCTCCCAGCGTCAACCCGATCAAAAGAGAGCCGAAGTCATCTCCGCCGGCGATATCGAAATGGACAATCGTACGCGAACCGTTCGTCGTGCCGGAGAGCCAGTCGAATTAACCGTAGTCGAGTATTCGCTGTTGGAGAAACTGCTCAGTGCTCCCGGTAGGATCCTGACTCGGGAAGAGTTGGTGAAAGAAGTTCTTCATCGAGAGCTTTCCCCATTCGATCGCAGCATTGATACTCACGTGAGTAACTTACGGAAGAAGCTGGGCCACGAAGTTAATGGCGCTGAACGGATCAAGACCGTGCGCGGCGTGGGCTATATCTATGCGAAGGATGAGTCTCCGGATTAAAGTTATGCGCAGTCTGTTCCTAAGAATTCTGTTGTGGTTTGGGCTCGCGATGATCGCCGCGGCCGTGGCGTCCTTTTTTATCGGAGTCGTTGCTGAGCGCCAGGCTCGTGACATCGCGCCTCTGCCTCTGATCCAGGCGTTTGGAGTCTATTCTCAAACTGCGGCGGAAATCCTCGACCGCGACGGAGCCGTAGCCGCCGCTGCGTATCTTCAACACGTCGGGCAGGCTTCAGGTATTCATGCAGTCCTGGTGGATGAACACGATGTCGAAGTGTCCGGTCAGCCGCTGCCTGCCGGTTCGCACGAATTAGCTAAGCGCGCGCGCGAAAAGATGGCCTTCGTCAATGAGCTCTCTGGTAGCCGCCCCCTGAATGCTCAGGCAGTACGATCGCCGCGCGGTGCGATTTATGTGCTCATCGCCCAGGATGAATGGCGCCCGGGGCCTGGAGTTTCAGGGCGCCTGAGGCCGGGATTGTTTCGCTTTACTCTGTTTGCGCTCACGCGGAGTCTGCTTCCGGTGCTGCTGGTCGGCGGTGTTTTTTGTTATTGGTTGGCCAGATACCTTTCGACTCCTTTGGAAGAACTGCGCGGAGTGACGCGGGAACTGTCAGACGGCAAACTGACTGCGCGAGTAAATGAAAAATTGCTTAAGCGGCATGACGAGATAGGTCATCTGGGTCGCGACTTCAACGTTATGGCCGGCCGGGTTGAGTCTTTGATCGAAGCCCAGCGCAGGTTGCTCGGCGATATTTCTCACGAATTGCGTTCACCGCTGGCGCGCCAGGGAGTTGCGTTGGCAATCGCGCGACGTCGAGCGGGAGCTGAAGCCGGCAGCGCGCTGGATCGTATTGAGCGCGAGGGCGAGCGCCTCAACGAAATGATTGGACAGTTGCTGGCGCTGTCGCGACTTGAAAGCGGCACCGACGGCTTAAAAAGTGTAAAGATCGATCTCAGTAGTTTGATTCACGAAGTCGTCGAAGATGCGGATTACGAGGCGCGCAGTCGCGAGCGTTCCGTTCGCGTAGCCCGGGACGAGCCATCTGAGGTGTTCGGCGTCCCCGAGTTAATTAGAAGTGCAATCGAAAATGTGGTGCGCAATGCCGTGCGTCATACTGAAAAGGGAACTGAAGTTAATGTTTCGCTCGTTACGGAATTGGTCAACGGCGCACGTCTGGCGAAGGTCAGCGTGCACGACCACGGCAAAGGCGTTCCTGAAAATTCGATTGCAGAAATTTTCCGGCCCTTCTATCGGGTCGAGGACGCACGCGATCGCACAACGGGCGGCGCCGGTCTCGGCTTGTCAATCGCCGCGCGCGCGGTGCGCCTCCATTACGGCACAATCAAAGCCGCGAACGCTAAGGATGGCGGGCTGATTGTAGAGATCCGATTGCCGGTTGAAGTCAACGAATCTTCCGATTGAGAGGATAGTGACCGTGGCTCGTAAACTAAAACCAGTGTCGCCGGGCGAAATTTTATTCGAAGAATTCCTAAAGCCTCTCGCTATCAGCCAGAGCAGATTGGCTCGTGATCTCAGAGTCCCAGTTCGACGAGTTAACGATATCGTTCAGGGAAAACGAGCGATCACGCCCGACACTGCTTTGCGACTGGGAGTTTATTTCAATATGACTCCTGAGTTTTGGATAAATCTTCAGAGTCATTACGACCTCAAACTTGGCAAACAGCATTTGCTGCCGAAGATTGAACGCAGTGTGAGGCGCGCGGAAAAGAAGCCGGCGTAAAGCCAGGAGGCCCAATGTCTGAGTACGGATATCGAGTCATTTACGTTCAATTGGCTGAAGGCGGCTTTCAAGTAATTGTGCCGGCCCTTTCCAGGTATGGCTTGAACGCCGCGATCAATGCGTGATAGTTTGTAGTTGGCGGAGGGGATGGGAATCGAACCCGGCGCTGCGGTAACAGCGCCCCCTTGGGTTGTAACGGCCTTTAACGACACCAGTCGCGGGACACCCTCCAAAGCTAAACGGAAAACAGCCCAGAGAAATCTGGGCTTTTCGTTTTAGGGTGCTCGCGGCCAGATTTGATAGTCATTCCTCATACCTCTACATCGTAGAAATAACTACAACGCAGACATAAGAGAAACTTTTAGACGGTACGATTATTGTGCGAGAACGGAAAAGATAGGCGTAAACGATTCGTATCTATAATACTCAGGATTTTAATAGATACGATTCGTTTATTTCACCTTTTCTTAAGCAATCTAGCGGCTTTGGTGTAATAGGCACGGAGTGTCTGAGGTTGCTGCGCGTCTAACTTCAACTCACGTCGCGCCATTTCACAAGCAAGCGCCAAAGGCTCTCGGTCGCGCTTAGGTATATCCTCTGCTACGCGGCGCAATGCCCACTCAAGCGCCTCTGTTGGTACGCTAGTTTTCAAAAGTTGGTAGTCGTTATTACCAACCAAATCTTCGCGCCAGTCGTCTGCGCCATCGGCTATGTCATATGTCTTTTTTATGATTTCTGACAGTAGCTTACGGCTAATAACTAGGCGTGCATATGCGGCTAGCGTGGCCGGGTCTTTCCATCGCGGCTTTGTCCTGGTATTAAGCGGTCTTGATCTAGGCAACCGATCTAAAATTAGTTCCCGCTGTTGTTTCAACATGTCATTGGCAAAGTCAGATCGCTTTTGAATCCGTCCACCGCGACGCACGACTACCGGCGCTATGCCTTTGATATAACCTTCGGCCAATAACTGGGCGAACGATGTCCGTAGCTGTTGAGGGAGATATTCAAAAACGTGAAAGAGCATCGTGTAGAAGGGATTGAGAAACGCACGTCTCGCGGCGGGAGAGGCTTTGTCAAAAAGTGCTTTCATTCGCGCGTCGAAATCTGAGTCTGATTCACCCTTGGGTCGAGCAACCTCAAGAGTAGTCCCTAACAAGTTTACGGAGACTTCTCGCCAGTCCACAACGACTGATGCAATATGGCGCGAACGTAATTTTATTGGAATTTGGGACGGTAGCGAGCGAGGGAAATCATTGACGTCATAACTTTCCCAGTCTCTGTATTGCTTGAGGTGATCAAGAAACTCGGCGTTGCGGTCTTTGACGGTCTTCGCTTTCGAGCGCGGTTTCGCCTTGGGCATTTGGCTTTCCTGTTAGCCGTGAATCCTGAATAAAGAATCGGCTCGCCCGTCGCGTCAGGAATGTCGCGGCCTTTCCTCTCGTTAGCTAGACGTGAGTTAGGCGAGCCGAAAGTGTTAATTGATTATATACTGACAGTGAAACATCAACAGAGGTGAAAAATGCCGATAACACTGGAAGGATTTGAAATAGACGCAGCCGAAGGCCGTTGGCGAATTGAAAATATCGGAGAGCCACAGCAATACGCCGATCAAGATCGCGTTGATTACTATCTTCGCGTCAAATGGATTGACGCACACGAGCCAGATAACCGCGCTACACCCGAACGCCGTTTGCGCATAAAGACTTACGCTACCAATGAGGCATATCCCGACTTTGAGCAAAGACTGAAAGAGGCTATCCTATTGGTGGCTAGAAGCCCCAGACGAAACGGAAGCAACTTTTGATCGCGAGCATAAATACCTGCTCAAACCGCGTGCCGCAGAGTGAATCCCCCGGATTCAGATTAGGACACTACCAGGTGATTCCCGGGAAACATGGCCAAATCACGGAGTTGAGCCGCGGCGTTCAATTGTTTGAGCTTCCTCTGAGCTATTCTTTGAACCTGTTGAAAGCGACGACTGCTCAGGCCATGAAATATTGCTTCAGCTTCTTTGTTTCGAAACGAGCGGATCACAATTCACTCTTAGAAACACCGAGCGTCATTCCATCTGGCACAGCTAATCTTCTTCCGCGACGCGAATCCGTCCCTCATCCTTCGCCTGCTGCACGATCTTCTGCGCGAGCTGTCCCGGGACCGGATCGTAATGCGAGAACTGCATGTGAAATGATCCGCGCGCGGCGGTGATTGAGTTCAACGTCGATTGATAGTTGAGCATCTCGGCCATTGGCACCTGCGCCTTGATCAACTGGTTCTTGCCCCACGTGTCCATGCCCTGCACGCGTCCGCGACGCGAATTCAGATCGCCCATGATGTCGCCACTGCATTCCTGTGGCGCGGTAATCTCTACATCCATGATGGGCTCGAGCAGCGTCGGCTTTACCTTCTCCATCGCGTTACGAAACGCCTTGCGGCCGGCGGCGCGGAAGCTGTGTTCGTCAGAATCGACGTTGTGATACGAGCCGTCGATCAATTGCACTTTGAAATCGACCAGCGGATAGCCGGCGATAGCGCCGTGGGACGCAGCCTCAATAATTCCTTTTTCAATCGCGGGCCGGAACTGTTGCGGAACCGAGCCGCCAAAGATTTTATCTTCAAACGTAAAGCCACCCCCGCGTGGTAACGGCTCAAAAACTACTTTGCAATCCCCAAACTGTCCGCGGCCGCCGGTCTGCTTCTTGTGGCGGCCCTGCACTTCCGCTCGCTGCGTAATCGTCTCTTTGTAAGGCACCTTCGGCGGGTGCAGCATCACTTCCACGTTGTAGCGCTTCTTCAATTTATCAACGATCGTTTCGACGTGAACCTGGCCTGAGCCGGCCAGCAGAAACTCTTTTGTCTGCGCGTCGCGAGTGAATGAAAGGGCTGGATCTTCCTCCAGAATCTTGTGAATGGCGACGCTGATCTTTTCTTCATCCTGGCGCGACTTTGGTTCGATGGCGAAAGCGATTGCCGCTTCCGGATACTGAACCGGATCGTAAATGATCGCGTGCGCCTTATCGCACAAAGTGTCTCCGGTCTGCGTCTCTTTCAATTTCACGCAGGCGATGATGTCACCGGCGTGCGCTTCGGGAATTTTATCGAGTTGTTTGCCCTGCATGGTGTGCAGCGCGCCCAGCCGTTCCGTAACGCTGCGGCTCGAGTTATAAACCGTCGCGTCCGTCCCGACTTTGCCGCTGAAGATCTTGAAGACGTTGATGCGTCCGGCAAATGGATCGGCGATCGTGCGGAAACAATAAGCAGAGAACGATTCGTTGTCTGAGTATTTCCGCGATTCTTCTTCGCCCTTCTCGTTCTTGCCGTGCTCGGCTTCGTGATGCGCCGGATCAGGCGCGAATTCGATGATGTGATCGAGCAAAGTCGCAAGTCCTACTAAAGTCATCGTGGAAACCGCATACACCGGGCAAAGTTTGCTGTTCGCGATCGCGGCGCCGATGTTCGGCAGCACATCCGAATCATCCAGAGTTCCCTGTTCGAAATATTTCTCGAGCAAAGCATCGTCTGATTCCGCCACCAGTTCGACTAAACGCTCGCGGGTCTTATCAACTACGTCGCGGCCTTCGGACGGAATATCGATCTCTTTGGCTTTGCCATTCGCATCGAACTCGTATGCCTTCATATGGACGACATCGACGATGCCCTTGAAGTCGTGTTCCTTGCCGATCGGCAAAGTAAACGGCACGATCGCTCGCTTGAAAACGTTGTGCGCGCTGTCGAGCGCGATGCCGATGTCCGCATGCTCCTTATCCAGCTTCGTCACTACCATCATGCGTGGCAGCATGAATTCATTCGCATAATTCCAAACCTTTTCCGTCTGTACCTCGACGCCTTTGACGCCGTCGACCACGACCATGCCGCAGTCGGCGACCCGACAGGCCGGCCGTGCGTGCGAAACGAAAGCCGCGTATCCCGGAGTGTCGATCAAATTAACTTTCGTTTCTTTGTGTTCGAGGTGGGCCAGCGCGGTGTTGAGCGTGATCTTGCGGGCGATGGAATCTTCGTCATGGTCGGTGACGGTCGTGCCTTCATCGACTTTGCCCCAGCGGGGCGTGGCGCCTGCGACGTGGAGAAGGGAACTAATCAGTTGCGTCTTCCCGGCGTCGCCATGTCCAATGACCGCAAGGTTGCGAATGGCTTCAGTAGCGTAGGCTTTCATAAG
>Ga0137403_10004917_pt1 | contig 15619 bp, 26 predicted proteins | sample CZOMad2_1_16fung_FD_122057 | JGI IMG/M metagenome (GOLD analysis project Ga0137403, IMG submission 122057) | Vadose zone soil fungal communities from Angelo Coast Range Reserve, California, USA - CZOMad2_1_16fungal (Hybrid Assembly) | ecosystem: Environmental > Terrestrial > Soil > Vadose zone... | reverse complement strand
CCACCACAGTTGAGGCTGCCCCACTCTTGCGTTTTTTGCAAGGGTGGGTACCTCGAAATTCGTCCGGCTGTGGACGGGCTTGGCTCTCAGGGTCCGTGGTACCCACCCTTTGAAAACCACAAAGGGTTGATTGGATAAGAGCGAAGGCTCGATTCGAACTCAGTATGCTTTTGGTGAGGACCAAAACTGCTGGGCAGAAAGGAGCCTTCGCACATGATGATTATAGGATGTGATTTTCATCCCAGCTGGCAGCAAGTGAGTTGGTTGGATACGGAGACAGGAGAAACTGGCGAGCAGAAGCTAGTGCAGGCCTCGGGCGACGCGGAACGGTTCTACCGGCAAGTAGCGGCGCCGGCGCTGATCGGCATGGAAGCCACCGGCAACTGTCACTGGCTGGTGGATTTGCTGAGCGAGTTGGGTCACGAGCTGTGGGTGGGCGATGCGGCGCAGATTCGTGCCAGCTACGTGCGGCAGCAGAAGACGGACAAGCGCGATGCGGCGCATATTCTGAAGCTGCTGGTGGAGGGGCGGTTTCCGAGGATCTGGATGCCGTCGAGTGAAGTGCGCGACCTGCGGCAACTGCTGTTGCATCGTTACAAGCTGGTGATCATGCGGGCGCGGGTGAAGAACGAACTGCAACACCTTTGCCTGAATAAAGGAGTGCAGCGGAAGCACAAGCTGTGGAGCCAAGCCGGACAGCAGATCTTGCGCGAACTACCGCTGCAGCCGTGGGCGGGACGTCGGCGAGACGACTTACTCAAGCTGATGGCGATGCTCGACCAGCAGATCGAGCCGCTGGACCAGGCGGTCAAAGCCGAAGCTCAACGAGACAAAATGGCGCTGCTTCTGCAAACCCAGCCCGGGGTGGGTGCGATCACCGCCCTGGCCTATGTGCTGACCCTGGGCGATGTCAGCCGCTTCCCGCGCGGCAAGCAGGTGGCCAGTTATCTGGGCCTGATTCCGCGCGAGCACTCCTCGGGCGGACGGCAGAAGCTGGGTGCGATCACCAAGCAGGGCAACCGCATGCTGCGCATGTTGCTGGTGGAAGCGGCGCAGATCGCGGTGCGTTACGATCCCGAGTTTCGTAGAGAGTATCTGCATCGCTGTCACCAGAAGCCGAAAGCGGTGGCTAAGGTGGCAGCGGCACGCAAGTTGGCGGTACGACTGTACTGGATGCTGCGCACGCAGAGGCCGTATCCGGACATCGTTCGCATCGAGAGCAGCCCGCGGGTGCCCCTGGTCGGCGCGAGCTAGACCGAAGGAGTTGATTGGGCGCTCTCGCATCCCGTAGCGACGGGATGTTCGCATAGCAGAATCATGGCCGAGTGTTAGGTCGAATCGATGGTTGGTGGAACGACTCCACCGCAGAGTGATTCAGGTGAGATTTCCAGAGTCTTGGTCCTCAACCTTCTCTGGCGAAAAAGCGGTGCTCACGCACCGCCCAGGATATTTCTGTCTTGACAACGCCTTCGCTCTTATCGAGGGGCACCCGGCTGTCATTGTCGATGACACGGCAGCTTAAGAGCTTCCCAAGGCATCCTAATTCACCCGCCGATCCGCCAATTCGCCCTCTGGCTCTGAACCGGTGCGCGCTATGGATTGCCGCCAGGAAATCAGCGCGGAAATCATTCGACTTTACAGACGGCAGCAGTATCAATGAAGGTCTTCAAGAAAACTTAAGGCGGCTCGGATTGCGGCTTCTTCATTCTTTTCATGAACCCAGGGAAAGTTGGGGACGCATTTCCACGCGTCGCGCCTTTCGGAATACGCCTGGGCACTCCACGGAGATTTCGGGCTCGAGTAGCAGTACAGAACGTCTACGCGGTAGGTAGTTTTACCAATTATAAATTCCAGGGTTCGGCAAAGCTCACACTGCGTACTAGTCTTCTTGAAGTCGGAAAAGACATTTGACAATTTCATGCTGTTTCATCCGCACAAAACCGTAAAGCTTAACGGCAGTTCTTGCAGGATACGAAAATTTCCAGGTCGGTCATGGCGCTATCCGGGCTTTTCTTCTCTGAATTGCATTTAATCCCCAGAGCAGCGGTCGCCTTGATGCCCCTCCCGCCTGTGATCCAGTATCGAGTTAAGACATGAAAACTCAAGATGTGTCCATCCCAACCAATCTATGTCCAGGCTTACCGCGCTTGCCTGAATGAAGTCCCACTCCAGTTGGTCCAACTGTTGGCACGCCATAAAACAACTCAGCTCCCTAGGACGCGGTGAGATACCGAAAATACTAAGCACTAGAGTGTACGGACACTAACTCTGGGCTGCACCGGGAATTTTGGATGGATTTGATAGCGTCTTCGGCGGTAAATCTTCCCATAGCCAGTGCCAGCTTACGGTTGGTTGTCGTCTGGATGGGAGTCCGGTCAATCCGCTGTACGAATTCAGCGGCGCGAGCACCGCGACGGTTCACTCTTACAACAAATTTGATGCTTTTCATAGTTTGTCCTGCTTTCATTTTGCGCTACGGCCCTTACCAATTCTCTGTTTCGTGTCGGGCCGTGCAGGCCGATGAGTCATGTTTCGTGATGATCGATTGGCCGTCGCTCACCGCTCGTCATTTTTCCTGGTCTCACTCGCAGTTGGCATCTTCACTTCTGTGATGTAAATCGAATCCTTGTCCGGGTAGGCGTGAGCGTTCACTCGTAGGTAATGCCCTTCGTGCCCCTTAAGGGTCTCCGGATTGTCCACATTCCAGGCTCTTTGGTCGGTCACAAACGTTAACTTCTCGCCGTCTGCCCTAACAGTGCCCATAAGGGATGTGAGCCGGATCCCTGCTTGTTGACGCTTCTGTGGCACCTGATTAGGAAGGTCCTGCGCAACAGCGACCATGCCCACGGCAAAGCACAGAGCGAGAAAGGCCGGTAAAAAGATTTTCATGGAAGGAACCTCCTTTTAAGGTTCCGAACGACAAATGCGAGGACAGGTAACGTGTCGGGTTCCGGTGGGGAGTAACTCGGGCAGCTTCCGCCGCCCAGTCACGCTAACTTCCTAGCCTTAAGCTGTGAAGCGTGGTCGCTTGTCACGGGCTCGCCTTACCGACCTTCCTAGCGCCCTACGCTGCCCTGCCCATGGCGATGTTGCGAGTCGTGGATCTCGCCACGTTGAAAGTTCTCACGACAGGATCAGTTTCAAGCGAGGCAAGCAGTACCTCTTTGACCGCCGGGTATGTTTTCTGGTTATAGAGTTCCGCTTGTTCCCGAGTTTTCCAGAAGGTCAAAGTCAAAAAACGATCTGGCTCAACATCGGACTCCAGTACGATCTCATCGACGAACCCAGGCTGCACACGCAAAGTGGGCAGCACCTTATTCTGGATAGTTTCGTTGAGTATTCTTGTTTTGCCCCGGCTACTGACCAAATCGACAATTCGAGCAAACATGAGGAGAATCCTTTCCGGAAAGGGAAGGCGACGCAAGCCGCCTCCCATTTCTCGCGCTCGCACCGGGCGTTAGGCGGCCTTGCCGTGAGTCTTGGCTTCGAGGGTCTTCTCGCTGCCAACATTAACCTTGATCTGCTTCGGCTTGGCTTCGGCCTTTTTGGCCAGCTTGATTTTCAGCACGCCATTGTCATAGTGGGCGCTCACTTGCCCCGAGTCCACGGAACTGGGCAGCGTGAATGAGCGGGTGAAGCTTCCGTACTGCCGCTCGACGCGACGGAAGTTCTCCTCTTTCTCTTCCTTCTCGATCTTGCGCTCGCCATGGACGGTAAGAGTGTTGTTCTCGATGCGGACATCAATGTCTTTTTCGTCAATGCCCGGAACTTCAATTTTCAGAGTGATGTTGTGCTCGTCTTCGTAGATGTCCACTGGCGGTGCGAAGCTGGTGGTTGTCAACGCCTCCTCCGGGCCTTCGGGGCTATAGGACTCACGGAAAAGACGGTTCATGCGGTTCATGCGGTCTTGCATGGTGGAAAACTCACGGAAAGGATCCCATCGGGTCAATACGGTCATAAAAGTTCCTCCTTCAGAGGGGGTACGCTAAGGGGAAAAGACTTCAGATGGGCTGACTTAGTTCAGAGGACCTGAAAGAGTAAGAAGAGATGCTTGCTCAATTGCGATACTAGGCTTGTGCGCTACCGTTGTCAAGCTACCGCAGGTATCGGGAGCTTTGTGTTGGCCGACGGCGCAGTAAATAGGAAAAACTGGGACGGGCGTGAGGGTCCGAACGTCGCCACATGGCCGACACTAACCCATGCCTGCCCCAAAAAGGGCTGTCCGCCTTCTCAGGGGACTGCCGCCTTAAAGCAGCATGCACAATAAAGCAGTATGCACAATACTGTGCCCCCAATGGTGTTGCTGTTCAGAATTGCTCATTTTTCAAGACAAGCTGAGGGATCTTCACGTCCTGCCTGTCCAAATTCGCGCACTCTCCTCGACTGACCGTCGCCGAGCGACTACATGCCCTTGTAAGGCTCATACGCAGGCCCAGGCAGCGGTGGCTTCTTGGCATAAGGCTCATACGGAAGCTCAGGCAGCGCTGGCTTCTGGGCGTAAGGCTTATACGGAGGCCCAGGCAGCGCTGGCTTCTTGGCGTAAGGCTCATACGGAGGCTCAGGCAGCGGTGGCTTCTGGGCACGCTCCGCGTCAGGCGTTGCTCCTGGATAGGGCAGCGGCGGTTCGATAGATTTGTTTGCGTTGGTAGCCGCGTGGTTGAACATGATATGGGCTCCCGGGGTATGGGCCGAGGGGGGAGTGGCGGCGATCATCTGATGCCTAGTTTTGTCCGCCACAACTTCCAGCCATGACCCTTACCCTATCTACACAGATGGTACACCTTGCGGAGGATGGCGCGATGTTCAAAATTGCTCGGTTCGAAAAACAATTCAAGCACCCTTCGGGGCCACAGCGAAATCCTCCGAATCGCTTGCAAGTCGTCAGGAATTGACAATCCTAATTCAGAGGCGCAGTTGACGGGTCGGTCAGAGCAATTAATTTTCCAAGCGGATAGTCTTCTGGTGTAAGAGGACTCGCAAGCTCGGTGCTGATGATCGTCAGCACCGCACCGCTGAGAATTCCTCGGACGAGTAGGCGGTCCCTCTCGACGGCGACAACTCTGTATTGCTCTCCGAAGATCGACTTCTCAGTCTCTTTCATCTGGCTATTGGATGCGCAATTTCATATCAGCAATTCTCGGTTTTCCTGCGCGAGCCAAAACCTCAAGGAGAAGTAGATCAATGAACGACCAGAATTCAGGCCAGCGCAGGGTGGGTGAGCACTGAGCCGAAACGATCGAAGGCTTCTCTCACCGACGCCGCGGCGGCCGTGCTCTCTTCTTCGGTGGGCGTTGGAATCTGGAGCAACCCCAGCCTGCCACGGTCCGGGGGAAGCACAAATGCGGTTTGGTGTTGCATCACAAATTCCAGAATGTGCGCCAGACCTTCCGATTGGTATTTATTGTCGAAGTGGACGCCGGTGCCGTGAAATCTCGAAGCTGACATCCAGTACCCGCAAGCCAGAAGCCAATGGCCTCGGGTTACGGACGACCAGACCTGGAGATAATCCAAAGTGCCGCCCGCAGCGAAACCGTATTCAATGTGAATCAAACCAGTTTGGGCGCCACGCATCAAGTCCGCCCAAGACACAACAATTGCTGACTCAAGGATTCGCTCGAGACTCTGGTTCTCATAAGGTTTCATAAGTCACCCCCGGACCGGAGACGCGTTCAACCTCTGGCCCACTCTGCGTCACGCTGGGACGTCTGCCGTGCCTCGGCGCTATCCAAGCAGCAGCTCTGTTGGATATGGCGTGAGTGTGCGGAAACGGTGGCATAGGGCACACCCAGAAAGCGCTTGGCAACGATTCCAGTTACTTCGAGGCCGTTGAAGCTTTGATGCCTCACCTTCGCCAGAATTCGTTTTAACGCGTTGTGTATCTTTTTTGTTCCGAGAGCGCCAAAGAACATCACCTTGACTTCTGCCGCCATGAAAAAGAAGTTCCAGCCCGCAGTACGGATCTTGCGATCAAGGGCGAAACCATCGAGGGCTTTGACCACGCTCCAATTCCCCGACCAGGGCTCACTCTCCAGCCCAAGGAGTTGGGTTATCCGAGGCCCCTCTTCGATTAGAATCGTTCCGACTTTGAGGGTTGGCGTCATGAGTTTTCCAGATAAACATGGCTGTACGTTCAAGCTCGGGTAAGCGCAGCCGCTACGATCAGCAACAGTGAAACGAATATCAGACCGCCGCTTCCCAGCAGCACGATTTCGCTAAACAGGTCAGGCTTCATTAGCTCTTCCGGGTGCATTTCATTCCTCCGCGCGGAGACGTCCCGCCGAGCTGGCCCTAATCTCGCCCCAATCATGAGGTGCCCTCCACTGGAAGACGACACGCTTGCGGATTCCGGCCGATGAATATCCGGCAATGGCCCGCGAACCACCTCGTCTGGGCAAGTTTCGCCTCAAGAGGTAGGCCGTCTGGTTTGACGGATTAACAACTCTCTGAAGGCATCAATAGATTCGCCCATCGCCTTTCAAAATACTGTGCAAAATGGCTCACTTCCCGAACCCCGCTGCTGCAAGGCCAATATTGGCCGTATGAGGTCGTCACGATTTATGCGAATTGGACTCCCTTCTTCTGGACTATAATTACTGACGATGAGCTCTACTGCAGCCGCTAGGAAGAACCGCGAGTTCGACCCCAACACTTTCCTCGCGATGATCGGCGACGCCAGAAAGATTTTAGCTGTCCCGAAAAAGCAAACGATCTTCACTCAAGGGGATGAGGCGGATGCTGTCTTCTATGTCCAGAAAGGTAAAGTCAAGCTCACCGTCGTGTCCAAAACTGGCAAGGAAGCCACGATCGGAATATTGAGTGAGGGGAATTTTTTTGGGGAAGGCTCGCTGGCAGGCCAGGCTCTCCGTATGGGATCCGCGGCTGCAATGACGGACTGCCAGCTTCTGCGGATCGAGAAGAAGGCGATGATGGCCGCGCTTCATCGGGAACATGCTTTTTCCGATATGTTCGTGGCGTATTTGCTGGCCCGCAATATCCGTTATGAAGAGGACCTGGTCGACCAACTGTTCAATTCCAGCGAAAAGAGACTGGCCCGTGTGCTTCTTATGCTCGCTCATTTTGGCAAGGAGGGCGTGCCGGAAACGGTGGTCCCAGGAATCAGTCAGGAGACGCTAGCAGAGATGGTCGGAACCACGCGGTCACGAGTCAGCTTTTTCATGAACCGGTTTAGGAAATTAGGCTTCATTCATTACAACGGCGGTCTTCAGGTCCACAGCTCGTTGCTCAACGTAGTCCTGCACGATTGAGCCTTTCTTGAACGACTGACAGATCAGGACTCAACGTCTCACAATGCCACTAGCCGCCTTCCCGCGCTCTCGCCACACCCGCCTCCCGCTCAGCTCCTGTTCGAGCACACGCGCTTCCCAATCAGAGCAACGCTAGGAGTCGCGCCGGCAGTGCTTGGAATCGTTCCAGGCGGAAGATTCTTGTAGCGGTACCAGGGCCAGGCATCTCACCTTAGTGGCGAAGGGCAGATCAACAGGTGGTCTTCCAGACCGTTCTTGGCGCGTTCCATATCGACCTGTTGCTTAGCCGCGAATTCCGTGCTGATTCGATAAAGCACCGCGGAACGGGCCGCAAGATACCTGGTTAGCTTGGACTCGTAGACCCGGCTGAGATTCTGGCACTCTAGGCAATTTGTCATGGGTCATCCCTGGAGCAATTCATGGAAGAGCCCCGCAGGCTGTAAAAGTGATCGTTTCTTATCTACGGCCGGTGGTTCAATATCTCGTGCTCGGCTTGGACCCAATCTTGCTGATCGTTGCCAGGCTCACAACCACGAGCTTCGTAGAGTTGATGGGCGCGTTCTCTAATCTTGTTCTCTACCCCTGCTGCATCGGAGATCGGCGCCACTCGTGCATTTTTTTTCGGGACGGTAAGAGTTTTGGGCTTTGCTGGTGTAGATGCGTGGGAATCAGACATGAACCTCCCGGTCCGTCGTTTACTAAGGGGGAAGATACTTCAGATGGACTGACTTAGCTCAGAGAACCTGAAAGAGGGACAGAACTACTCGCTCATTCTTGACCCTACGCTGATTGTTCTGGTGTGTCAAATAGCGGAAGACATCTGCCGTTTCAATGCCACTTGCCTGCTGTGGCGCCGGCAAGCCAAACTCACACCGCACGAAGAAACCCTATAGGCCGCGAAGAGAGAGGGCTAGCACCAGTTCTTGCCTGACTCTCTTCCGTTTGGACTGCCGTTGCTCGAAGTCGTCCGCGCTCGGAGGATGGGCCATCGGAGTGTTCTCTGACCTGTTCAGACTCAACAGCTCCTTGATGAGAGCCGCCACTTGTTCGGAAATATCGCTCATAAGAATACAACTCATCTCATAAATGGCCAGCCTCAGCTCTGCGGTCGCTCTCGCCAGAACTTTCCCTCTGGATGCGCCTCCCCATTGTGACCATTACTCTTACTAATGTCTTGCCCGTGGCCATTGTCGTTGCCGTACAGTCCATCTATTACAAAAGCGTTTGTCCTTATCCGGGCAATCTGTTCATAGATGTACTGACGAAGGTCGGCTACGTCAAGAACGCGACCCCCATTATTCAGGTGTGCATACATCAAGTCGTCTCTGAGGCTTTCGAGGACGGATAGCGCGATTTGTCTTTGGTTCGTGTCCATTAACACACGCTCCACTGCGAACAACATTTTGGACGACCGTATGGTAACCTCCTCGATGCACACTAATCTGTGCAATTTTGACCACTTTGGGGGGCGGGTATTTATGAGATAGGTTCTAGTCAACCTGCTTGCTTGTCTCCGTCACATCCAGGATCGTCATGTTGTGCGATTGAGCATTTCCTCAAATGCGGTCGCAAGATGCGAGACGTCTACGAGGTTCGCTGATTCCCATTCGACCGGTGGAAACTGACGGGTAATACCAAGCTCCGTCATTTTGCCTTGCCGATGGCCGCACGACAGGCAAATTGCTCCTACTTGCCTGATCTCAGTCTCTTTCGATATTTCATTCTCGCGGACCGCAAGCGAGCCTGATACAACTGGCCCTTTGCATTTGTCACAAGAATAAGCGGAGAGGTGAAGATATTGTCTTCTCACAGTGCCCTCCAAAATGCCGGGAGGCCCAGTACACATCCTAAGCCTTCATCATCGGGACATCTGGTCACAATTGCTCGTTTGGCCGATTCCCCTGTGCTGCAATATTGTGAGCAATTTTGAACAGAATCGGGGGACGCTTGCCTATATACATGACCAGGATGAGCACCCAGGGCACTCTACTATGCCGGAGATTTTGACGGTGGCGATGAGCGGTGCATACCGAAACAGCGACGAGCTGCCCCCTGAGGTGATTGCGGACGCCTTTTACGCCAAAGGCGAGCATTCCACAAGCCTTTTTGGAACTCTCGCGCAGCTACTTCGTACTGCTCCAGCGCGCCGCGGCGACCATCACCGGCAGCTCGCTCCAGCTTGGATCCCTCGCAACGGGAATGACTCCCAAGGAATTCCGTATGTTGTAGTGGCGTGCGCGGAGTGTTTACGAACCTTTCAGGTGACAGTAGTAGAAGAAACTACCGGAGAGGTACTTGAAATACCGTGCCGCTTCTGTCCGAACACCAACAAATACATCATTGAACCATCCAGTCAAGGCATGCGCGAACTCTTCGCATGATGGAGTTCTGCGCTGTTTTCAGCTCTAAGCCGGTTTGAGCGACTTGGCGCACTCTCCCAACCTGAGCGTGAGATTGTTAACCCGCATAGTTGGCATATCATTTGTGATCGTAAGCCCCTCGGTGTATTTTCATTCCAAAGAACTTCCTTAATGAATCCGTGACGAAGGCGAGCAGTGTACCAACCCGGGAAAGAAACAATGCACGACGGGGTTCAGCGAGTGAATTCCAAAGCTCCTCAGAAAATAAGGCAATGGCTTTTGCAAGGCTTAACCGTTCCGCAAGGGCCGCACGGAGAATCCGAAGAGACCCACGCCTGGTGGAAAGCTATGTGTCTTACGGGAGTAGACTACTTTTCTACCCTGGGATACCAGCCTGGAATTGCGTTCTTGGCTGCGGGAGCGCTCTCTCCAATCGCCACATTGATACTGGTTCTGGTGACTTTGTTTGCTGCTTATCCGGTTTATAGCAGAGTGGCGGAGCAGAGCCCAAATGGCCAGGGCAGTATCTCAATGTTGGAGCGGCTATTTCCCAATTGGACAGGGAAAGTCTTCGTTCTGTGCCTGTTGGGATTTGCCGCTACTGACTTCATTATTACTATCACTCTCTCGGCCGCAGATGGTACCGCGCACTTGATTCGAAATCCTTTTGTACCACAGTGGCTGCATCATCAAGAGGGATTGACTCTGCTGCTTCTCGCCCTGTTGGGAGCAATTTTCCTGAAAGGATTCAAAGAAGCCATTGGTATTGCGGTTTTCTTGGTTGCGATCTATTTGACACTCAACCTCGTGGTGGTCTCAGTGGCGGTCGTGGAGGTGCTAAAGCACCCCCAGGTAATCACCGGATGGAAGCAACAACTCTGGCACCAGCATGGCAGCGTCTGGCTCATGCTTGCCGTGTCGGTGATCATATTTCCCAAGCTGGCGCTGGGGCTGTCTGGATTTGAGACCGGGGTGGCCGTAATGCCGCTCATCCGTGGGGACCGGATTCGCAACACGAAAAAACTGCTGCTCACCGCAGCGCTTATCATGAGTGTCTTCCTTATTGCGAGTGGGTTCGTCACTACAGTTTTGATTGAGCCGGCAGCCTTTCAGCCTGGCGGTGACGCGAATGGCCGGGCCTTGGCTTATCTTGCCCATCGCTACCTAGGTTCCGTATTCGGCACCATCTATGATCTGAGCACCATGGCTATATTGAGCTTTGCGGGAGCCTCCGCCATGGCCGGTTTGTTGAACCTTGTGCCGCGTTATCTGCCGCGGTATGGCATGGCCCCCGACTGGGCTAGAGCTTCGCGGCCTTTGGTGCTGGTATTTGTTGCGATTTCGTTTTTGGTTACTCTGATTTTTCATGCCAGTGTGGATGCTCAGGCAGGCGCCTACGCAACCGGTGTTTTGGTGGTGATGAGCTCCGCTGCGATAGCCGTTACCATTTCAGTTTGGACAAGCTGGATGCGCTGGGGATTTCTGTTGATTTCTCTCGTCTTTGCCTACACCACTTTCTCCAACATCGTTCAGCGTTCAGAAGGTATCAAGATCGCGGCCATCTTTATTGGATTGATTATCGTCAGCTCTCTCGTCTCGCGTGCTTTCCGCTCCACGGAGCTACGTATTCGAGAGATTGTGCTGGATGACGCAAGCAGAGAGTTTCTATTGCGCGACCACGACCAGGTAATTCGGCTTATATCACACCGGCCGGTGCATCGCTCAGTGGAGGAGTACGAATCGCAGGACGCGCTTGCACGGATGGCGCACAATCTCCGCTCCAACGAGCAGTTGCTTTTTCTGGAAATTGACCGGGTGGATTCTTCGGACTTCGAGGCTTCTTTGCGGGTCACGGGCATCTGTGTGGGCCGTTATAGGATCTTACGTGCTTCCAGTCCGGCCGTTCCCAACGCCATCGCCGCTATCTTGATTCACATACGGGACATAACCGGCAGACTGCCACACGTATATTTCAACTGGACAGAAGGTAACCCCATCGGACACATGTTCCGCTTTCTGATTTTTGGCGAGGGAGATGTTCCCCCGGTCACCCATGAAGTTCTTCGCCATAGCATTGCCGATCCGCAGCAGCGGCCGTTTGTGCATCTCACCTGAATGGCAAGTCCGCAGCTCAGTAACACTCAAGGTCGGGTCGTCTCATGAATTGGACGGCTAAACTGGGTTGAGCATTTTCCCACACTCTAAGCAAGACGTTTTGGCGCGTGAAGTGATTAACCCGCAAAACGGACACATCCTTTGCGACCGGAACTCCCGCGCCGGTGGCTTAAGTGTCGCCAACAGCTTCCCAAACAACGCAGTGATGAAAGCTAGACGTCTGCGCAGCCGATTGCGGAACGGACGAAAAACGGGTTCCATCAATCCACCTTCGCTCTTTCTCCCATTGCTCGGGAACTGTTCGGTCACAGGGGTAAGCGGCCGGAGTGCTCAAGGAACGTCTCGCGTTTCGCCTCTCCGACCAGTTAATCATAGCAGGCCGAGGAGCGCGATTCTGTGCGGGATTGCTCACATTGCAGAGAAACATTCGGTCCCGGCATTGCGATAATCTAGTATCTGTTTGGCCACAAGACAGAAGTGAGCAATTTAGACCATCTATTCTGTCGCCGATCGGCGATCATAATGGTGGAGATGAGCATTTCCTCTCTCTCTTTCAGGTCCTCTGAACTAAGTCAGCCCATCTGAAGTCTTTTCCTCTTAGTTCCACAGCTCTGAAAGGAACAATCCATGAAAAAGACAATGTCACTGTTGTTAATGAGCTTCATCGGTTTGGTCGGGACCTACGCGTGGGCAGGCTCGGCCCGCGAAGACTCGGTCGCCCGGCTGCAATCGTCCGTCGATGTTCTGCACGCCATTATGGCGACTCCGGACAAAGGCATTCCTGAAGAAACGTTGAGCAATGCAAAGTGCATCTTGGTAGTTCCAGACTTAATTAAGGGTGGCTTCATTTTTGGCGGCAAGCACGGACGTGGCGTGGCCACTTGCCGTACGACTGAAGGCTGGAGTGCGCCCGGGTTCGTCTCTGTTGGTGGAGGAAGTTGGGGATTGCAGATCGGAGTCGAAGGCGTCGACCTGGTGATGCTGGTCATGAACGATCAGGGTTTCCAGCATCTGCTCTCCAGTAAAGTTCCAACTGAGCGGCGAAGGATCAGTTGCTGCAGGCCCGGTCGGCCGTCATGCGTCGGCGGGAACTGACTGGAAAATGAACACTGAAATGCTGACCTATTCGCGCTCGAAGGGTGTGTTCGCCGGCCTGACCCTCGAAGGTGCAGTTGTGCAGCAAGATGACGACTCCACTCGCGCTATTTACAGCAAGGACATGACGTTCCGCAACATTCTTTCGGGCAAGGTGTCAACCCCGAAAAGTGCGGACGCGTTCATAAAGGCCGTATCAGATGCAGGCCAACAAGCACGGATTGCAGAAGCCACGGAAGACAAGAAGTAGATAGGTAAGCCTGCAAGACTTGATTTTCTGCTGGACCGGAACCACACTGTGGTTCCCGTTCGGCGCTACAAAACGTGGATGACAGACTTACCGATGGACTCGCGTCAAGACGGAGGCACGGAATGCGCTGCTTTTGGGAACAAACGGGTGTCCTTGGCCCGATCTATCGCTTGCTGGGTCAAGGGTTGGATGACGGCGATATCGCAAAGAAGCTGAGTCTGACCGAAGTGAACGTACAAAGCTGCATAGCCTGGATACTTCATTTCCTGAACCTGGAAAATCGTGAAGAGTTGGTTGCATACGCTTCATCTGCACCGTAGCTCTGTGTATCGCCTGAAAGGCGGCAAAAAATATGAAAGTCAGTCTACGAAAGTGTCTTTTGGTGCAAGTAGCCTGCCTCGGTCTTTGGCCCATTCTTCTATTTGCGCAGTCCCCTGATCTCGCGCAAAACCTGGCAGACTGCAGGAATGGCCGCGAAACCTGCGATCCCTCGAAGTTGAGCCCCTCGCAATCGGCTGACGTGGCTCTCGCCGGCCACGGGCGCAACGTTTCGAATTGCAGGAATGGCTACGATTCCTGTGACCATTCAAAACTTACGCAGCAGGAGACCATTGCGCTGGCATTGGCCGATCACCAGCAGAACGTTTCTGACTGCAAAAACGGTATGACCTCTTGCGACCCTTCACGATTGACTCAAGCCGAGGCCCGTGAAACGTCCGTGGCGGAGCATCGGCGCAACATCGACGACTGCCAGGATGGGCTTGGCACCTGCGACCGCTCCAAACTGACTCGACCTGAAATGCAGGAGGTGGATATTGCCCTGCGCCAGCGCAACGTCTCCGACTGTAAAAATGGCATCGGCTTCTGCGATCGTTCCAAGCTAACTCCTTCGCAAACGACTGAAGTAACTGCCGCAGAGCATGAGCGCAACGTATGGAATTGTCAGAATGGCTGGGACCAGTGCGACCATTCCAAACTTACTCCGCGGGAAGCGGGTCAAATTGCAGTCTCAGAACACCAGCGCAACATCTCCGCTTGTAAGGACGGACAGGAAACCTGTGACTATTCAAGACTCACTCCCCCGGAAGCCAAGATGCTCGCTGATGCCGAGCACAAACGTAATTACACAGCTTGCCGAAGAGGCTACGGTTATTGCGATCCCTCTCGACTCACAGCGGAGGAGAATCATTCTGTCCAGCTGAAAGGCCACTGACTCTCGGTGATGCTCATAAGAAACTCTTAGTGCGTGAGACTATGATTCAACGGCAATGTCCAGAATGTAGTAGCGAGTTGGTCCTAGCCAGACGTCCCGATAACCGACATGGACCGCGAATCGTGGCAGGCCCGTCTACTTATTGGCGCTGCAGCATTTGCGGACGCGAGTTCACCGCAGAACAGATTCGCGAAAACAAACGTGCCAAGTCCACCCCCATCGAGCACGCATAGGCTCGTCTGGTCTGTAACCGTTAGCGTTCGAGGGTCTGATCGTCCTTCTGTGGGCTGGCAGACAGGTACCGCGAATCGCTTCCGGGTCAACACCATTTGAAGCAAGCGCGACCCCGATCCGGCGGCACACAATTTCTCGGCGGGTTCGGACTCCGAGATTGTGCTAAAGAATGTTGCTGGGCAGAAATGTGAGCGTTATTGAGCAGACTGGTCAACCGTCGTTTTAGGTTCAGTGACTGTCATTCGTTCGAAAGGCTGGCTATACGGCCTCCGACAAAAGATTCACGTTCCCGCCGCCGTCCCGGATGGTTGGCAGGCGTTCTCACTCGAACGAATCAGGCCGCAGCGCGGCCGCGCCCTTTTTCTTTTCTGTACGGAAAACGGACAACATGAACTGCTCCTGTGCTAGAGTGCCTAACGCCGAGGCGCAGTATCCCCGGAATTTCCCCAACGCTTCCTTGCACCCCAGGACGGGAGGCCGCTATGCCCCATCCCACGTGGCACGAGTTGTACAACGCTGCTCTTATCGAGTTCGATCTCGCTAAACTTCCTGAACGTGTCGAGGCCACATGTCAGGCAATTCATCAACACCGAGCACAGAAAGGGCATACTCTTACTGCGGAGGAACGCAAGGAGCTTGACGATGCTTTGCGAGTGCTGTTCACGTTGATGCAGAGAGCCGCATAGTTTGCTGTATCTGCTACAATCTCGCTCGAGGCGAACACATGGACATAATCGCGCAGTTGAAGGCTGAGCGGGACAAGGCAGCACAGCAGGTGAATGCTCTGGATACCGCGATTAAGGCACTGAGTGGGTTAAACAGCACAGGGGCAACACGAGGACGTCGGACGATGAGTGCCGCTGCTCGTGCCAGAATTTCTGCCTCACAGAAAGCACGGTGGGCACGAACACGGGGCCAGAAGGTGGTGTCTATCGCTCCAAAGCGTCACATCTCAGCAGCAGGTCTAGCGCGGATTAGAGCTGCTCAACGGGCGAGATGGGCGAAGATTAGGAAGCAACAGAGTTAGTTCCCCTGATTCCGTACATCATGGCAGGAGTGGACACACAAAATAGTCTTGGAAGAATGC
>Ga0137403_10004916_pt1 | contig 15619 bp, 12 predicted proteins | sample CZOMad2_1_16fung_FD_122057 | JGI IMG/M metagenome (GOLD analysis project Ga0137403, IMG submission 122057) | Vadose zone soil fungal communities from Angelo Coast Range Reserve, California, USA - CZOMad2_1_16fungal (Hybrid Assembly) | ecosystem: Environmental > Terrestrial > Soil > Vadose zone... | reverse complement strand
CTCGCTGCGCTCGGGATGACAAGCAGCGGCGGTTCCCCCACCTCTCTAAAACTTGCGCGTTTCCTGGCGCGACCAGCGCTCCACAACGATTTTTGATTCGGTAAAAAATTCGACGGCGTCGCGCCCCTGGCCGTGAAGAATTCCGAAGAAACTTTCTTTCCATCCGCTGAACGGGAAATAAGCCATTGGCGCGGCGACGCCAATGTTAATGCCGATATTCCCGGCGGGCGCTTCATAGCGGAATTTGCGGGCCGCGGACCCACTTGTAGTGAAAAGCGACGCTTGGTTGCCATACGGGCTGCGACGGAGGAATTCCATTGCTCCGTCGATGGAATCGGCATGAACCAAACTGAGCACGGGGCCGAAGATTTCCGTGTTGGCAAGCTGGCTGGAGGAAGGCAAGCCATCGAGGATTGTTGGCGTGAGGAAATTGCCGGACTCGTACCCTGGAATTTTCGTGCTGCGGCCGTCGAGGACTGCCTTTGCACCTTCGCCGACGCCCGCGGAGATGAGCGACTCAACGCGCTGCTTGCTCTGCTGGGTGATGACTGGGCCCATCTGGACCCCCGCGTCCAAGCCATTGCCAACGCGAATCGCGGAAGCTGCCTGCGCAATGGAGTCACGGAAAGTTTTTTGCGCTTCGCCAATCGTGACGGCGACGGAAACCGCGAGGCAGCGCTGACCGGCGCAGCCAAACGCGCTGTCGCTGATGATCTGTGTAGCCAGCTCCATATCTGCGTCGGGGAGAACGATGACGTGGTTCTTCGCCCCACCCTGGCACTGCATGCGCTTGCCGCTGGCGGCAGAGCGCGTGTACACATGCTTGGCAACGGGCGTGGAGCCGACAAAGCTGATGGCGCGAACTTGCGGATGGTCGCAGAGCGCGTCGACCACCTCTTTCCCACCGTTCACCAGGTTCACGACTCCCTTGGGCAAGCCGGTCTTCTCCAAAAGCTCGAAAGCACGATGCATCGAGAGAGGAACGCGCTCCGACGGCTTCAGAATGAAAGTATTTCCGCACGCGATGGCATACGGGAGGAACCAGTAGGAGACCATCGCCGGGAAGTTGAAAGGCACGATGGCTGCGACGACCCCGAGCGGCTGGCGAATCTGCATCTCATCCACGCCGGGTGTGACGTCTTCGAGGTTGTAGCCCTGCATCATCATGGGGATGCCGCAAGCGACTTCGACGTTTTCGATGGCGCGGCGGAGTTCGGCTCGGGCTTCGGGGAAGGTCTTTCCGTTTTCGAGAGTGATGATGCGGGCGAGCTCATCAAGATTCTCTTCGAGGAGGTTTTTTAGCTTGAAGAGGTATTGGACGCGCTCGCCGGGGGGAGTACGGCGCCAGGCCGGAAAGGCCTCGGCGGCAGCTTGAACGGCAGCGTCAACGTCCGCCGAGGTGGAGAGTGGCGTGCGCGCGAGAAGCTCGGCCGTCGCCGGGTTGGAAACCTCCACATATTCGGTCGCCGTGGATCGGCGCCAGGCGGCATTCACATAGTTCAAGAGTTCAGGCGCTTGGGTTGTTACGGCACTGCTCATGTTCGGCTCCTTGGACTCCGTACGGAAAGAAAGGATATGTCGTGCAAGGCCGCTCTGCGAAGAATTGAATCAATGTAGTTTACCAAGAAACTGCAAGGGCAGGAAAGGTGGTGCTTCTACAGCGGTTGTCTGGAATCGGAGAACCGTGGCCGCGTGACCGCGTCGAGGCGCGTTCGGTTGGCAAGCCAGGCCATGGTGGCGAGCATGCCGAGCCAGCCGAGGGTGCGCATGATTCCGCCGATTTTTTGGTCCTGGGCGAGGAGACCCCATTGGGTGAAGAGAATTTCCCAGTCGGAATCGCCGGAGCCGACCAGGGGCAATGCGGCGGTGCGCGCGTCGGCCATGTAGGTACCGATGTAGGAAAAGTTTTCAAAAAACCAGAAGCTGGAAAACGCAAAGCCGGTGGCTTCGCGCTGCCAGAAGAAATAAACGGCACACAGGAGCGGCACGAACAATTCGCCGAGGGTTCCGCCAAGAATTCTGATGGTGTCGCCGAACCAACTGAAGAAGAAATGACCGCCTTCGTGAATGATGAGATTGACGAAGTCGAGGAACAAAAATCCGGAGCGGTTCGCGAGGGCGTAGAGGAGGAATAGCGCGTAAAAGCAGAGCCAAGCAATGCCAGCCACGCGCGAAACCGGTTTCCACTCTCCGAATTTGTCCTCGAGGAAGGCCACTCCGCCAAGCGTAGCAAGCGCGGTTCAGATGGGAAAGCAGTTCGGGGAAGAGTGTTTCGACGCACGAAATCATGATGCCGGGCTCCCGATCGTGCCGGGATGAATTTCGCCCGCCCTTACAAAAGCGGGGGAAAAGAGAAAACAAAGATGCCGGGCTGAAGTCCGGCGCTACCCGTTCCCAGCTCGGGAGCGGCTTGGCTGCTACTTATCGACGGCGGCCAATGCCTCATAGGCCGCGCCCAGGAGTGGAGCAGATTCATTGAGCACAATGGAGACGGGAATGTCGCTCAAGAGGCCTTCGAATTTCCATTTGTCCTTGAAGGCGTGAAAAAAAGTGCCGTCCTTCATTTTCTCGAGGATTTTGACAGCGATGCCGCCCGCGACGTAGACGCCGCCGAGCGCCAAAACCTTTAGCGCAAGATTGCCCGCTTCCGCGCCATAGATGGCAGTCCACAGATCCAAAGTGTCGGAACAGACGCGGCAGGATTTGTCCAAGCCGCGCCGCGTAATTTCCGGCGCGGGGTCGGCATCGGGATCTTCAAACGTAGCATGCGTAACTTTCGGCGCGAGAAATTCATGAAGGGTACGGAACCCGCGGCCGGAAAGAATTAGTTCCCAGCTCACCTGCGGATAGCGTCGGCGCATGAAGCGCAGCAGTTCGATTTGCTGCTCCGTGTGTGGAGCAAAGTCAGAATGCCCGCCTTCCGAGGGCACAACGCGGTAGCGTCCGCAGTCCCACACGAGGATCGACTGGCCAAGACCCGTGCCCGCTGCGAGTAAAGCGCGCGTACCGCCCGGCTCGGGAGCCCCCGGATTCAAAACACAGAAATCCTCCGGCGGAAGATGCTCGAGGCTATGGCCGGTGGCACCCAAATCATTTAGGAGAACGACATTGGGAATTTTCAATTCCTTGATGAGGTTCGCGGTCTCCACGATCCAGGGAAGATTCGTCGCTCTGACGCGGCCGTTGATGACGGGCCCGGCAATGCCAAAACCGGCGGCAACGATGCGCTCGGTCCCCAGGTGATCGGCGGCCTGGCGCGAAAACTCCCTGACGATCAGTTCGAACTGCGCGAATTCCTTGCTGGCAAAGCGCTGCTTGAAGACGGGCGTGAGCGTACCGCCTTTTTCCGAAAAAAGCGCCAGATTGCACTTCGTGCCGCCAACGTCTCCCGCGAGAATCACCTGTTTCCCCCGTATTTCCTGAATCGATTTAATGAACCAATTATCGCAACTACGGGTTGTACCACTGTCTGCCGTCGCGTTCGAGCAGAATATCGGATTCTCGAGGCCCCCAACTGCCGGCCGGATATTGTGGCACCGTGGCGCTCCTGGCCGCGCTCCAGACCTCGAGAATGGGATCGACGAGCGCCCAGGCGGCTTCCACGCTGTCGCCGCGATCAAAAAGCGTAGCATCTCCGCGGACGCAATCGTTGAGGAGCGTGGCGTAGGCGCTGCGCGTCGCGCCGCCAAACCCTTCTCGATAGCTGAAGTTCATCGTGACGTTTCCGATGCCCATCTCGGTTCCCGGCCGTTTTGCCCCGAACGAAACGGAGATGCCTTCGTCGGGCTGAATATTCAAGACCAGACGATTGGGTTCAATCTCGCGCTCGCGGAAGACGATGTGAGGCGCGCACCGGAACTGGATCATGATTTCCGTGAAGCGCTTGGCAAGGCGCTTGCCGGTTCGAAGGTAGAAAGGAACGCCAGCCCATCGCCAGTTGTCGACCAACAACTTTGCGGCAACAAAGGTTTCGGTTTTGGAGGCAGGATTCACTCCGGGCTCTTGCCGGTAGCCGGGCACCGGCTTATCCCCCATTTTCCCGGGTCCGTACTGCCCGCGAACTACAGACTGCGCCACCATTTCCAGATTGAAGGGGCGAATAGACTGCAGGACCTTCAGTTTCTCGTTACGCACGGCGTTTGCGTCGAACGAGGCGGGAGGTTCCACGGCGACCAGGGAGGTGAGCTGCAAAACGTGGCTCTGAATCATGTCGCGGAGGGCACCCGTTGATTCATAGAAACCGCCGCGGCGCTCGACCCCGAGGGTTTCGGCCGCAGTGATTTGGACGTGATCGACATAATTCCGGTTCCACAACGGTTCGAATATTCCGTTACTGAAGCGCAGGACGAGCAGGTTCTGGACGGTATCCTTTCCGAGATAGTGATCGATGCGGTAGACCTGCTTTTCCTCAAAAACATTGAGGACAATCCGATTCAATTCCTTTGCGGACGCCAAGTCCCGGCCAAAGGGTTTTTCGATGATGATGCGCACCCAGGAATCCGGGGACGCGGGACGAGCGAGACCCGCGCGGCCGAGCTGCTCGACGATGTCGGGATAGACCTCGGGCGGGGTGGAAAGATAGAAAAGCCGATTGCCACCGAGGTTTTTCGAGGATTCCAGCTCGGAGAGACGCCGGGCGAGCTGCGCATAGGCTTCCGGATTGCCGTAATCACCGGCGCAGTAAAACATGTTGGAAGCGAATTCGTCCCACTGCTTCGGATCGATGGGACCGACTTCCGAAATGCTTTTGGCCGCTTCGCCTGCGGTGGTCCGGAAATTTTCGTCGGTCATGGCCGTGCGGGCAAAACCTACAAGGGCATACCGGGGGCCCAGCGCGTCATGAATGGCCAGATCATAAAGCGCCGGTATGACTTTGCGTTTCGCGAGGTCGCCCGACGCTCCAAAAAGAACTATCGTGCAGGGTTCCGTCACGCCACCGTATCCTGAACTGGAACGATCCGAATCCGCAGCCATTATTCTCTCCCTATGACTTATGTCCGGCTCAGGTGAACAAAATGAACCTCAAAACTATACCTCAACCCCATACTTTCCAAGCTCGGAACGCAATTGCTCCGCATTCTGATGATGGATGGTGTTCATTCCCAGACGCCGGGGGCTTTCCAGATTCAGCGGGCGGTCGTCGATGAAAAGACACTCTTCGGGCGGGCGTTGCGTGACCTCGAGGGCCAAGCGAAAGATCAATTCTTCCGGTTTGCGCGCTCGAACGTAACAGGAACTGAAGAAAACCAGAAAATTTCTTCGAAGATGGAACGCCTCAATTCGGTATTGATTGAGCTCCAGCGGCTCATTATTGATGGCCCCGATGAAATACTTCCCGGAGGCAGTGACCTTATCGAGAATCGCGCGAGTTTCCGGATACTCCTTCGATTGGGCGAACATGAACGCGGTGAACTCCTCGCGCGTGAAGGGGCGCGGGCGATAGAACAGGGTTCTGTCCAAATATTCGTTGAGGGTGATGAGGCCGGAATCGAACGCGGGGAAGGAAAGTTCGTGGCGGTCGCGAAATTCCTCCCAGTCCAGATGGAAGGTATTCGCGGCTTCTTTTCGCGACACGTGATCCCAGCCATTGGTCAAGATGACGCCTCCGATGTCCCAAAACAGCGTAGTGATTTTCGCCAAGGGCGGGGCACCTCCGGTCATTGGACCCAATTTGGACCTACGGGCACAGTCTGTTTTTAGATGAACCCAAGCGCGCAAAAGACTCACGTTCAGCGGATTAGAGTACGCCTTTTTTGGCTGCGTTATTGAAGATAGTTTCCAGATTCAAGATAGGACGCGGCGGGGTGTGACTGGGCCCAGTGTTATGAGGCGCAGTGCCGCTAGGAATTTCGGCGGAGTTGCAGTAAGGTGAAATGGAACGGTGTTTCGTCAGGAGAAGAGCATGGCAAACGAATCTTGCGATGCGGCACCCGCGCCGAGCGAACCGGTCAAGCCCGGCACGCGGATGGTGCACTGCGTGAAGTTTGACAAGGATTTGCCGGGCTTGGATCGCATCCCCTGGCGGGGGGAGATTGGCAAACGCGTGTATGAAAGCGTTTCGAAAGAGGCGTGGAAGTTGTGGCTGGAACATTCCAAGATGGTCATGAACGAGTACCGGTTGAATCCGCTGGATCCCAACTCGCAGAAAATCATGGAAGAGCAGATGGAGCAGTTTTTCTTCGGGGAAGGCTCCAAATTGCCGGAAGGATATGTGCCGCCGAAAGCGAAAGGTTAATTTCCCTCGCTGGTCATTCGGCGCGCCGCGGGATGTTGCACGGGCAAGCGCGGCGTAATCGTGAACTCCAGCTTTTCATGAGCTTTGCGGATCGCGTGCTCAACTTCTTGCGGATGAGATCCTCTCGCGAATAGAAATCCAAGATAACTTGAGCCTTCGGGCCAGGCTGCGATGTAATCGTGGAGCCGCGCGGTGATGAGCAGATCCGTGATACCGGGCACGGCACGAGCAGCATCTTCGCCGATTACTGATTCCAGCGCGCCGCTTGTCGGGACGGGAATCATCATCACGCCGGAGGCGATTTGTTCGCGCGGGGAATCGCTTCCCGCCAATTCGAGTGCGTGGCGCATCAGCAGTTCTTCCAATCCGATCGGTTCATTCTCCGAGGCAAGCAAGAACCGCAAGGCGCGGGCGCAAAGGCCGCCGATGGGCCGGGGAGCAATTTCCAGCGGCCAGACGCCTTGCTCGTTGATTCGAAATTCAGCGTGAATCGGGCCCTGCGACAGTCCCAGCGCCCGCGCGGCGTCGCGAGAGCACTGTTCGATGGCACGCTGCTCTGCTTCAGGGAGCCGTGAAGGCGTGACGTAAATGGTCTCTTCGAAATAGGGGCCTTCGAGCGGATCGGGCTTATCGAAGAGCGCCAGCACGCGCAAGGTTCCGTCAGAGAGAAGGCCTTCAACAGCCACTTCCCCGCCGGGAATATAATCTTCGACGAGGATCTGGTCGAGATTCGGCCCGCGCGTGGAGCGAATCTCTGGTGACTCCAGCAATCGGCGGACACGAGCCGCAGCGGCGAGAAACTCGTCGCGATTGTTCGCTCGCACGACACCTTGACTCGCGGAAAGTGAGTGAGGCTTCAGCACACAAGGATACGAGATGCCAAGCAGCGAAGGCTCGGGCGCGGGATGGATGGGGAAGTTTCGAAACCAGGGCACGCGTAGCCCAGCGTCTCGAAAAATTTCCCGCATGCGCAGCTTGTTTCGGCAAGCTTCGACGGCAGCGGGATGGTTGTAAGAAATTCCGAGCCCTCGCGCGGCGTAGGCCGCGGCAACGGCCGGGCGGTCGCCGAGAGCGAGAACTCCGTCCACATCCTGGCCGCGAAGCGACTCCATCACGGTGTACGCAGCGACTTCGGGAGATTCGAAATGCACTGCGATAGCGCGGTCGCCCCAAGGGTCTTCCAGTTGATGGCAACGATCCGTAACATAAACGAGCTGCACGCCCAGTTTGAGCGCGGATTCTTCGAAACTTCGCGTCTGGTAGCCCAGCTTCCCGGTGAAGAGCAGCAATCGTTTGGATGGAGTGGTCATGCGAGAGGAGTTTCCGCGCTGGAATCACACAAAGCCATCGGCGGTGGCGAGAACAGCCTTCACTTGTGGTTTCACGGTTCCGATGGAGACCAACTGGTCGCGCGTGGGTTCGGCGCAGCAATACCACGGTTCGCTGAGATAGGGAACGCTAAGTCCTGGATGTCGTGATGCGGCGATCGGTGGAGCAGCGAGACCGGCCGCGGCATGGGCTGCCTGCCAGATTCGTTCGAATGTGACCGGCCGTGATTCTTTTCCCCGCTCCGCCGCGGCGGCGATCTCCTGCACGGTTTCGCTGAGAGCATCCAAGCGCGGGTCCGGATTTTTCCAGGGATAGGCCAGTGATTGCGGATCGAACGGCCCAATCAGGCGCCGCACGTCCTCCAATTCGAGCATTCGCGAACCTTCCGGGATCAGCAGGCGAATGCCGAGCTGGATGGGTGCAACATTTTCGATCAGAGAATGCTCGTGCAACACGCGAAGCAAATCAAGATAGCCCCCAAGCGTAGTCCAAGGAGTGAAGGGCACAAATGTCGGATGAAGCGTCATGCCGAGTTCGCGGAAAGTTTTGATCACCTGCAGGAAATCCTCGCGCGTGTGCCCTTTGTCGAGGAATTCCAGAACGGCGTCGTCGACGGACTCCACCGCGCTGATGACGAAGAGACATCCGGTGTCGTGAAGCGTGGGCAGGTGCTCCTGGTATTTGCGCAGGTGCTCGATTTTGATCGTTGCGTCGTAGGTGAGCTTCGGAAATTCATGATGGAATTCCTCAACGAGTTCCATGGCATAGCGGATGCCGTTGAAGAAGTCCGGATCGCCGAACGAGATATGCTGTGCGCCGGCGGCCGCCTGGCGGCGAATGTCTTCGAGAACAATGTCGCGGCTGACGATTCGAAAAACACCTTTGTAGACCGGCACTATCGGACAGTGCCGGCACAGGTGTTTGCAGCCGCGGCTGGCTTCGGTCGAACCCACGATGCGATAGCCGTCGCCGGGAACGATTAGATGCGCGTATTTTTCGAGGGGAGGCAAACCCGCGCGATCCGGCACTTCGAACTGCAGGCGGTCCATCGAGACCAGCGGTTCTGTTTGCGGTTCGTTCGCTCGTGTCGCGAGGCGTTCGGCTAGATGGACGAGGCCATTTTCGAATTCCCCGCCAAGAATCGTGGAAACCCCCAGCGAGCGGAGGTACTCCACATTCATGGGTGCATAGAGCCCGTAGCAACAGAGATGCGCCCCAGGGTTCAATTGACGCAAAGCCGGAATCAGTTGCGCGGCCAGCCGCGTCGCTGTGTGCATTGGCAAGTAGATCGCAATCAGAGCAGCATCGCGAGCGGCAGATTCGTCCAGGGATTGTCGCGCGAGGTCCATAGAAACTACGTGATGACCGCGCTTCCGCAGCCACGCCGCTGGCGACGCCAGACCGAAAGGCTGCCGGCCCAGCTCGTAGGTCGAAATGAGAACGATGTTCACGTCCCTATAAGTATAGCCGCACCGCACCTGGATTCGATTTCGGTTATCATAGGGGGCTGCGTACCATAGCGAAGGGACCGTCTGCATGGCCATTAACGCCGGCAATTCTTTCCGCACACGCGACAAACTCAATGTCGGCGCCCAAACTTTCGACATCCACCGGCTCGAGTTTCTCGAGAAACAGGGCGTCAGCGATCTGGCAAGGCTCCCGTTTTCGCTGCGGATACTTCTAGAAAATCTTTTGCGCTGCGAAGATGGCCGATTCGTCCATGCCGAGGACATCCGCGCACTGGCGGGCTGGCAGCCGGGCGCCGCGGAAAAAGAGATTGCCTTCATGCCCGCGCGCGTGCTGCTGCAGGACTTCACAGGCGTGCCTGCGGTTGTTGATCTCGCCACTATGCGGGAAGCGTTTGCGCGCATGGGCGGCAATCCCAAACGGATCAATCCGCTCTTCCCTGCTGAGCTGGTCATCGATCATTCCGTGCAGGTGGATAGTTTCGGCAATGGAAATTCCTTTGGGTTGAATGCGGAGCTGGAATTTCAGCGCAACGTCGAGCGCTATGCTTTCCTTCGGTGGGGCCAGACGGCGTTTCATAACTTCAAAGTGGTGCCTCCGGACACCGGGATCTGCCATCAGGTGAACCTGGAATATCTTGCGCGCGTTGTCTGCGCGATGCCTTCCGGCAGCAGGATGGAGGCTTATCCGGATTCCGTCGTGGGAACGGATTCGCACACCACCATGATCAACGCGCTCGGCGTTTTCGGCTGGGGAGTTGGCGGCATCGAAGCAGAGGCGGCGATGCTCGGCCAGCCGTCTTCGATGCTCATTCCCGAAGTTGTTGGCTTCCGGCTGCATGGACGTCTATGCGAGGGCGCGACGGCGACGGACCTTGTTCTGACAGTCACGGAGATGTTACGCAAGAAGGGCGTCGTCGGGAAATTTGTCGAGTTTTATGGCTCGGGGCTGTCCAGTTTGAGCGTCCCGGACCGCGCCACCATCGCCAACATGTCGCCCGAATATGGCGCCACGATGGGCTTCTTCCCGGTGGACGCGGAGACGCTGGCCTATCTGCATTTCACCGGGCGGGCGCAAGAACATATTGCTCTTGTCGAGGCCTACTGCAAGGAGCAGATGCTTTTCCGCACGGACGCAACTGCGGCGCCACTCTTCAACGACACACTGGAATTGGACCTCGGATCCGTTGAGCCGACCGTGGCCGGGCCGAAGCGGCCGCAGGACCGCGTGGCGCTGCGACAGGCGAAGGCTTCCTTTGCGAAAGTCATGGAAGGAACGCCGGACAAGCATGTCAGCGTTCGAAACAATGGCGACTCGTTCGATCTCTCGAGCGGCTCTGTGGTCATCGCCGCGATTACCAGCTGCACCAATACTTCGAATCCTTCGCTCATGCTGGGCGCGGGCCTGCTGGCAAAAAAGGCCGTGGAGCGAGGCCTGCAAGTGAAACCGTGGGTCAAGACGAGCCTGGCGCCGGGTTCCAAAGTGGTGACCAACTACCTGGCGGCTGCGGGACTGACGCCGTACCTCGAGAAACTGAATTTCCACCTTGTGGGATATGGCTGCACGACTTGCATTGGCAACAGCGGTCCGCTCTCGGAGCCCATCGGTGCGGCAATTAAGGATAACAATCTGATCGCCGTGGCGGTATTGAGCGGCAATCGCAATTTTGAAGGTCGCATTCACCCCTTGGTTCGCGCGAACTATCTGGCTTCACCGCCACTCGTGGTTGCTTACGCGCTCGCGGGCCGCATGGACGTTGACCTCACGACGGAGCCACTCGGAAACGACACTGCGGGCAAGCCGGTTTTCTTGAAAGATATCTGGCCGTCGCCGCAGGAAATCGAAACAACGGTTCGGGCGGCCGTTACCACTGCGCAGTACAACAAAGAGTACGCCGAAGTGTACGAAGGGGACGCGCGTTGGAAGTCCATGCCGATTCCACAGGGCGATATCTACAAGTGGGATCCGAAATCGACGTACATCAAGATGCCGCCGTATTTCGAAAACATGCCGAAGACGCCGCCGGCGCTTGCCGACATTCACGGCGCGCGTGTGCTCGCCGTTCTCGGAGACAGCGTGACCACGGATCACATTTCTCCCGCAGGTTCCATCCCGGTGGACTCGCCGGCCGGAAAATATCTGATCGCCAACGGCGTGAAGCCGCATGAGTTTAACTCCTACGGCGCGCGGCGTGGAAACCACGAAGTGATGATGCGGGGCACGTTTGCAAATATCCGTCTGCGCAACCAGCTTGCTCCCGGCACGGAAGGTGGTTGGACGCTCTATCTCCCCGGTAGCGAGAAGATGTCCATCTACGACGCTGCCGTGAGGCACAGAGAAGCCGGTGTGCCGCTGGTGGTCCTCGCCGGTAAGGAATACGGCTCCGGCTCTTCGCGCGACTGGGCCGCGAAGGGCACGCGCTTGCTCGGCGTGCGCGCGGTGATTGCGGAGAGCTACGAGCGCATTCATCGCAGCAACCTCCTAGGTATGGGCGTGCTCCCGCTCGAATTCAAGGCCGGAGAGAATCGCGAATCGCTGGGCCTGACAGGCCACGAAGTTTTCGAAATTGAAGGCGTCTCGGCCCTCGCGCCCAAGAAGCCAATAACGGTCCATGCGAGGTCGGAGGACGGTAAAGTGAAAACGTTCTCGGTTATCGCGCGCGTGGATACGCCCGAAGAAGTCTCCTACTATCATCACGGCGGCATCCTGCAATACGTTTTGCGTCAAATGCTCTAGCAAGCGAACAGCAACCGCTAGGCAGATGCAGGTTTTGAAACCGCGCCCCTTTTGATTCGCCAGAGCAAAATCATCCCGATGAGGATGGAGACCAGACTCGCGGCTTGCGCATTCGAAAGCCCGAAAAAAGATCGCGGATTGATCCGAATGAACTCGATTAGGAAGCGCGCTATGCCTGTCAGAATTAGATAGCCGCAGAAAACTTCGCCACTAGGGCCTGCGCCGCTCAGCGCCCTCTTGCCCAGCCACCAGAGGAATGCCGCAATCGCAAACCAAATGAAAAATTCATAGACAGGCGTTGGGTGTACACGCTCGATCGTAGGAACGACGCCATTGGGGAAACTCATGCCCCAGGGCAAATTGGTCGGCACACCGTAATCGCCATCGCCGGAGAGCAAGCAGCCGATTCGCCCGAGGGCATAGCCCACCGTTGCTGCCGGCGAGCACAGGTCGAGGAATTCGAGCAGCGGAATGCGAAAGCGCCGTGCAAGGAACGCCAGCGCCAGGAAGCCGCCTAGAAAGCCGCCGAACCACGCAAATCCAAACCGGCTGATCAAGACGGACGGATTGGCAATCAGTTCGCGTGGACTCTCCAACACATGATAAAGGCGAGCACCAACTAAACCGGCCAGACCGGCGATGCCAATGATCAGAAACCCTTCATCTTTGTCTACTGCGGCCCCCGCATTTTTCGGCGAAGTGTATTTCTGCAGTTGCCCACGCCTGCGATTAAAATCAGCCTGCAACACATAGGCCGCGACGAGCAGGCCGGTCGCGACCATGAGGCCAAAAGTTGGAATCGTCAGTGGCCCAAGATGGAGGAAAGGGATCATCAATGGCGAAGTGATTCGCCGTCAAAAGTATACATGAGCGTCTGCCATGTGCCGAAGTCCACCGCGCTTCGAATCCAGCATTTTCATTCGCGCGGTGAGATTCTCAGGGAGTTCTGGGGCGGTCAGCTTCGAGTCCGGAGGATGGCGCCGAGGACCAGCCAAATACCCAGGGCGATCCAGTCCGCAAGCGAAAAGTGGCCAGGAATGATGGGTAAAACTTTCATAAGAAACAGCAGCAACGAGACGATGATACCGAGACCAGTCACGACGCGCATGGAAATCCGCTTTTCCACCAGCCAAAACGACACGCAAGCAGCCAGCCAACCCAGCGCAGACGCCATCGATCCGACTTCCGTCACGGGTACAAGAAGCGCGTCTCCAAGCAGAACGCCTGCCAACGTCCCAACGGTAATTCCGAGAACCGCCACAGACGGCGTCAGAAATTTTTCGTGCACTTCGCCAAAGCGCGGAGGAATCGTCCCGCGGCGGCCATAGGCGAATAACAAGCGGCTCGATGCTACGAAGTTGCCGTTGAAGCATTGGAAGAGTCCAAACATGGCCATAAGGAGGATCAGGCGAACGGGCCATCTCGCTCCGAGCGCTTGTTCGAACGCGATGGCGGTGACGAAGTGCTTGCCAAGCAAACCTTGCCACGGCGCAACATAAGCCACCGCTGCTATTGCGAGGACATAAAAACCTGCACCAACAAAAAGCGCCATGGCGATCGCGCGAAAGAATCCCGTCGAGGGAAATTCAAAATGGGCTTCCTCCGCCACCTTGGGCGCCGATTCGAATCCGGTCATGAAATACGGGACGATTTGGAGTGTCAGCACGATGGAAATCCATGGAGCGCCTTGAAACGCTGGATGAAAATGGGCGGGAGCCCCGTAAACAGCGCTGATACCTAACAGGGCGACGAAGAGAAGAAGTACCAACGTCGTCGTCCAATTCTGAAAATTGGCGCTCAATCGTATCCCGCGGTAATTCAGGAGCGCGAGAAACAGCGTGAGTGCAATACCGAGCAGCAGACGCGGCAGGAAGACGGGCTGACCATCGACTCGGTACAATTCGAATGAATCCAGCGAAGGGAAAATATAAGCGGCAAGTTTGCCCACCGCCACCGCTTCCCACGGGCAAACGATGAAGTACGCCAGCAGCATCATCCAGCCCGTAAAATAGCTGACGATTGGCGGGAAAACCTGGGCCGCGTAGGCAGCTTCTCCCGCCGCGTCCGGGAGCCGCTGCACCCACTGGCCGTAAACGTAACCGACTGGCAGCAAGAGGATTGCGCCGAATGCAAAACCCAACATGGCGCCGAGCGGCCCGCTGCGGCCCAACCAATCGTGCATCAACACCAGCCAGCCGACACCAACCATCGTTCCAAAGGCGAGCGCGAAGTAATCGGCGAGGCGGAGTTTGCGCGCGAGGGCAGGCATTTAGAGGACGCAGAGTAGTTCGAAAAGAAGATTCGCAGCAAGGAGCGAAGTGATTTCACCGGTATCAAAAGGTGGGGAAACCTCGACAAGATCGCAGCCGACAATTTTGAGGCCGCGCAGGGCGCGAACCAGTTCAATGATCTGGTAGCTCGTCAAACCACCTACCTGTGGAGTTCCGGTTCCGGGAGCGTACGCAGGGTCCACGACGTCAATGTCGAGAGTGACGTACACGAGCTTCCCCCGAAATGCGCGCAGATGGCGTTGAACAATTGCCAGACCCTTCTTGTGAAATTCTTCGGCGGTCACCATCCGAACTTTGTGTGCACGCCCGAAATCGAAGTCGTCTTCCCCATAAACTTGGCCGCGAAGGCCTACCTGCAAAACGCCTCCATCCACCAGCAGGCCTTCTTCGAACGCCCTACGGAACGGCGTGCCGTGAGAATACTTGCTGCCGAAGTACTCGTCCCACAGATCGTTGTGCGCGTCAAACTGGATCAGAGAAACCGGTCCGTGCTTTTTCGCCACGGCGCGCAAGATCGGCAGGCTTATGGAGTGATCTCCGCCCACGCAAACGCAGCGCACACCGGCTCCGAGGAGAGGATCAATTCCGTGTTCGATCCGGCGAAAAGTGTCCTCGATGGAAAGCGGGTTCACGGGGAGATCACCAAAGTCAGCGACGCGATACTTGGAAAATGGATTCACATTCAGCACCGGATTCCAGGGCCGAATAATCGCCGATTGAACACGGATGTTGCGTGGGCCGAAGCGCGGCCCCGGGCGATAGGTCGTGCCGCCGTCAAAAGGCACGCCTATCAGCGCGAGCTCCAATTCCTCGGGTTGTGCGATGTGCGGGAGACGCATGAACGTGGGTATGCCCGTGAAACGGGCGTACTCGAGGGCGTCAACGGGCTGGGGATGAGGCAAATGAAACTTCCGGCGGGACTGAGCCATGGCCGGGCATCTTAGTCTCTCGAAATGGCCGGCGTCAACGCAACGCGTTACAGAACAGAATTGACCGTGCGTTCACGTTCCGCTAACACACGCCGCGTAGAACGTGACTGACCGCTTTGCGGTTACATCCAAGTCAAGGAGTGTGGAATAATGCATCATCGCTTCAATAGGGCTGTGGCCAGCATGGCCGCACTCGCAATTGGTGTCTTACCAGCCAGTCCGCTTTTTGCGGGAGATGGAAATAACTCCGCGGGGAAACTCACGGCCGTGCAGTCGGCTAACCCCAAAGCACCTGGCCTGGCATCCCCCAACATACTCTCCCCAGAACTAACCGAGGTGATCGTTGCTCAGGGCTCTTTCAAACTGGAGAATACCTCGGACCTGAGCAATTTCTACGGTTACGACAACGACGGGCCGATGCTGCCTGCGCCCGGAGATTTGCCCTCTCTGATTCACAAAGTGGAAGCCTCGAAAACAGAACCTGACAAAAACACGTATCTAGTTCTACAGAACCAGCATGGAGCAGATCCCCACTACGACTACGGGACGCATTTCCTTTTTCAAGGCCATGAACTAGGCGCTGGGGGCAAGGGATATATCACGCGCATCAATCTGGACGCCGATGGCGCCCA
>Ga0137403_10004915_pt1 | contig 15620 bp, 17 predicted proteins | sample CZOMad2_1_16fung_FD_122057 | JGI IMG/M metagenome (GOLD analysis project Ga0137403, IMG submission 122057) | Vadose zone soil fungal communities from Angelo Coast Range Reserve, California, USA - CZOMad2_1_16fungal (Hybrid Assembly) | ecosystem: Environmental > Terrestrial > Soil > Vadose zone... | reverse complement strand
TCAGGGCTTGGTCTTCGCCTTCAGCCCCAGCTCCACAAGCCGGCGGATCTGGCCCGGTCGCGGCATGCCCGCCCGTTCCCGCCGGCGGGTTTTTGCTTGCCCAACGGTCTTTTCGCCGCTCTACTGCAACTGTTGTTTTTCCAAGGAGTGCGAAACGTGGCGACAGGTATTGTGAAGTGGTTCAATGCAACTAAGGGTTATGGATTTATTCAGCCCGACAACGGCGGCAAGGACGTGTTTGTGCACATCTCGGCCGTGGAAAGAGCCGGCCTGAGCAACCTCAATGAGGGTGCCAAGGTGAGCTATGAAGAAATGGCGAACCGAGGCAAAACGTCCGCGGAAAATCTGCGGGTTGGCTGAGAGGCATTCTCCCGCAAATTGGGGGTCCGCCGTTGAACCAGCCCTGCACGGTGTAGGGTGAGCCGACGGCCCGGGGATGATGGGGATCGAGACCCATCAAGGCTAAAACCTCGGTTGAGACGGTGAAGGCTTCTTCGCTGATAAGCCCCTTCTTCTTCGGCTAGCCACGAGCGTCGTTGGCGCGATCGCGCCGCAGGTGGAGCGAGCAGAGATCGAACGCGCGAAGCGGATGCCGTGAAGCAGCTAATGAGCGATGGAACGCTTGATTGGTGTAACCGGTACCCACTTCGCTAGAAAACGCTGTATAATGCTGGCGAGCTAAAGTTCCGGCCGACGGACGAACATCATGACTGCCACATCAATGAGCCGAATGGTCGTGCCGTTCATGGCGTTTGTTGCGGCCAGTGGTATGGCGCTTGTCTTAGCCATCCAGCACGTCCGCCGCGAGCCGCCGGTTGACACCAAGGCTGCAACCGCCGCGCCGGCGGTCTCAAAGCCGGCATCGGGCGCGCGAGATCAGGGCCCGGCCGCGCTCGCAGCGGCGCAAGCGAAAGCAGACGCCTTGGCGGCCGCGCTGGCCGGATCGCCCGTACCGCCGGACAGCGGCGACGGTGTGCCGGCGTTCGACATTGCCCGCATCGAGCCGACGGGCGAAGCGGTGATCGCGGGCCGGGCGACGCCGGGCGCAACGGTGGAGTTGCTACGCAACGGCGAGCTGCATGATCGCGCGGTCGCGGATCAATCCGGACAATTCGTTATGGTCCCGCCCCGGCTTCCCTCAGGCACTTACGATCTGACGTTGCGCTCCAAGCAGCCGGACGGCAAGCAGGCCACGTCCAAACAGACCGTGGCGGTGGCGCTTGAGCCGAAACAGACCGACCGGCCGGTCGTGGCGCTGATGACGCCGGGCAAACCCACCGTCGTGCTTTCGCAGCCGGCCGCGCCAAAGCCGGCGGCCGGGGCAGTGGTTGTGGAGGCGGTCGAGATCGAGCCGGGCGGCAAGTTCCATGTGAGCGGCCGCGCAGGCTCCGGCGCCGCAGTCAGGCTTTATCTCAACGACAGCTTTATTGCGCCGGTAACGGCCGGCGCCGATGGACGTTTTGCGATCACGATCAATGAAGGGGTCGCGCCCGGCAGCTATCGCGTCAGGCTGGACGAGGTGGAGTCGAATTCCGGCGCGGTGCGCGCACGCGCCGAGGTGCCGTTCAACGTTCCCGACACGGTGGTCACCGGGTCCGTGCCGGCGCAGGCCACAGCGTCCAAGCGGCCGGACATTGCCGCTGCTCAGCAGCCGCAGCTGGCGGCCGCCGCGGCGACTGTTCTGCCAGACGGAGGCTCGCCCTCCGCCGTGGTCGTGCCGAAGATCGCGACCACCACCGTCTCCCGCGGCGACAGCCTCTGGCGCATCAGCCGCCTCACCTACGGCGCGGGCACGCGCTACGCCGTCATTTACAAGGCGAACCGGGAGCAGATCCGCAATCCCAACCTGATTTATCCAGGTCAGATCTTTGTCCTTCCGACGCGGTGAAGCGCGGCCATAGCAGCGCCTTGCTGCGGCGAACCGCGATACGCGTGAGCCCGAACCTGGAGGCGAAGATAGAGCGGGCGTTCTGCAGTCCGGTGTTCATAGAAACCACCCCTTATACTCGTAGAAATGCCCGCCAATGGCGGGCTTTTGCGAATTGGCTATCGGTCTCCAGGCTCCCAATTTGGCCACCTTCAGGGTGAACAAGCCCTGCAGCCGGTCAAAACATCAGACTGAGTCCCTTACGTTCTTGGGCTGATGGGGAAGAACGCGGAACCATTCGTTCGGGATCAGGCCGGCAGGATGAAAGAAAACACGGTCCGGCTGGACCGACTGCAAGAGCAACAGGCGGCATTAGAGAGCGGCGGATCGCTTGATCATATTTTGACAATTGCTTTCAACTTAGATCCGCAATTGTATGAAAGGACACGTGAGGACTTCAAGGCATCGCTGAGACCCGACGGAGCTTTGTTGGGCTTGGTTGGATTTGCTTTATCCTTCCTTACGATGTTGGCTGTCGCTTCGATATTTTCGAGCAGACGAAACCTGGCTGCGCAGATATAGACGCCGCAGAATTCTGGCCACAGAAATGCGAGGGCCAGCACGACAAGCCACCCCGTGATGACCAACGCGGCCACTCCCCCGGCGGAGCTGCAGCTTACGACTATTTGTTGCTCCGTCGTTCGCGCAGCAGCTTATCATATTGAGCTGGGTCGTCGCGTTCGAGGCGATCGAGTGCATTGTTCGCCGCCTCAACGGCGGAAGCGCGGACTTGCTTTTTGATTGCGTCGATGTCCTTGGTGGCCTTTTCCAAACGGCGCAACGTTTCCTCGGGCAATGGCTGTCTCTTGGCCAAAGCGATTGCGATCTCCGTAAGCCAACCAAGCTGTTTTCCATAGCTCGCGACCTCCGTAACCACCCGGTCCTCGACTGCGGGATCGCCAGCATAGTTGACGGTAAGCGACGGCGAGAACCAAGGCGCTGTAATGCGCTGGGCTACGTCCCCGGACCATGGCGCCCGAAACATCCACAACGGATCAAAGCCTGAAGGATTCGTCGTCATATCAATCCCCTTATCAGTTTGATTTTTTGCGACCGATTACGCTGGCCCCGGCCGCTATAGCCCCCTAAGATCGGCGCGATTAACCAGGCAATTCAAGGTGATCCGGACGTAGCTTCAATCAATACTTCATTTGCTGAGGGGCAAAACCTCACCATGCGAATCAGCATGAGGCGGTTCACGCGGCTAAGGAACGCCTTCAGCAAGAAGTTTGAGAACCACTGCCATGCCCTTGCACTGTATTTCGTTTTCTACAATTTCTGCCGCGCTCACAAGACGCTCGGAGCTACCCCGGGCAATGGCTGCTGGCCTAGTCGAAACCGTCATGAATATGACGGACGTGGTTGACCTGATCGACGCAAGGGCGGCTGAGACGCCTATGGTTCGCGGAACCTACAAGAAAAAGATTACTGAAATTTCAAACTGAGACACCACCCATGACCGTGTGGCTTTGTCGACTTCACCACCCGCAATCGGTGACCCTTCTCCAGCCGTTCAATGGCGCGGGCTAAGTCCTATGTGTCCAGCACTGCAATCAATCGAGTTAGCGTTTGTTCGGCATCGCGCGGTCCCGGCTCAATGTATTCGCTGATGATCCGGCCGGCTTCCCGCCGATACCCGGCGGTCCCACCGGGGCCTGATTGCGAAGTAGAACGCAGCAGATCATCAATGCCTAACCGCCCGCAGTAACCTTGACCGGTTAGGTTAACGCGCGGATTGCGTTGTGACTTCATACGTTGTGCTTATTCTGTCGTCGGGCAAATTTGACCGAATGACCCCAAGTCACCGGCCACAATTTGAATTGCTAGGCCGTCGGTTCTTCGCCATGCCCGGAGGCCCGCCATTTTCCTTCAAGGAATCTGCGAGCCATGACCGATCAGGAGCTTATTTTTTCCGCGTTGCGGCAGGTCGGTTTGACCGTCGTCAAACATCTTGAGGGTATCAAAGATGCTGATGAGGCTATCACCCAATTGATCGCTGTGTTGGACACGCGAGAATTGGCTGATGCGATGAACCGGGTGGAGCGCGGATACGGGCTGCGGGTGGTGAAGTGACGCCATTCCGCGCCGCAAAGCATGAGCCTCGACAACAAAGCGGTCTATTTCGCACGGTCGGTCTAGCGCGACTTGGGCCGTCTAATTGCTGTTGGTCCGAAATGCGCGGATCACGCTTTGATGACGCGTGGTACAAACAGCAGCACGCATTCGCGATTCGGAGGGGGGTATGACCACACAGCGTCGAAGAGGCTTGCACGGTGACCTAAGAACAACGCATACAAAGAAGCAACCAACAGCTGATAAATATCCCGCTCGTCGGTTTCCGATTCAACACGAAATTCGCCAATTAGAAGACGAACTGAACTCTTTCAACGAACGAATTGCAGAGTTGGAAGATGAAGGTCATCGGGGTCATGCGATGGAAGTGTTGAAGGCAAATGCAATAGACTTTGCGCGACGGATCGATGAACTACGCTGCATCTTAGTTGAGTCCTCTCCGAGAGACGTACCGGGCGGAAGGTCTCCTAAGCGTTCCAATCGCAATTGTCCTGGTTCGCCTCTTGTGGGGAGTGGAAGTAAGTAGCGGGCGCATGGCTAGATAGGCTCGTCCGTTTGTGCCATTTTCGGCGTTAAACAAATCGGCCAAGTTGGTGGGCGTTTTTTGTATCGGGCGGGGCCTCGGTGGAGTGGTGGCGCCGCGTTCGGGCTTGGCGGGCCGCCTTCCGCTGGCTTCGCCGCGCTCGAAGGGTGGGTGGTGATTACCACCTCGACAGTGACGCAGAGCATCAATCCCTGACGATGGCCCGCCATCCGGCGACGGAGCGGGCCCGTAGCGAGCTGCAAGCGAGCGAGGACGCGCGGTTGTCCTATAACAACATACCGTTCCGATCAGCCAACAGTGTCGGGAGTGACGCATAGTGACGGACTTTGCATTTAGGTCAAAAATAGCTTGAGGGAAAAATTCTCTATAATAGGAAATGCGTCACTATCCGACAGTGGCGTCACTGGCGCGCGTTTGAGCGCGCGCCCATGCATCTAGTGGCCCGTTTCTAACGTTCGCACCCCGGTTAGAATCAAAGGACCACTAGCAAATCATTGTTGCTAGTGAAGCTTTGGATTGAGCTGCTACTCAGCACTGGATTTCGTTATCGTCTGCGCAAGTGACATCAGCGAGCCCGCTTGCTTCAGGATCAACTCACATTGTTTTCGCGCTTGCGTGCCCGATAGCTCGACAAATTCCGCCGCCGTTGTCGTGCCGGCCAACTCTCGCGCGTACTCCAAGGTCGTGATCACGTTCGCTTTCATCAATTCGAGTGCCTCGGCGCGAAACTCCGCCGCGGTTCCTTTGAGGACCGTTAGGAAATTGTTTTCAAGGATAGCACCGCCGTGGCCCTTCAACGCCCCTTCGCTTCCCACCCGCGTCTCTGCGAAGTCCTTCGCATGGTCCAACGCTGCATTGAGGGTGAGTTTGATGTTTTCAAAAGCTCTGTTGTGATAGTCCTTGGCAATCTTCACCACCATCTCGGCGGTGCTGTCAGAATCGACGAGTTCGCCGCTGCGCGCCGCCGCCTCATTCAGAGATTCAGGCACTGCAACGGGGATCGGAGCCGTCACTTGCCCTGCAACCATTGTGCGGTCGTGCGTCTTCGCTGCGGGCTCAGATCGCGGCGGATCGTCCGGGGAAGCGGCAATCAGGCTGGCAGACGTCACAAGCAAGCCATCGTCAATGGCACGGCTCGCCGCGGCGGTAAGCTCCACCAGCGAGCGACGCGCGGGGCGTATATCGCTAGCAGGCCGCCTTATTCGCGTTTTGCTCATGATCAAACGACCCCTCGACGAGTTTTCTCAATACCCAGCGCCACAGCTGACGGGTTTCCTGCGAGGCTCTTCCCTCTTGCGCAAACTCGGTCACGCCTAACCCTGCCCCGAGCGCGTCCTGATGGTCATTGCGCTGTCCGACATAGGGAAGCGCAAGCACGCCGAGCGAATTGAGCGACGTTGCAGCTTCACTCAATCGGCAGCCCCGCGGTGGCGTCTGATTGAGGACGAGGGCAAATCGGCGGTTGAGCCTGCGAATAGCGATGAGCGTTGGTATTGCAGCTTCGATGTCGGCCGGGCTCGGACGCGCCGGGATCAGGCAAAGATCGGCCTTGGCGATGGCGCGCAGGGCCAGCGCGTTGTTCGTGGCGGCGGTATCGATGATCGCGAGCCAGATCCCCTCAGCTTCGAGGCGCGATAGCGCCCGCTCGAGTTCGGCGGGGTCGGCGACCCGATCGACGCGTGGATAGGGATTTTCGCGCCGCTCTTTCCATTTCGATATCGTGCCTTGTGGATCCGCCTCGACGAATGCGACGCGCTCCCCGTTCTCCATCGCCGCGACTGCAAGTCCGACGGCCAGCGTGCTCTTGCCGCTTCCGCCTTTTTGCGTGACCAGAGCAATGACGTACAAAATTGGGGCCCTACCAGATGCGGCGGCGTAACACTCTACGTCGTGAGTCGTATCAAGCGCGAGCGTGGAACTCACAACTAAATCCATACCCATTCCGCCACAAAATTTCGGTCGCGCCTTGCTTCGGAATTGCCGCTTGGGACTGACCGACAGATTCGTAATCTGGTGGCTCAGCGGGTGCGCACCGCCGCCACGCAGTGTAGATCGAACCCAGTCTCCGGCCGTCGTCTCCCAAAAACGGGAATATTTCAAATATCTGCCAGAGACTATCGGCGATTTAGGTCCCGCAGCAGCCAATTTCGGAGCCCGGAGATCGATAGCCAATTCGCAAAAGCCGGGCATTGGCGGGCATTTCTGAGGTTATTGAGGGCAAAGTCTCCAGGCGCCGCACTGGCTGGCTGGCGACGCAGTGCTGATCGGACCCGTCTCCACATGAATTCCCTGCTAACAGGGAATTTTACAGGGAATTCTACATTTTGGAGGGCTCTGAGGGCCGATTTCGTGGCGAAAAATCCCTGTGCTGCAGCGACTTTTCGCGTAATTCCCTGCGAGCACTAACAGGGAAAATATCTCGATGAACAGGGTTTTCTAGCTGATAACAGGGAATTTTATGAACCGATGAGCTATCCAGCGACCGCCTCGAGTCGGGAGAGCGCCAGCATCACTTATGAGCGGCGCAGCCAAATCCATCGCGGCACCGTCAACAACGTCAAGACCCGATGAATCCGCCGTAGATTCAAATCGGGGACATGCAAGCGCGTTTGTTATAACTTCTGGCCTAGAAGAACTCCGACGGCCAGCAGCAAGATCGAGAATGGCCGTCAACTCGCCGGGGTAAGCACCGACGGACGCAATCGCGCCATGCAAGCGCTCCAGGCGATGCATGTAGAGGCGATGAACTGGAGCTGAATGGTCGTGCGCGAGTACGCTGCGGCCCTGTCTCTGTTCGTCCTCTGCACTGCGCGTTCTGCGGGATCTTGAGCAAGCACCTGAGGGAATGACGCCCGTTGATTGGCCGACGGACGGTGCGTCTTTGCTACCGCTGGCAGCGATGCCGGTGCCGTACGAGCTCGTCATTGGGCGATGTCCGGTCGAGCACGTGGCCGAACAAACCCGCTCCCTGCCGGCAGTCGCCGAACTGCTCGGCTTTTCCGCGCAAAGCGCCTTGGCTCGCTCCGCGCGCGGTTTGGCAGAAGCATCACGCAATGGCGGTTCGAAATCCCTGTAGGACCAAGAACGTCGGCCAATTCTGCGATGAGAAGCGGATCGCAGCCGCCGAGTGGGATGAGTTCAGCGGTAGGCGACGCGTCAAATCGGCCTGCCATGATCGTTTTTGCATAGTCGGCTCAGCGAGCTTTCCTTATGCTTAACTTGGTCACCAGCCCGAGAAAGGGATTAGTCATGTCGAGCCGAATCATTGTCTCGCTCGCCGCATCCGTTATCGTCGGTATCGCGTGTATCGCGACGATCTCAACCGACGCTTTCGCCTATCGAAGGGGCGTTGGGGTTGGTCGCGTCGGCGTTTACCACGGCGGCGTCTATCGCGGTGGCGTTTACCGTGGTGCAGCCGTGCGCCGTGGGGTGGCGGTAGGTGTCGGAGCTGCCGCAGTGGGAGCAGCTGCCGCCGGAGCTTACGGAGCATATCGCTGCGGATACTATCCCTATCGACCGTGCTACTAAGTTGTTGCAGGACCGCACCAACACCTCGGCGGTGGTTTCCGCTGCGGTTGGGAGTCACCTGATCGACAAATCCAGCGGCAAGTTGTTGGGCGCGAAGAAATAAGGCCGCCTCGGTTGGCAGCCTTTTTCATGCAAAGCCAAGCCTTGCGATGTCGACCCATGGACCTTTAGACCTGCCGACAGCATCGAGCGAGGTCCGAGTTCGAGTGCAAGGATGGAAGACAAAGCGCGCTCAACCGTGGGACCACCTGGATTAACATGAGGTCCTCGAGGAGCTTCCCAATGAAGAAGGCAATGATACTTGCCATATCTTGTTCTTTGGCATTCCCGACGATTGCTTTCGCGAAGACCGCTCATACGAAAGTTGCGACGCCCCATGATGTTCGGAAAATCCCGCCATCAATTGATATTCCCAAGAGCGGCTTTGTCACAAGGCAAGACTTGTTCGATCGAAATAACCCGAACAACCTCCGACCAGATTGGCCCGGTCCACCTGCTCAGCCTGGCCAGTTCTGAAAACAGCACCACTGGAACTTGAGGGAGGCCCCGTACCACAATTCGTGTGCAGCCTTGTCGCCTGTTCCGCTCGTCTCGATCCCTTTATCCCGCACCTGCGCTCGCCAATGGCAGCGTGAAGCAAAACACCGCCCCGCGCAGGCGATTCTCTGCCCAGATGGTGCCCCCGTAGCTTTCGATGATCGTGCGCGCGATCGGCAACCCCAGCCCGGTCCCTTGGGGCTTGGTGGTGACGAATGCATCGAAAATGTGCGTCAAGTCTTCCTGGCGAATGCCCGTTCCGGAATCCGATACCCTTACCTCGGCGACGTCGCGCTCCGCATCTCGGCGGGTTCGTATGGTCAAGTTGTGCGGTCTGGGCTCGTTCTCCATAGCATCGATGCCATTCATGACGAGGTTCATTATCACTTGCTGCATATGGATCGGGTCGGCTCGTACTGGCAACGCCTCGGGCGCAAGTACGGTGCGCAGCGTGATCTCCCGCCTGACTACCTCAGGCGTAACAATTTTGACCAACTCCGGAACCGTGTCATTCAGATCGAGCGCTTGCAGATCGGCCGCTTTTCTCTCGTTCAGCAAACTCCGCAAGCCAAGAATGATCTCGCCGGCGCGCTGCTCGTCCCGGATGATGTCGGAAAGGATGTCGCCGATCTGGACGAGATCGGGCGGACTGGCCTTGAGCAACATCTGTGCAGCTTCGGTATTGCTCAGAATAGCCCCCAATGGCTGGTTGAGCTCGTGAGCGATCGATGATGACAGCACGTTTGCCGTCGTAAACCGGTTCAGGCGAACAACCTCCCGGCGGCGACTGTTTGCTTCAGCTTCGGCCAAATGCCGCCGACGGTGCTCGATGACTAACCAGGAAATTATCGCGGCCTGGAGCAGCAGCGCGGCCAGACCCGCAGTGATTTGCCACCGGTACTGTTCCCACGGGCCAGTGGGGCGAAAGTAAATCTCGCTCCCCACCGGCAGCCTGCTTTCACTGATGTTCCATCGCTGCATTTCCCTCCAGTCGAACTTCGGCTTTCCTGGTTTGATTGGAGGCGTGTTGATGTCTCCCGGAGCCTCTCCGTTTAGAATGCGCACGGCGGCACTGGCGGCCTGTTGGCCGACGGACGCAATGGAAATCAGCGGCCCGCCGACGATCCCCTGTCCCAAGAAGACGTCGTTATAACCAAAGATCGGCGCGTTCGTAACCGCGCGAAGACGGGCCATCGCCTTTCCCTCTTCATGCGGGACGCCGGCTGCATCGACCGACAGCAGAGCAAAGAAGATGGCTGTGTTAGGCGGAAGCGCGGTGGCCCGCTGAAGCATCTCGTCGAATGACAATTCGTTGAACCATGTAAAGGAAATGCGATTTTCGAACGGTTTCAACTCGGCGCGTATTTGCTCAGACCAATATTGTTCATTGGGGGAATTACCCAGAACCACCGCAATATTGGCGGTACCAGGAAGCACCTTCAGAATGTTCTCGACGATCAAGTTAAAATCGACGTCGGTCACCACCAATGCGTCATGCCTTGTAAGCGCAATCCGCGAAATTCTCCGCTGATCCACACCCATGTATACGGCAGGGACGGATGGAAAAAGCTGTTCGCGGTGCTTCTGAATGAAGCCGATCGCCGGACTGCTGATGGCCACGACCAGATCCGACTGGCGCTTGACAAAGAGAGCCCGCAGGTATTCGGCAAACGGGCCTTCTTCCATGTCTCCGGAGCGCGCGGAGACAAGCGAGGTTTCGTAGAGGTCTATGCCTTCTGGCGACTGCCGGAGCAATTCCTCTCGAAAGGTCTTTCCATACTGGCTCCACGGCACAAAGTCGCGGCCGAACGGATGCAAAATCAGGACCCGCTTCGGCTCAGAGAGCGCCGCGCCGGTCATGGAGAGAAGCAACACCACCGCGCCAAGAAATGTCCGGGCTCTCATGCTGTTACGAAGCCTTTGACGGGAATTCGAGCGGTCACGAGGATGTGTCGAGTTGTTTTACCACTGTCGAGTACCCGACTCTACCAGAAATTGCGGTATCCGCGGGAGGCCTTGCGAGAATCCCATGCCTGCGCACGCGGTAGCTGCACCGCGATGTCCTGCAATGGGGCACTAGCGTCAGTGGCACTGACGCTTTGGGTAGCTGGCGGGACTCAAGAGGATCTCATCACACGACGCTATTGATTGCATCAATCAGCAGTTTTGCCAGAAATGGTTTCCTCAGGTAAGCGACGCAGCCAGCGTCAAACGCTTCCTGCCGCGTAGCTTCATTATCGATTCCGGTCATGAAAATGACGGGCAAATCGCTGCCTGACGACGTCAATCGCCGTTTTAGATCAATACCGGAGATTCCGCCGAGATGAATATCAACGAGAAGGCAGTTGGCCTCGCATCTGGCGACATCCTCAAGAAAGGATTCCGCCGAGGAAAACTTTTCCACGCGGAATCCATGCACCGACAAAAGGCGGCTAAGGCCTTGCAGCATGCTTGGGTCGTCTTCAACGACAGCAATGGTATGCATGCGATTGCCAATCCAGATGAAGCAACATGCAAATCTGCCGACGGTAGGAAACAATCGTCAATCTGACGCGAATGAGAGCCGCAGCCAAATGTAATTCCAGACTCTCTGCATGTTGGTACATCGTTAAAGATCGGCTGGCGAGTTGCCTGGCCTCTACGTGCAGTCCTGCACCATCTGCGTCGCGACGCTATGCAAAATCCAACGTAAGGCGCATATTCTTTGGCACGTCCAAGCAAGCGAAGCACCGACCCCTTGGGTCGGCGCTCCGTCGAATCCGCCTTTTTTCCACGGTGTGACGGGTTATCACTTGCTGTTGCGCCTCGAGATCGAGAAGCGCACCCCTATCCGCCTTGCTCCTCCTCAGTAGCAAGGCGGATAGGGGTAATAGCCGCACGCCGGACGGGCGTATGGATAGGCGTAGGGCGTAGCGTACGCGACCGCCGCTCCCGCCGCGCCGGCATACATGGCACCACGAAATGCCGAACGACGTGCGACACCGGCAAACGACATCGGTGTGAACGGCCGGCCGATAATGTCGATAAAGATCGCGGCCGCTCCGTCCGCGCCGGCGAGATCACCTTCAAGGGCCTGAACGCTGAACGTCAACTTGTCGCCATCCAGCTTCGGATTCTTCAACACCACGACCGCGTCTTTTACCGAACCATCTTTGCTCAGGACCGAAACGGTTGCGTTCGGAGGATTCTTGGCAAAGCTATCGTCGCCCGACCCCCATTCTGCGATGACGTCAGCGGTGGGTTGATGACCCGCAGACCTGACTGGGCGATCGGCAAATATGATCGAGCTCGGCGATATACCGGTCAAGATTAGTGTGTCGCCCTGTAACGTCGCGCCTCGGGCATTCAGTACGAACAGCGAGGGCACAATATCAGGTTTGGCAGGAGCCGAGGGAGCGCCGATCGTTTTGATGGATGAAGGCGCCGAACCGGTCGTTTGCGCGGTGGCCGTTTCCCCACCAACGAGCATCGTCGCCACCGCGAAAAGCCCTGCGATCCGAACCAGTCTTGCGTGCTTCATGTCTGCCTCTCTCTGGTGTGAAGGTGAGCTTTCTTCTGGTGTGAAGGTGAATTTTCCTCGAAATCGCATTCGCGGAACGTCACGCTTGTCGAGGACTATGAAAAAGCCTTCCAGCAGCGACTATGCAAAAACAAGCAGACAGCAAAATATAGTAGGCCCGGGCATCTCTGACCATTGACGCGCCGATTTTGCATAGCGTCAGCCAACAAACGCCTTACAAACAGACGCTTGGCATCAGCGAACGACGGGGGCTCTGCCGTGCTTATTATCCTGTGCCTCTACATTGGCGCGCTGTGGGCCGTATTCTCAAAATTCAAGCTGGTGCGCTGGGGCTGGCCATCGGGAACGCTTTCGATACTTATCGGCGCCTTTATTCTTGCAGTGTTTCTTGCCCTTTTTAATTACCTCACGCCTTCAGGTAGGGTCACTGTCGCCGGCAGGGTTGTTGAAGTAACGCCGAATGTGACTGGTCAGATCATCGCTATTCCGGTCAAACCGAATGTGCCGGTGAAAACAGGCGATGTGCTGTTTCAGATCGATCCGGCGCCGTTTCAATACAAGGTCGCGCAGCTCAAGGCGTCGCTGGCGGGGGCGCGCCAGCAGGCCGAGATCCTGAAGTCGAATTACGAGCAGGCCACCGCGAATGTCACAGGGCTCACCGCGCAGGTCGAGTTCAACACAAAACGCAACGCGGACATTCAGAAGCTTGCAGCGGAAGGCGCCAACACGGAATTCCAGGCGCAGGACCGCCAGAATCAATACGAGACGTCGCTGGCGCAACTAAACGTCGCCAAGGCGGCGCAGCAGAGCGCCAGGCTCGCCATGGATTCCGAGATCGGTGGCGTCAATACCACCGTCGCTCAGATTCAGGCGCAGCTCGAGGATGCAAACTGGGAGTTATCGCAGACCACGATTCGGGCGCCTGCCGACGGTTACGTAACGGTCGTGGCACTGAGTGTCGGCGATCGCGCACTGCAGGCCCGGTCGGTAATGTCGTTCATCGTCGAGAATGAGATCATAATTGTCGGGATGTTCTCGCAAAATGGCTTCCAGACGATAAAGCTCGGCGCTCCCGTCGATATCGTTTTCGACAACGCCCCGGGCCGCATTTATCACGCAAAGATTACGGCAATTCCCAAAGGCGTCGGTCAGGGGCAAGTTGCCGTATCCGGAACGCTCGCGCGCACCAATGCGATCGGCGGCGCATCAGCTTTTCCGGCTGAGATTTCCGTCCCGGATGAAATGAGCCGCGACTCGCTGCGGCTGGGAATGTCCGGAAATGCCACGGCATTTGCCGAAAATGCTGGCGTCATCGGGCTCCTCGCTTCCATTCTGGTCTGGATCAGCGCCTACACCGCCTACCTGTAGCGCGCGCCGAACGCACTGCGGTGAGTTGATTTCGCCGCAGCGACATTCCGTCGAATTAAGACAAAATCTTGCGGTATCTGGATGGGGGCGCGCAGCTCGAATTCGCGCTATTATCTCGCTGTTTTAACGCCGCGTCTGACCAGACCTCCATCCGAGCGCGAAACCCCAATGGCCGCCGCCCCCGTGATTCATGTCGTGGACGACGACGCATCGTTTCGGACGGCGATTTCGCGACTGCTGAAAATTTCAGGCTATGAAGTCGCGGACTATGAATCCGCCAGCAGTTTCCTGCGCGCTCTTGGAAATGCCAAACCCGGCTGCATCCTTCTCGACGTGAAGATGCCGGATTTAGGTGGCCTGCAGCTTCAGGACGAGCTTGCGAAGCTGTCGCACAGTTGGCCCATCATTTTCATGACAGGCCATGGCGACATCCCCATGAGCGTGCGCGCCATCAAGGCCGGCGCCGAAGACTTCCTGTCCAAGCCCGTATCCAGGGAGACATTGCTGGAAGCAATCGAACGCGCGCTTGCCCGCCATGCGGCGATGCAGCTGAAGCAGGACCAGCTTGATTCCCTTAAATCGCTTGTCTCGACGCTGACTGCCCGAGAGGCCGAAGTCTTTGCGCTGATGGTCCGCGGCAGACCGAACAAGCAAATTGCCCACCTGCTCGGTACGTCCGAACGGACCGTCAAAGCTCATCGCCACGTGGTGATGCAAAAACTGCAGGTTCAATCGTTTGCGGAGGCAGTGTCTATCGCGGAGCGTGTGGGATTGCTGGTGTCCTCGCCCTCCCCTGACACAAAAGACGCCTCGTAAGGCTCTTTGCAACCACGGGTTTCATTTTACCGTCTCGCCGCAAGGTTGAGAAGCCGCCATTTTGCCCCAAAGGACAATATCGCCTGACCGCGCACGGTGGTGTGTTGGCCCCCGGGTGGATTCCTCAACTGGGGGTTTCCATGACTTTGGATCAGTGGCTCGCAGCCGTGGCGGAGGCGCCTTTTGCTCGGGAAAGCAACCCGTGGAGCGATCTCGTCGAACAGGCGAAGATATTGGCTCTCGCACATCTGGACGAGCCGCTGCACATTTCGGTCCTGTGCCGTACCCTTGAAGTAAGCGAGCGAACGCTTCGCAAGGCATTCCACAAGCTTTATGGCGTTGCGCCGTGCCGGCAGCTTCGAATGCTGCGGCTGTCTCAGGCGAGACGCGCGCTTTTGGCCGCGGACGACAAGCTCGTGACCGTAACGGAGATTGCGACCGGTTGTGGCTTCCTGGAATTGGGGCGCTTCTCGGTCGAGTACCGCAAAGTGTTTGGCGAAAGTCCTTCGCAGACGCTGCATGCCACGACCCTTGGTGGAACTCTTCTGGTCAGCCGTACTGTCCAAGACAGCCTCCCTCTCGCAGTTTAAGGATGCGTGCTTCTGCAAACCCGAGCTGGGTCGGCATCATCCGCGGGCAAACGTGGGCTCGCAGATATTTACGTCCATTCGTCACGATCAAACTTCGTACGGAGGCGGTCCAGTGAATATCGGTCTGGGAGATCGCGGACGTCGCTATTTCTTGTTCCCCGCGGCGGCGATCGCTTGTTACGTCACCATCAGCTATCTGATATTGCCTGCCACCTGGTCGCGGATCGAGCGCGAGCCCGGGCTCTCACATCTGCCTATGCTGACTTCGACGGCGCAGGGAATTCCGGGAGATCCCATCAACGTCGGCCTCGTTGGAAGCCGCGAAGATGTCATTTCTGCATTTCATATGGCCGGCTGGTATCCCGCAGACCCGATTACGTTGCGGACGAGCGCAGAAATCGTGGGCAGCGTGTTGTTTGACCGGCCTTACAAGGACGCGCCAGTCAGTCCGCTCTTCTTCGAGGGGCGGCGCGAGGACCTGGCCTTTGAAAAACCGGACGGAGTGAGCGCCGACCGCCGGCAACATGTCCGGCTGTGGCTGGTCCTTGCCAACGGAGCCGATGCAAGTCCCGTCTGGCTTGGATCCGCGACTTTCGACAAGGGGGTGACACTGAGCCGCGATACCGGCCAGGTTACGCACAAAATCGCACCAAACGTTGATGAAGAGCGCGACCAATTGGTCGGCGATCTCAACCAGGCACGGATGGTCACGGGCAT
>Ga0137403_10004914_pt1 | contig 15623 bp, 7 predicted proteins | sample CZOMad2_1_16fung_FD_122057 | JGI IMG/M metagenome (GOLD analysis project Ga0137403, IMG submission 122057) | Vadose zone soil fungal communities from Angelo Coast Range Reserve, California, USA - CZOMad2_1_16fungal (Hybrid Assembly) | ecosystem: Environmental > Terrestrial > Soil > Vadose zone... | reverse complement strand
TACGGCACCTACCTTCTGCCACACGCGTTTCCGGAAGGATGCCCGCAACACCCGTCCTACGGGCAAGGCCACGCGACGGTCGCGGGCGCGTCCGCCACGATTGTGAAGGCGTGGTTCAATGACCTTACTCCCCTTACTTCGATTCCGGGCTTCCAGATTATGCAGGCGAGTGAAGACGGATTGTCGCTCGTGCCGTACTCAGGGTCAGACCAAGACCAATTGACGATCGGCGGAGAGATGAACAAGGTCGCTGCGAATATCGGACTGGGCCGCGCCCATGCGGGCGTGCACTGGCGCTACGACTATACAGATTCGCTGCCGCTCGGCGAGGCCGTGGCCATCTCATTGCTCAGAGATGCGGCTCACTGCTGGAACGAACCATTCGCTGGATTCTCATTCTCCAAGTTCGACGGGACCAGAATTACGGGCGTCGGCGCAAACACCTGAGGACGATGCTCACCAAAATGGGCTGCCGAATCACGACACGCGGCCCAGGCCGGTATAGCGCTCGAGGTCCGGACGTGAACTTCGACAGCGCTGAGGCGCAGCTTGCACGGAGACCACCGCGCGCCAAGCAGCCAGCGCAGCCGTTCAGATTCTTCACCTCTTCGAAGCTGATCGGAAAAAGATTCAAACGTTGGGTCGCAAGACCGCCTGAAATCTCCCCGCAATAACTTCGCCTGCAGATGGCGATTGGCAAACTTTGCCAATCGCGTTATGATGGTTTCGAAATTCGCATCTACAGAAGGGCCAGCCACCATGCCTACCAGGAACGTCAATTTGACCGACGAACTTGACCGCTTCGTCGCCAAGAAGGTTAAGACTGGACGCTACGAAAACGCCAGTGAGGTCGTGCGCGCCGGATTGCGGACTTTGGAGCGCGAGGAACAGCAGTACGAAGCGAAGCTTGCCGCGCTGCGAGCGGCTATCGACGAAGGCGACGCCAGCGGTGTCGCCGAGGGTGACGTATTTGGGCGTGTCCGTAAGGCCCTGAAGCTTCCCGCTGCGTCGCGCTAGCCGTGGCTAGGTTTCGTTTTTCGCGTCGTGCTGAAGCCGACTTGCTGAGCATCGGCGACTACACCCTTCGCACCTGGGGCGAGATCCAAGCCGCCCACTACATCGGGGAGCTTCAGGTTTGTTGCCAGACGCTGGCCGACAATCCCGCGTTAGGCCGACTTTGTGATGACGTTCGCCCTGGTCTGCACCGTCTGGAGCATGCCAAGCACGTCGTGTTTTACCGCCAGGAGCGCGGAGGCATTCTAGTTTCTCGTATCCTGCATCAGCGCATGTTGCCCGATAGACATGTCATCGATGATCAAGGCGAAGAACCGTAATCTGCCTGTGGCTACGCACAAATTCCACATAGCGATCTTCAAGGAAATGTAACATTGTTACGTTCTGACCGCCTAGCTACCGAGGCCTCAGTTTCATCTTCTTGAATGTCGCTGATTCAAAGGCCATTCGCACCCGCTGGCATTCTCGGTAGGGACAGTTTGCGCAAGATAGGGGAGTACGACGATGCATTTACGTATACCCAACCCTGTCCAAGCCTGCCTCGAGGCGGCGCAAGCCCCGTTCCGCAGACTGCATCTTCGCCAACACTTTGCGCGAATGGGCCGCCGATTCAATATAAACTCGCACGCCCCACTACCTATTGTTTGGGCTCATCCTTCAGTCGAAGGAGAACCAATTGAAGTTACCGACCCCCCCAAAGAAACCCGGGGTGTCCATAACCAATTGCAAGACGTGCACGCCAGCCGGTAAGTTAACGCCTGGAACATTGATGGTCTGCCAAATTTGCCAGCCTCCCGTAGTAAATAAGGTAATGGGACCACTAAAGTTGTGACCGTCTACGGCGAAATGGAAGGTGCCACCGGGAGGTTGAGAAGCGATGCGCACGTGCAATGTGTAGGTGCCAGCAGTGGTTACGTTGACTGTGTAGCCCAACCACTCGCCTGGTGACGTAAAACCCACGTCAAAGCCGCCGCCGACATCGGAGGTCCCTTCAATGCCCACCCTCTCCGATATCCTGTATTGCCCACCTTGGTTGAAAGTACTTTCATCATAGTAGGCAACACCTTGACCACCATTATCGAAATCTTCCGCCTCAATCTTACCGGGAATAACGGTCGGTGTGCCATGGAATGGGGTGGATTGCCCTATAATCACTGGCTCCACGTCAACCCAGTTAAAGTTACCCACACCGCCTCGGTCTCCTTTGCTATCGAATACAATCTTCACCGCGTATTCTCCAGCCTCAAGACGAACGGCGCGTGAGGTAACCGTGACGTAGTTTTGAAAACCGTGAGTGTCGGGGACATGCATCATCCCAGTAGTAACTACGCGCCTGTCTCCATCATGACCGTCATGATCTCTGTCATGGTGAGCTTGATCAAGGCTGTCAAACTCAACGTGGAAAAGACCACCATTACCTTGGAATGCTACTCGCGTGTTCACTGAGTAGACGCCCGAATTGGCGACATTAACCGTGTATTGCATCCACCCACCAGGCTGGGTAAAAGCAACATCGAATCCGCCGCCCACATCGCTCGCGTTTTCTATGTCCACCGATTCAGTTGGCCTATGCACTCCACCTTCGATATCACCGAAAAAGTCGATGTCGTGGTAAGCGATACCTTCTCCTCCGGTGTCGAAATCCTCTGCTTGAATTAGACCCGGTATCGGCCACGGCATCCCACCAAACGGCGCTGGTTGGGGGCCTAACTTCAACTGAATGGTGGCGGCCTCGGAGGATGAATCGTTGCTGGCAGTGATGGTTATCAGATATGTGCCTGGAGGCGTCACCGAAGAGGTATGAATGCTCAGAATGGAGTGATCATCGTGGACGTCGCCGTCGTCGAATTTGGCCGAAGCACCGCTCGGCAGGCCGCTAACCGAAAACTCCACATGACTATCGAAATCATGGTAGCGATTCAGCGTTATCTGGAAATCCGTTTCTTCGCCCACCGGAATGGTCTGAGAGGCCGGACTAGCAGCAACGGCAAAGTCAGGACCCGCGGCCGGATCCCATTTGAAAGTGGCAACCGATCCGTCCGACAGAGTATACGTAAAAACCTTCCCATGCCAGTTGACGCTGAAGGCGTTGTTAGAATGGCCAGAATTGTAGACGACCAGCACGATAGAACCGTCGGGATTCTGGTAGGCGACATTTTCAATGGGCCCAGCGATATTGGACTCAATCCGATGGGCTCCCGGAACGACCAACTTGGACGACTGACCCAACGAATAGTACTCGACTTCGTACCGCACCGTCGCTGGCGTTGTGCTCCAATCAACAGTGACGACACCGCGGCAGGTGTGGCAGCCGTTACCATTTACGGGACCGTCGTTCTGGTCCAGGGCCATGTTCCACAACACGACGCTCCGGGCACCCTCGCGAACGGAGCCAATCAAAAGGTTGTGCATGTTAAAACCCAGGTTGTCGTGAAAATTGGGGAAATTTGTCACTCCCGTACACTCAGTAAACCAGATGCCCTTGTTAGGAAAAAACCGCTGAATGGCGCCCTGCGCTAGATCTCTGTCGCCAGCGTAGCAATGAAACGAAGTGCCCGCGATGTAACGAGATGCTTCTGGATTCCTTAATAATTTTTCAGGATACCAGGGGTTGTCCCAATTATGTTCGTACCCAAGAATCAGCGGTTTATCGTCACCTAGCCTCTCGAGCGACGGACCGAGGTGTTCTGCAATGAACTCTGCTTCCTGTGGCTCAGTGAGAAACAACGTTGGATAGCCATTTCCAGCGAAAAGAGGCTCATTCTGGACGGCAACGAAATGGGTTGGTATGCCGTTGTTCCTATACGCTTTGATGAACTTAAGGAAATACTGGTTCAGAGACTCCAAATACTGAGAATCAAAACTGCCGCTGCGAAGGTTGTCATCGGTTTTCATCCAGGCGGGAGGGCTCCACGGAAGTGCCATTACGCGCGTACTCGGATTCAAAGCCAACGCCTGCTGCAAAATCGGAATAATGTAGGCCTTATCATGATCAATCGAAAAGTGCGTTAGATTGGGATCGGTCTGGCCGGGGGGCATATCGTCGTAAGTATATTCGGTAAGAGCAAGATCCGTCGCACCCATCGGCTGCCGCAAGAAGTTAAGTCCGGCTCCGGAACTCGTGAACAGATTCTGCATCAGGGTATTCCGCTGGCTTGGCGTCAACTTCGTCCATACTAACCAAGCGGATGAATCGGTAAACGAAGCGCCGAAACCATCCATTTTTTGATACCGAATACTGTCGTCCACGTGAATGGAAAACAGCAGATCCCCTTGCACATTGAAGGCAACCGAAGGTTCCGACTGCAAAAGAGCCGACTGATCTGCGTTCGTTTGCACCACGCTCACGGTCTGCGCTTTCACCGTACAAGCAGTACCCAGTACGATCAGTGTGGTAATAATTCCCGCATTGATCCAAAGACGATGAGATTTCATAAAAATCCTCCTGAAGCTAGCAATCAGCACCCTTGAGCATCGCCCTTGTATCAAATAAACAACTGTTCGTCTACTGTGACCCTCATGGTTCGGCCAGCCGTTCCTAAATCTCCGCAATTCGGTAAGTACTTTAGAATTCTCGTTCCGGTGCGCAACGTGCTCTCAAAAGCGAAAACGGAACGGGCCCAACCGCCCAGCTACACGTGCGGAATATCGTGCGGAATATCACGGAGACAGGTCTTAGCCAATAGCTAGAGCGTTCAAGGAATTGCGTCCGGACTGAAGCACTTGGAATGATGCAGACCTTATTTGGCGGCGCTGGTTATCCACGGCTGGGGACGTAGTTCAGTTGGTTAGAACGCTGCCCTGTCACCGATTGAAACTCGGTTTGGTGTGCATAAGCTCATCCGTTCTAGTGAGATGAGATTTGCGCGACGAAGCCTGGGAAATTCACCCTACCAGTTGTCAAATCCCGTCCTTATTGAAGGGGTTGCAGTTCGATCTTAGTCAGCTCCCTCCGGCTCGTCCTCTGCTACGGCAGTCTCGGTTCAGCGCCTGCATTTCGCCGTGAACACCTCTTGTTGTGTCTAAAGAACGCATTGCCACGAATTGTCCTGTTGCAACCGCCACAGGTCCGGACCACTTGTGCGTGCTTTCGACAAGCCCCCAACCCGTCAGCTTCATCCTTGCCCGCATTTGGCGCAAGGTCCATGGAGCCGGCAAGCCAATCTCTGGTCTCGGCATCGAGAAAGTCAGTTTTGATCAATGCGCCGTATTGCGCACAGAACTTCGCGAGAGACTTTTCGGTGACTCGGGGATCATAGAGTTTAAGCACGCCACGGAAGATGAGTTGCTCAATCGCGCCGGCATCTACGTTGATTTGCGTAGCGACATCCGCCCAAATTCGCTTGGCTCGACAAGAGCGAGGCGACTTTGAGAGGCCATCGGACGCAACTGGTATTGCATTGGTCGACGGCGTTGCAGCAGCCCCTTCTTCGCTCGGGATCGCGGCGGATTCCTTAGCATCAGGCAGTTGGTCATGCAGCGATGCCGCCAGGCGTCCTGTTTTGCACGCTTCTTCCAGGGACTTCCGCGTAATGCGAGGATCCCGAACCTCAAGCAAACCCTGAACAATGAGGCGCTGGACTGTGCGGCTGCCGAGATGCAACTCCTGTGCGAGAGTCCGTCGAGCATAACCTTCTAAATGAACACGACTGCTCTTGCCTAAGACAGCCAGGCGATAACGGACAGCATTTTCAGATCGATGCAAGGCTTTGGCGATGAATTCCGCGGTTTTGTAGCCTGCCATGGCAAGAAGGATTCGGTCGTCATCTTCGGTCCAAGGCTGTCGGGAACGCTGCCGGTTTTTTTGCGGGCTTTTCCGAACAAGTCTGAGCTTGGCTGCCCGGCCCCAAATCGAGTGAGGCTGCCAGGAGGGATGCCGCCGAAGAAGCTCGCGCACCGCTTCTCGCTTCCCTTTCCACCCTTCCTCATAGCCTTTTCGAAGGATTTGGTCGTCTGCTGGACTCCAGGTTGTCCGCTGGTAGAGTTTTCCATTCGAGGGTTGCTTGAGCCGACGGATTTGTCGCCATAATTCCGCTCGTCTGAGGCCCGGCTCGTGCTTCAGAATTCTTTCGATCGCGTCGTGCGAACCGGTTCTGCCGCGTTTCACGCCTTCGCGCAAAATTCGACCGACTTGTTCCGGAGAGAAAAACCGGAAGGAGTAGTTGCCCGTCGCACTGGCCCAACGATCTGCCATGGGACAAAACACCGTGTCGAATTTGCTCGAAGGACTGGTTGCCTTGGCGAATGTTCAACCTCTGTCAACCACGGATGTTTTTCGGAAACGTGTTTCCCGAGGCGGCGTAGTGCGCGGATTGGCCCTATAGCTCTTCTGGGCCACACCCCCGCAGTCTCCAACACTGGACCGCCCTTCTTCCTTGCTCGGAAAATCGGCCAGTGCGGAAGGTCAGGATACTGCCCCGAAGCAAGTACGAGTTGTGAAATACATCTCTTGTGGTCGGAAAATCGTCCAGCAAGAAACAGAATTTCGAAAAGGCCAACGAAATTACGGTGTTGTCATGGGCATATCCGTCTCTACGAATCTCGAATCTAGCGGATGACCTGGCAGGTATTGCGACCGGCGAATCTAGTAGGCGTGAGTCAGCACAGTAATGAAGCAGGGGGGTGAGGACCGCACCTTGTCGCTTTCCGGCACCGCTCGCCTCGCTCGGAACCCCAGCGCACGGCAAGACAAAGGATACTTAGGATAATTCCCTGCCCTGTTGTACTTGTCGAAGCTCTTTTTGTGCCTGCTCCAAATCGGCTAGGCGCTGCTCGAGTTCAGCACGAAAGATCTCCGCTTGCTCATAAAGCCGGGCATTCTGAATGGCAACCGCAGCCGGAATCGCGAGGGATTTGGCAAGGCGCAAATGTTCCTGCGTAAACGCATGGGCGTGAGTGTCGCCGAGCGAAAGAAGCCCGAGCACCTGTTGCGACGCAACGAGCGGTACGCACAGCCACGAGCGCAGATGGGAAAAACCCTTGAAAGCGACCCATCCTGCCTCCACCGCGGTGTTCGGGATGAGCAGACTTGTTCTGCTAGCGAGAACGTGCATCAGAAACTCGCTGTCCTTTGCATCAAAGGTTGAGGGCGATTTTGGGATGCGACGATACGTTTCGCCACCCTGCACCTCGCGTGCGAGGAAGAGACGGATGTCAGCTTCCACTAACAGGATGCGAGCCGATTCACATGGCACGAGTTTGAGTAATGACTGGAGCAGCGTGTCCAGAACGTAGTCCATGCTGAGGTTCTGTGTAAGTGCAAGCGTAGTCTTGCGAAAGGCGTCAGCCTCCGCACCGGCAGATTCCGCCCTGTCGAGGTTCCGAGCTATCTCCTCTTCGGCGGATTTTCGCGCCGAAACATCCTGGGCAGTTCCTACGAGGCGACGAACCGTTCCAGCAGAATTTCGGACTGGGAATCCGCGCACCCAAACCCAGCGGGTCGCATTGTCCGGCTTGACGATGCGGAACTCTTCGTCGAGCTGACCGGTTTGAACGGCTTCGTGCAGCCGAGCCAGCACACGCACGCGGTCCTCGGGGTGTATGACCTCTTCGTAGGATTTTGGATCTTCCGCTAGTGACTCGCAGGACCGGCCGGTGATCGTTTCATATGCTGGGTTGACATAGAGAACCTTCATATTCTCTGCGTCCAGCGTCCAGAAAATCTCTTCGATATTCCTAGCCATTTCCTGGAACCGGTCTTCACTTACACGCAAGGCCGCTTCTGCCTGCTTTCTCCGGGTGATGTTACGGAGCACGGCCACGTGCCGGCCTGGAAGGTAGTGCGCCTTCGCCGTGTATTCAACAAAGATCGCCTCGCCATCGCCTCGCAAAACCCGTGTCTCTCTGTGTTCACTCTTGCGGCCGAGAAAACGATTCCAAGCCTCTTTGAAATCTCCCGTGCCTGCAAAGAACTTCTCAATGGCCTGGCCCACGATTTCTCCGTGGTCAGTTCCGAATAAGGTCAGCGCGGCTGGATTTGCCTCAAGGCAGACTCCCTGGTCATCGAGGATCAGGATCCCATCCAGCGTACTGTTGAAGACGGATTTGTATTCCTGCTCTGTGGCATCAAGAACGTTCACTGTTTCTCGGTGCTCGTGACGTGCTAGAAGCAGAAAGCGAACATGCAGGAAAATCGCTATACAGAGAGCGATGAGCACAAGGGCGAGCAACACGGAAGACAAAGACCCGCTATAAAGACGCGCCACGAACGCAGTCGCGAGGAGTGTGATGGCTGCGAAGGAAATGAGAATCGAACCAGCGCGCATCCAGCGCTGCGGCTTGGTCCTAGAGACCCCTGTGTGCGGAGTTTGCATCGCGTCACCGCTGGCGGGGACACTGACCCACCGGGCCCAAGCGAAACCCCCGCAAGGCAAAAGGCTTCGGGCGTGTTCCGCTCCAACACCTTCACCATTCTGGCAGGATGCTATGCCCAGAAGTGTGGAGAGTCAATATGTCCTGAGCTGTTCGGAAGTACGTCCCCCTTCAGCGGGTTGGAGGTTCGAGTCCTCCCCGGTTCACCAATCTTCCCGTTTTGTTCTTTCTTTTCGTGACCCGGACATAAATTGAAGAGTCCGAGAAGTTTGTGGCCGAAACGAACATTGCAAATCCATTTGGTAGGGGCAGCGAATGGGCGCATCTCCTGCCGGAGAAAGATACGACGAAGCAGCGTATCCGCCACCGACTTCGATGTGACTTCATGGCAGCACTGTGAGTTGAGTCACGCGCAAGAATGTCCTGCGTCACAGTATTTGAAGGCAATCCTGAGTTAGAAGGAACACGGGTCAGAGTGTGAGGAATCTCATAGAGGACCTGAACTTTGGTGAAGGTTTCATTCTGAGTTAAAGATACGCTTTGATATATAAGGACTTAGTAGGCTGTACCAATTTGGTGTTGACATGATTGTATTCTATGTCAGAAACTCTCTAAAGTTCTCATTGCTCTAGGCCGGTCAGAACCTCTCTGCACATGAATATGAAGCGCGTTCGACTGGAAGCGTCTGCTTCGACCCTGTCATGTGTTGTTTGCACGAGAATTTAAAGTTGCGAAGCGTTAGCCAGGCTCGGTGATACGCGTGTCCCGAGGTAGTGCGGGGTGGGAACAAAGGGACACCGGCGATCAGGTTGAGTTAGCCCAGATGGGTACAAGCGGGTAGTGAATAATCGAAATTTAATCGAGGATTACAACATGCGGCAGGTATTGAGGCACGGAGTGGGGATGGTGTGTCCTTCGCAGCGGACAATTGGACAAGGGATCCGACGGTTTGTTGCTTTGCTGCTGAGTTTTGCGCTGCCGGGGGCATGCCTTCCCGTGGATTCAATGCATCTGGTGGGTTTCCGTGCAGGCCACACGCGTTCGCAACAGATGTTGCTTCCTCAGGACGGTCTGGACGCGTTCTCCAAAGTTCCTGGCTTCAGTGGCAGAACTTCTCCTGCGGTCGAGAACCCTAGGACCACTGCTTCGTACTCATCGCTTTCAGCAAACGAGTCGAGCAATCTATTGCGTGCTCCTGCCGGAATGACTGCGGGTTCGGCCGGAGTTGTCCCTTATCTTTCCTCGGCGCCTGGACCGCCCCCGCCGTCAAACGCATCCGGCTCGAACATCAGTACAATCACATCGAATTTCAACGGGACGAGCATTGCCGCGGGCAATTCCATCTGGTTTAACAGCGTGATGAAAGTAAGCGGCGTTCCTTCTACTGGGGCGACCATCACGGTCAGTGGCGCGACGGTTCAGTATACCGCTAACAGCACTGCGTATAACCTTCCTGTGCCCGACTCGGTCATCACTTTTTCGTCTTCAGCGTCTAGTTCCACCACAACTTTCGACGCGGTCCATAATCAATGGAATACCACGGTCCCAGTCTCGTATTCAGGGAACGTTTTCTTAGCGGGGTTGAGTGAATACCTCTCTACTGCGTTGCCAGGTGGGGTCAATCCAGTGAACTGGACGGCAACGTTCTACACGGACAAGAGTGGAGTGTCGTTGCAGTGGCAGTGGGCAGCGGCAGTTTACACCTCGTTCAACGCGAACTATAGCTCGCTGGGTGTGAAACCCATCGACGCCACCAGCGGCAGCGCCTACCTGAACTCGGACCACGCTGGAACGCCTGAGAACTACAAATCCTATGTTACCGGCGGAGCGCGAGGCGGAGGAGGGTCGAACTGGACGGGCTCCTACAGTGGAACCGCAAGCGTCACTCCGCAATTGGCTGCAAATCACGCACCCGTAGCGAATGCCGGGGCGAATCAAACCGTTTTCATCGACACGACCGTGCATCTGAATGGCACGGGTTCCTACGACCCTGACGGGCTGAGGATCACCTACAGCTGGTCCTTTGTTTCAAGTCCAACGGGGAGTAGCGCGACACTTAGTGGAGCAACGACTCCAATGCCATCGTTTTACATGGACAAGGTGGGCAACTACACGATTCAGCTCATTGTAAGCGACGGGGAACTTACGAGTGCACCGTCGCAGGTAGTGGTCAGCACGAAGAATTCGCCGCCGGTGGCCACCGCGGGACCAAATCAGACGGTGACCACCCGAACCACCGTGCAATTGAACGGCAGCGGTTCGAGTGATGTGGATGGTGATCCCCTGACGTATCGTTGGGTCATCACGAGCGCGCCGCAGGGCAGCACGGCGACTTTATCCAATCCAAACATCGTGAATCCCACTTTCGTCACGAATGAGAAGGGCACGTACGTCGTTCAACTCATTGTAAACGACGGGACGGTCGATAGTGCGCCTTCTCAAGTCACGATCAGCAATGTGAACTCTCCTCCGGTGGCGAATGCAGGAACGAATCAGACGCTGGTTGCGGGCACAACGGTCCAGCTCAACGGAAGTGGTTCGACCGATATCGATGGTGACCCGCTTACATATTCCTGGGCCATTTTGAGCACGCCGCAGGGCAGTACAGCGACATTGTCCAGCGCGACGATCGTGAATCCGACGTTTTTCGCCGATAAGGGCGGAACTTATGTGATCCAGCTCATTGCGAACGACGGAACGGTTAACAGCCAGCCGAGCACCGTAACCATCGCTGCGCAGAGTACGCCCCCTGTTGCCAATGCTGGACCGAGCCAAACCGTAACGACGGACACGACGGTACAGCTCGACGGGAGTAAATCGACGGACGTAGATGGCGATCCGTTGACTTATCACTGGTCCATCGTGAGTGCACCACTGGGGAGCACCGCCACGCTTTCGAATCCCACTATTGTGAATCCGATCTTTATTACTGATGAAAAGGGCACGTACGTGGTGCAGCTGATCGTGAATGATGGCACGGTGAACAGTGCACCCTCGCAAGTCACAATCAGCGACGTGAATTCGCCCCCGGTTGCGAACCCAGGACCGAATCAGACAATTAACGTGGGCACGACGGTGCATCTCGACGGAAGTCACTCGACCGACGTAGATGGCGACCCGCTGACTTATAGCTGGGCAATCTTAAGTACTCCGAGCGGAAGCAGTGCAGTGCTTTCCAGCACGACAGCTGTACAACCCACCTTCGTGGCAGATAGGGTGGGGACATATGTGGTCCAACTGATCGTGAACGATGGCACTGTGAACAGCCAGCCTAAGACTGTAACGATTTCGACTAATGACGTACCGCCCGTTGCGAATCCAGGTCCGTCGCAAAGCGTAACTGTCGGAGCGGTTGTTGTTCTGAATGGAAGTGGGTCGACTGATTCCGACGGCTTGCAGTTGAGCTATCAGTGGGCGTTATTGACGGTACCCGCAGGAAGTAATGCGGCTTTGACCTCGACCAGCTCGGTGAGCACCTCGTTCACCGCAGATGTGCCGGGCAATTATGTCGTGCAACTAATTGTGAACGATGGTTTCTTGAGCAGCCCGCCGGCCACGCTGACGATCTCCACGAGTGATGTGCCCCCGGTCTCGAATCCCGGACCTAATCAAACTGTGTCGGTAGGCGCAGCGGTCCAGCTTGATGGAACCGGGTCCACTGACTCCGATCACCAACCCCTGACATATCGATGGGCCATTCTTTCTCAGCCCTCGGGCGGAAACGCTACGCTCTCCAGCGCCACGGCGACGAAACCAACATTTGTTGCAGCGCTTGGTGGCCTGTATGTCGCGCAGCTGATCGTTAACGATGGTTTCCTTGACAGTTCACCCGTCACGACGACTGTAACGGCGCAGCAGCTAAATCAACCTCCGACTGTGAGCGCAGGTCCGAACCAAACGATTGAGGTGCCCGCGAGCTCCGCAACGCTCAATGGCAGTGCCTCGTCTTCCGCGCCAGCAGGGAGCCCTGTTACGGTTCAGTGGAGTCAGGTGAGCGGGCCGGGAACGGTCACGTTCAGCAATCCGACCCAACCAGTAACGCAAGCGACATTTCCAGGTGTTGGAACATTCATGCTGCAATTGTCGGCCACGGTGACGGCCACGGGGCTCTCGAACAGTGCCAAGACTACCGTGGTTGTCGCGCCCGCGAATCAGCCGCCCGTAGTCACCGTGGGTCCCGACCAAACCATAATATTCCCGACGAACACAGCTTCGCTGACGGGGACTGCCACGGATGATGGTTTCCCAGTTGGTAGTTCACTTACAACCTCGTGGACGAAAGTCATCGGTCCCGGCACTGTGACGTTCTCTTCGCCGAACCAACCCAACACACAAGCAAGTTTCAGTCTGCCTGGGAATTACATCCTGCGCCTGAGTGCAAGCGACGGCCAATACACGAGTTCTGCGAGTATGCGGGTAGCTTATACGGCGCCGCCAGGCGGCGGATTGAATGTCAGCGTCGGACCCGATCAAGTCATTGTTTATCCCAATGCGGCCGCTCTCACGGGGACGGCGACGGACGCTTACCCTTTTCTCGGAGAGGTGATTGCCGTTGGCTGGAGCGAGATCAGTGGACCGGGCATTGCAACGTTTACGAATCCGTCTTCGCTCGGGACCTCCGTCGCGTTTAGTACTTCCGGGGTGTACGTCCTTCAATTGACGGCGACGAACGGAATTTTCACCGCCAGCAGCCTCGTCAAGATTTACTCTGGAAACGTGCAGTGCACGCAGAGCAATAAAGGGACTGACTTTTGGCTGATGTTCACGGGTGCAGATTACACGAACACGCCAACCAACCCACCTCGCCAGCTGAGTTTGTTTATTGCCTCGGATGTTGCGACTAGCGGGACCGTCTCAGTACCGGGGCAGGGACTCAATCTGCCGTTTACTGCGACTCCTGGGCAAATCTCGACTGTGAATCTGCCACAGTCGGTACAGGTCGTAACGTCCGATACCGTGGAGACAAACGGGATCCACGTCACCTCCCAAAACGCGGTTGCGGTGTATGGATTGAATTATGTGCCGTTCGCGAGCGATGGATATCTTGGCCTTCCAACCGTCACGCTTGGGACGAGTTATGTGATTGCAAGCTACAAGAATACGTTGGTGAGTGGTAGCAATCCCACGTATGGGACGGAATTTGGAATCACCGCGACTCAGGACAATACAGACGTTACGATCGTTCCCACTGCAACCTCCGGGACACGCCAGGCGCAGACATCGTTCACGATCCATTTGAAGCAGGGACAGACTTACCAGCTTCGCAATTCCACAGATCACACGCAGCTTGGGGATCCGAATGGGCCGCCAGTCGACTACACCGGCACTTTGGTGACATCGACGAAGCCAGTCGCTGTCTTTGGGGCACACGACTGCACGGTCATTCCGGATGGTTCTCAATATTGCAACAGTCTCGTGGAACAGCTTCCGCCGACGAATTTGTGGGGGCAGAATTTCGTCACCATGCCTCTGGCGCAAGAGCGTAACGGAGACACCTTCCGCTTCGTGGCACAGACTGACGATACCCACGTACAGGTGAACCATCAAGAAGTAGCTGTGATGCAGACAGGCCAGTTTTTCGAACAAATCATCACACGGCCGGCAGAGATCAGCGCCAATCACCCGATTCTGACGGTGCAGTACGCAAACAGCTCGCTCTTTGGAAAGAACTCCGACGCCGATCCGTCAATGATCGTTGTTCCGCCATTCGAACAATTTGGCGGCAGCTACACGATTAACACGCCGACGACTAATTTTCCTTCTAACTTTGTGAACGTGATTGCGCCAACATCCGTTATTCAAGGAGCTGGCATTCTTCTCGATGGCGCTCCGATTTCTGCCATTTACTTTCAGCCTATTGGAACAAGTCCTTTTTCGGGCGCACAGGTTCCTGTTGGCGTGGGTCCTCATACAGTCACTGCCGGATTACCGTTCGGCTTGTGGGTTTATGGTTTCAACTTTACGGATGCTTATGGCTACACAGGTGGAATCTGCTTGGGCAAAGGCGTTCCTGGAAACACTTTGACCGCCTCGCCGAAATCCACAACGAGCCAGATCACCAGCCAGGTGACTGTGCAGGCGACCGTGACGGATTCTACCGGCCTGCCTATCGGCGGAACCGGCGTGACGTTCACTCTAGCTGGAGTTAATTCTCAGACGGGGCTCGGCACAACGAACGCGAGTGGCGTCGCGACATTCACTTATACGAGTCTCAAAGCGGGCTCGGACCTGATTACCATCACGGCAGGCACGGCAAGTGACGCGGCCAGCGTTACGTGGGTCTCCAATGGGCCAAACCAGGCCCCAATCGTCAGTGCCGGCCCCAATCAAACCATCTCTCTGCCTACGAGCAGTGTTTTCCTGAGCGGTAGCGTCATTGATGATGGCCTGCCGATTGGCGGAACGCTCACATCTACGTGGTCACAACTCAGTGGACCGGCTCCGGTTTCCTTCGGCACGCCGAACCAGTCGCAAACCAATGCCTTTTTCTCGCAAGTGGGCACGTACGTTTTGCAATTGACTGGCAACGACTCGCAGCTCAGCACCAGCGCAAGCGTCACAGTCACGTTGCTTGCGCAGAATCAGCCGCCCGTGGTCAGTGCCGGGCCGAATCAGGCTTTCATTTGGGATTACCAGCCAACGATTCAGCTGGTGGGAAGCGCAAGCGACGATGACCTTCATCGTTGACGTCCAGGACGGTGGCGCGAAGAGCGTTGGCATTTCCTTTGAGATCACGCACAAGTATTTCTGTCCCGATTCGCGCGCGCTTTCCGGGCCGGAGCAGGCACCACCAATCGTTGGGTTGATTTTCTTCGGAGCGCCTGAAAAACGCGTAAAAAGGGATTTTGAGATAAAAGAAAAGTGAAGCTACGGTGGCGAGAAGACCAATTATAAAAAGAGCCAGAAAAATGCCGTTACCCGTGTTAACGTATTTGGTCCAGACTGCCGAGAAAACGAACAGTTTGGCCATAAATCCAGCTACGGGAGGAATGCCGGCAAGAGAGATAAGGCCGAGGGTAATGGCAACGGCGAGCCAGGGGTTTGTGTAACCGATTCCATGGAAGTCGGAGAAGTTTGTGCCTTTCCCGGATCGTTCTTGCTCATGAATGACGATGAACACGATGTAGTTCATAATGGCGAAAACCGAGGCATAAAAAATCGCCGGGCCAAATTCATGAAATGCGGAACTTGTGAGGGAAGCGGGCACGATCAAAAGAAAACCGGCCTGTGCAACAGACGAATACGCCATCATTCGCTTGGCGTTGGATTGATTAAGGGCGGCCAGGGTGCCAATTACT
>Ga0137403_10004913_pt1 | contig 15625 bp, 14 predicted proteins | sample CZOMad2_1_16fung_FD_122057 | JGI IMG/M metagenome (GOLD analysis project Ga0137403, IMG submission 122057) | Vadose zone soil fungal communities from Angelo Coast Range Reserve, California, USA - CZOMad2_1_16fungal (Hybrid Assembly) | ecosystem: Environmental > Terrestrial > Soil > Vadose zone... | reverse complement strand
TTTGATGTTGGAGAAACTCAGCGGGTAACCAGGCAAATGCGGCGCTCGAATGGAGTGCATCCTTGATTTCGTCGAGCATCTGACCGATTTCGAGTGGCTTGGCGGGACCGGTTGCGTTGTAAATTCCAGTCTCGCGATTTTCCGCCATGCGGATTGTCCATTCTGCCAGATCGCGCGCGTCGATGAACTGCACCGGATCGCTTGGTTTGCCGGGGGCCAACACTTCGCCTCCGCGATCGATTCGTACGGGCCAATAAGTGAAGCGATCGCTCGGGTCACCCGGGCCGACGATGAGGCCCGGGCGGATGATTAACGATTTCCCGGGAAACCATTTCTCGACTTCATGTTCCGACAACGCTTTGAGCGGACCATAAGTCTTATAACCTGAGGCCTTCACTGCTTCGATGGTTTCCTTGTAAGGATCGTGACCGTCGTACTTGGCGAGCGGCGCCGTTTCGTCCACTCCCTGGCCCGTGTCGGCGTAAACCGAGATCGTTGAGATAAACACGTAGCGCTCGACGTTGCCTTTCAGAATTTGTGCAGCATCGCGCACCCACGCGGGCAGCGTTGTAGGATCATCAATTACCACATCCCACTGACGATTTCTCAGGGCATCGAGCTGACCGTTGCGATCACCGATCAATTGCTCGACCTCCTTTGGTAGCTCGCCGGGATGCGTCTTCCCGCGGTTAAAAGTGGTGACCTTGTGGCCTCGGCTCACAGCGTATCGAACCTCATATGGCCCGATGAATCCTGTGCCGCCAAGAATGAGAATGCGCAGAGGCTTCACGGATTTCTCTGCGAGCAGCGTTATGGATCCCGCGCTTAATGCAAAAGCGGTTCCAGCAGTGGTTTTGATAAAACGGCGACGTTTCATAAGGTTTGTCATGTCGATCGGAGTCGAGACATCTCTAATTTTTTCTAAGGCAACAGCGAGAGATTCCTCCACTTTGGTCGGAAAGACAAAAGGATATGACGAGACGCGAAGCTGCACGACTGATTGGCGCAACGGCGGGGGGCTTGCTTTTGCCGATTGAGCCCGCACGCGCGCAGGCGAAAGCCGAATCATCGGCGATGCTGACGCGAGCGATTCCTTCAACCGGGGAAAAACTGCCGGTGATTGGCCTGGGAACCTGGCAGGCATTCGATGTCGACCTTACAGCGGACACCCGAAGACAGCTCGGGGACGTCCTTTCGCTTTTTGTAAAGCTTGGCGGACGCGTAATCGACACGTCGCCGATGTACGGACATGCCGAAGAAGTGATCGGTGAGTTAACGACTGCGCTCGGCATCCAGGACAAATTGTTTCTTGCCACGAAAGTTTGGACGCGCGGCAAGGAAAACGGAATTAAATCGATGGAACGTTCGATGGCGCTTCTGCGTGCAAAACGAATCGATCTGATGCAGGTCCACAACCTCGTCGATGTCCAGACCCAGCTGGCGACATTGCGTGAGTGGAAGTCGCAGGGGCGCATCCGTTATCTGGGAATTACGCACTATGAAGCGGGCGCATTCGCTGACGTGGAGAAAATCATGCGAAGCGAAAAGCTCGATTTTGTGCAGATCAACTATTCGCTCATGGAACGCGAAGCCGAGGAACGCCTTTTGCCGCTTGCGCAGGAACGAGGTGTTGCTGTTATCGTCAATCGGCCGTTTGGCGGTGGCGATCTCTTCAGCCGAACGCGCGCAAAGCCATTGCCGGATTGGGCTGCTGAATTTGACTGCCATTCCTGGGCACAATTTTTCCTCAAATGGATCGTGGCCAATCCTGGTGTCACTTGCACCATCCCCGCGACCAATAAGCCGCCGCACCTCGAGGATAATATGATGGGAGGAATCGGACGGCTTCCAGACTCAAAAATGCGCCAGCGAATGGTTGAATTAGTCTCCTCGCTATAGCGGCTATCGATCAGAAATGGCCTCTCAAACTGCTCTTGCGGGGACCCTGTCCGCATTGGGCAATTGTCAAAGGAAAAAATTTACGTTTTTTTAAAAAAATCAGTTGCGGACGCAATCCATCTCAGCGATAGGACGCGCGCTTTATGCGAAAAATAACCCCCTATTTTGTTCTCGCTCTTTGTTGCGCAGTATTTCATCCGCGTCCGGCGGCGGCGCTGAATTTTTCGGCGCCGAAACCTGAATTTGGTTACACGGACGCTTCCGGTAAGAAGCAGTCGATCGAGGTCGTGGACAAATATTATCCAAAGAAGCTTGTGCAACCGTTCCGAAATGATTCAAAGATTGATCCGAAGCTCCGCCGAGCGGCGACCATCGCTGAGGAGCGTGCCCGAGCACATTCTCTTTCAAAATGCTGGCACTACGTGAAGGAAGCCCTCGTTGCAGCCGGTGTGGTGAAATCCCGTCCCCAGACTACCCTGGCAAAGCAAGCCGGCCAGGAGCTGGTGAAAAATTACGGTTTCAAGAAGCTTCCGGTGACTGACCCTTACGAAGCGCCGGTTGGTGCAGTATTGGTCTATGGCGCCAAACGCGCGGCTGGTCACGTCGAGATTCGAACCGAGGATGGTTTCGTAAGCGACTTTCGCTCCAAGACTCCGTCCCGTCGTCCGCTGTTAGGCATTTTCGCAAAAAGTTAGGCCGCTCAATCGAGCGTTCCTGGCACCTAGAGGATCAATTCCAGCTGGCAATTCGTCCGGCTGCACGGGACTATTTATCGATGGTTCAGCCAGTCCGAATCGCCATGTGGTCAGGCCCTCGAAATATCTCGACGGCGATGATGCGCGCATGGGGTAATCGGGCTGACACCTTTGTCATCGACGAGCCGTTTTACGCTTTTTACTTGCGCGCAACCGGCAAAGAGCATCCCGGCGCGGACGAAGTGATTGCTTCTGGCGAGACCGATTGGCGAAAAGTTACCGCGCAACTGACTGGCCCCCTGCCGAAAGGCAAACGGATTTTCTTCCAAAAACAAATGTCACATCATCTCTTGCCTGAAGTTGACCGTGAATGGCTCGTTGCAGTCTCGAATTGCTTTCTTATCCGCGATCCGCGCGAGGTGATTGCTTCATACGTCAAAAAGCGAGAGGACCCCGTACTGGAGGATCTGGGCTTTATGCAGCAAGCGGAGATTTTTGATTTCGTCCGGACTCGGGCGAAAGCGACTCCGCCGGTACTTGATGCGAAAGACGTGCTGGAAAATCCAGAACGAATATTGCGCCTGCTTTGCGACGCAATCGGCGTCGACTTCAATGAATCGATGCTTTCCTGGCCGCCGGGACTACGTGAGACCGACGGCGCATGGGCCAGGCATTGGTATGGTGAAGTGGGAAAGACGACGTCGTTTCAACCATATCGTCAAAGTCAGGCTAAAGTGCCCGGGCACTTAAAGGAAATTCACGATCGAAGTCGCGAGTGTTACGAAAGGCTGTATGAATTTCGACTGCGTTGAATCGCGGTTGACGCGGACTGGGCGCCGAGTGTAGAGGCGCCTATCTGATTTGGGTGAGGCGTTTGACACAAACGCCGCTACAACAAGAGAATCTGCGTTATCCGCGTAATTCTCGGTTCAATCAATGTTTCAAAAGTTCAATGAGCGAAATCGTGACTTGATCGTTAATATTAACGGTCAGCTTGTGCATCGCGATAAGGCAGGGATCAGCCCATTTGATTCCGCAGTGCAGGGTGGCGATGCCGTGTGGGAGGGACTGCGGCTGTACAATGGCCGGATTTTCAAACTTCACGAGCATCTGGACCGGCTGGAACGTTCGGCGCGGGCTTTGTCATTTGTCGAAATTCCACCGCACGAAAAGATCATCGACGAGATCAAACGCACACTCGCGGCAAACAAGATGAGTGACGGCGTGCATATTCGGCTGACACTCACCCGCGGTGTGAAAATCACATCCGGAATGGATCCGCGTCTGAATCAAAGCGGGTCGACGTTGATCGTTCTAGCGGAGCATAAGGTGCCGGTTTACATGAAAACGGGTCTCACTTTGATCACGAGCAAGATTCGGCGCCCGCCGCGTGAAGTTCTGGATGCCCGAATCCATCACGCGAACCTGCTGAACTCGATTCTGGCAAAGATCGAAGCAAACAGCGCGGGCGCAGACGATGCTTTGATGCTCGATACGCGCGGTTTTGTCGCGGAAACAAACGCCACGCATGTTTTCATCGTGCGCAACTCCGATAAATCGCGCGCAAGCGGCGATCTGGCGACCAGTCACGTCGTGGCCTGTCCGGAGGGAATTACGCGGGCGACGGTGATGGAGATTTGTGCCGCCGAAAAAATTCGCTGCGTCGAAACAGATTTGTCGGTCGTCGATGTTTACGGCGCCAATGAAATGTTCTGCACAGGCACAATGGGCGAGTTGGCAGCCGTTACCAGGCTGGACAATCGCCAGATTGGCGATGGGAAGGTCGGTCCCATGACAAAACGCCTGGGCGAGCTTTACGCTAAACGGACCGGGACCGAGGGGGTGCAGGTTGTCTAGTCGCTGGCGAGGAAGGAGAAAACTCCCAACTCTCAAACGTCCAACGCCGAACGCTCAACTGTCTGAATTACGGGTGAGTGTTCGATGGTGAAAGGCCTATTGTTCCCACGCCTTCTTTTTAAATGACACCCGGCCAGAACCTTCCTCGAATGCTTCGAAATGTTCCGGGTTCTGCTGGTAGTATTTCTGGTGATAGGCCTCAGCCGGATAAAATTTCATTGCCGGTAAAATTTCGGTCACAATTGGCTTCTTGAATTTTCCTGAGCCTGCGAGCTTCTCTTTGGAAGTCTCCGCGACTCTTTTTTCGTTGTCGTTGCCGTAAAAAATGGCGGCATGATAACTCGGGCCGATATCAGTGAACTGTCCGTCCGCTTGAGTCGGATCGATTTGCCGCCAGTAAATGTCGAGCAGCTGATCATAGGAAATTTTCGCCGGATCGTAGGTGATTTGGATCGATTCGCGGTAACCGGTTTTTTCCGAAGAAACAAGTTCGTAAGTCGGGTTTGGTTCCAACCCGCCGCAATAACCCACCACGGTCTTGGTGACGCCTTTGGCCTTATCGAATGCCGGTTGAATGCACCAGAAACAACCGCCGGCAAAAACGGCGGTCCTTGTTTCAGCAGGAGAAGGATTTTGTCCCTGGCTATTTGTAGTAGTGCACGCGGCAATCAAGGCGTAGCTGAGCAGGAAGATAAGTGTTCGTTTCATGTTTTCGATGTTAGACAGCTTCTCAATCGGCGCGTTGTGAATAACTCCGCCTATTTTTTTGCTTGCCTTTACCCGGGCGATCGTCATAAACGAGGTCAACGTTAATTCAATGGGGGCCAGATCAAAGTTTCAAAATAGCCACGCTCCTTTCGGCATTGTCTCCCCGTTCATTCGAATTCCTGGATTTGTTCGCTGTTCACTTTCTCCTCAGCGTGCCTGCGGATGAGGGTAGCTTAGCTCACCGCAGGCACGTCCCCTCTAGAAGCCGTCTCGTGCATGTTGTAGCGGCCTCGCTGCGTCGAGGCGTCCGGCGAGGTTGTTTGCCTGCGGACACGGCGACACAGCGCCGTGGCTACAGCAGCGCATATTATGAGATGCCTTGTAGGCTCATTGAACTCGATTCGCTAACTGATCGTCTCGATCTCCAGAGGATTTTCGGACGCAAAGCGCCTTTGCATGTCGACCTTGGATGTGGCGATGGTTCGTTTCTTTGCGCACTGGCACAGCGGATGCCGGGCAAGAATTTTCTCGGAATCGAGCGGCTGCTCAATCGGGTGCGCACAACGGCGCGTAAAGCGGCCGGACTTGAAAATGTGCGGCTGTTGCGGATGGAAAGTTCCTATGCAGTGGGTTATCTCTTGCCGGCCGAATCCGTGGAAAGATTTTATCTGTTGTTTCCGGATCCCTGGCCAAAACGCCGTCATCATCGACGCCGGATTGTGACGCCGGATTTCCTTAGCTCGATTCATTCCGCGCTCCAGAAAGGTGGAAGCATTTACATTGCGACGGACGACGTTGATTACTTTGAGATAATCAAAGAGGTCGCCGAATCAGATCGCCGTTTTGCGATCAGTGAGGGTGATGTTGATCTACCACTGAGCCGATTCGGGCTCATTTTCCGCCAGAAAGGCGCGTCCATTCACTGGCTGGAACTGCGAAAGATTTCGCCCGTAAAATAACTTTGCGCCTCCCAGCTGTCTTGACGAAATCGCAGTATCACTGCGCCCGTCTCATCCTGGCGGAAGAGTTTAATGCCCCGTTTTTGCAAATTCTCGCTCCATCCGTCGTTGACTCGCTCGTGACTTGGGAAGTCGCGCGAAGTAGCAATTATCAGACGCGGCTGTACCGCGTCCAGGAAAGGGCCAGAGCCGGACTCTCCGGAATGATTCTGACCTTTAACGATGATATCACTGCGAAGGTCTAACCGATGCTCTAATAATTGTTCTTCGGTCTTGGCGCCGCTGTCCGACATGAACAAGATCGAGGTCGCGGGCGCCACGAGCAGCCGAACGACATACGCTTGATCATCGGCGATTGATGAGCTGAACTTTCGTGGGGGGAACAGGACATGGGCAGTGAGATTGTGCGACAGACGGAAACTGTCTCCCTCAGTTAGATTGTCCGTTTTAATTCGGTGTTCTCGAAACAAACGTTGCAGCCTGTTGTGAACAACTGAGTGGTCTGGCGTCGGATTATCCACCACGCGGATTCGAGGAAAATCTTCCAGCAATTGCGCTGTGCCACCGAGGTGATTTGCGTCGCCGTGAGTAAGCAGTACGCCGGAAAGCCGGTCCACACCGGCCCAGTGCAGATATTCACGAAGTACTCGCGGGTAAGTCCGGTCACTCCCGCAGTCGAACAGCCAGTTTGTGCTTCCCGTTTGTAAATGAACAGCCGCGCCGGCGTCGACATCCAGAACGGTGATTTTTGCAACGAGCTTTTCCGGCCAATGCGGATGTGCGACGTAAAAATGGCCGCCGGGAACATGCGCGAGGAATTGCACGATTCCCATGACCAGCCGCACCAAAAGCCAGTTGGCATTATTGAAAATCATCGCAAGGCCGGGGAGAAGCGGCGTCGACAGAAGAGACAGGAGCGCGATCGCGAGAATGAAAAACGCAATCGGTACCACGATCAAATTCGCCACTAGAGAAATCGGTGTGACGATGTAGAAATACCAAAGCACCAGGGGCAACGAACCGAGCCATGCCGCGAGGGAAACACCCGTTCCGCGGCGGAGCCATTCGAAGCCAGCGTGGAGCCAACGTCGCGGACCGCGCAACAGGCTTCGTGGCAAGAAAGGATCGGGAGCTGTCCAGCGCTGGAAAAAGCCCGCAAATGGATCGGCAAACAATATGATGGCACCTACGACTGCGAAGGAGAGTTGAAAGCCTGTCGAAAAGAGCTCGTTTGTGTTCCAGCAAAGGAGAAAGAACGCCGCCGCCGCGAGACTGTTAAGGACGAAAACCTTGCGTTCGAAAAACAAGCCGCCAAACAAAATCGAGCTCATGACCGCAGCCCTAATACTCGAAACGTGCAGTCCCGTGATTGCGGCGTAAAAAAGAAGCAGAGGTATGATAAGTGCGGCCGCCCATTTGCGTGAGAGCCGAGCGACCATTGCGAGCATCCATAACAGCGCGGCAACAATGCCAACGTGGAGACCCGCGACAGCGAAAAGGTGAAGTGTGCCGGTTTGTTGAAATGGTTCCTCGATGTCTTCCGGTGTTTGATGCCGGAGTCCAAGCACGATTCCGCTGAGAAAGTTCTTCACCTCAGGTGCATTCTCCAATCCTCTGCAGAGTGCGTTTTGCATCCATGCGCGCGACTTTTGTGCCAGGCGTAGAATGTAATTGCCGCCGCCGTGCCGAATCAGTGCGCCGTCCTCCGGATAGCGAACAAAGAGCATCCGAGGCACGTCGTGACGCGCCAGATATGCGCGCATATCAAATTCGCCGGGGTTTCGCGGCGGGGGGATGATTTCCGCGATTCCAAAAAGCTTCAATTCATCGCCAAATTCCGGAGTGCCTTTCCAGCGGACTTGGCAGACTGCGTCAGTGGATTGTTTCTGACCTTCGAATTCAATTGACCTGAGCTTCAGCAGAAATGTCGCAAACCCGCTGGGGGCAATCTTTGGCTCAGTAACCACGCACCCGATTGCCGTGGCGACTCGCGGCCGGGTGCCAAGTTCGTCAGCAAGTTGCTGGCCTTCCGTGTTGCTTGTCTCAAAGTTGTGAAGGAGGAAAAAGCCAAATCCAACGATGACGTAAGTCGCGATGAGTACCGGCCGATACGCGAGGATCACAATGCAGGCTGCCAGGATGATCGTTGCCACAATCAAAGCGGTGCGAGGCAGGGGAAGGGCGTCCCCGATAACAATTCCTATTGCAGCCATGAGCGACAAACCAACAAACGGTTGACGCGGCGCAGTCAGGAATTTCATTGTCCTGCTTTTCCTTCATTTCCTCTCGGCAACGCAAGCTCTTATAAGCTGGATTGCGTTAAAGTTGGCTACCACTGTCGCTGCGGGCGCTGACCGCGCTGTTCTGCGCGCGCGGAAAACCCGAGAAACCCAGGTCACCGAACTCGGCTACAGTACTTGTCAATTCCGCCAGCTAAGGTTTTGGAGCTGGAACTAGGAGCACAGGCCGAGTGCTGTGTTTCAACACGCCTTTAGTAGCGCTGCCTACCAGCAAGTTATACATCGCACCGTGCCCGTGCGTACCCATTACGATTAGATCGGCATCCAGTTCGTCGGCCTGATTCAAAATTTCTTCGGCCACGGTGCCAGTCGGTTCATGTAAACTGACCTTGATACCGTCCCGAGCTATCTCTTCTTGCCACTTGGCGAGCTTCGACTTCTGACCTTCGTCCCCTGAGATTGCTTCCGGCATTGGTTCAAAACCTGGAACCGGTACCCCTGCCATTGGCGCAAGCTCAGGCATCCCCGCCAGGCCGTAGCCGAGCGTGCCCGGTGTTGGCGCCGCAGTGAGTTCCTTTACGTGAACCAAATGGATCTCTGCACTGAGAGCCTTAGCGAGTTGTCGGGCGAGATCGATAACCGGCGGTGTTACATCGGAAAAATCGATCGGAACGAGGATGCATCTCATGTTTGCGCCATCGATCTTAACTGGCGCATCGCCCTGCCTCAAGATCGCGACGCAAGCATTCCCGCCTGCGAGGCGCTTCCAAGGAGCGGCGGTCTCCAGTCCGCCGCTGGGGCGATCTGCCTCCTTGGGATCTACGCAGGGCACGATTGCCTGCGTCACTAGCGCGCCGTAATTTCCGTAGTGCAGGATCTTTTCGGGGATGACGAAGATGTCGACGTTGAGCGGATCGATAGCGCGCCGCTTGCCACACGCATGCGTCCCCGCTCACTCGATGAACTCGTCGGTCAGGAGCACATTCTGGCTCCGGGCAAACTGTTGCGCCGTGCTATCGAAGCCGATCGTTTGCCTTCAGTGATTTTCTCCGGGCCGCCTGGCAGCGGTAAGACCACACTGGCTCGGATCATTGCGGAGATGACGCACGCAAAATTTGTCCGGATCAGCGGCGTGGAAAGCAACGTCGCCGAGATGCGCCGTGTCATTGCTGCCGCCACGAATCGTCTGCGCACGTCCGGGCGAAAGACGATCCTGTTTGTTGATGAGATTCATCATTTCAACAAAGCGCAGCAAGACATTCTCTTGCCGGACGTCGAGGCAGGGACTCTCCGGCTCATTGGGGCGACCACCTACAATCCGTTCTTTTATGTTAACAGCGCGCTCGTGTCGCGGTCGCAGGTTTTTCGACTTGAGCCGCTTACAGTCGAGCAACTCGAGCACTTAATCGATTGCGCCTTATCCGAGAAGGAGCGGGGACTTGGAAATTACAACGTGAAGATGGACAAGAACGCGCGTCAGCATCTCGCGAAGCTTAGCGACGGCGACGCGCGCAAATGTCTAAATGCGCTGGAGATCGGGGTTCTCACTACGCCTCCTGTAGCCGGCCGCGCTGAGGCCGGTCACGCGAAACGTGAAAAACATTCTGTGGCGGCCGGGGTCAACGCCCCCGGCTACAGTGAGCCGGCAATTCATTTCACGCTTCATGTTGCCGAAGAAAGCATTCAGCAAAAAGCGATCGTTTATGATCGTGCCGGCGATGCGCACTACGACACGATCAGTGCGTTTATTAAAAGCATGCGCGCTTCCGATGAGAAAAGCGCGATGTACTGGCTCGCAAAAATGCTGCATGCCGGCGAAGATTTCCGTTTCATCGCACGTCGCATTGTCATTTTCGCTAGCGAAGACATTGGCCTTGCCGATCCGGAAGCGCTCCAACTTGCGATCGCGACGCAGCAAGCGGTGGAATTTGTCGGCATGCCCGAGGCGCGAATTCCCCTGGGACATGCCACCGCTTACATGTGCCGGGCCGCAAAAAGCCGGGAAGCGTACGAGGAGCTGAATGCCGCGAGCGAAAAGGTCGAAATGGAACAAACGAAACGGGTCCCGGAGCGTCTCAAGAACAAACATTTTCCGGTCAATCCGGAAAACTAGCGGACCAGCGGAAAGAATTGCCCACAAAAAAATACGAAGGAACTTCAATTTCAGAGGCAATGTTCCACGCCCTTCTGATTTTCGCCTGTTTTGCCCGTTTCGTGGGTAACGAGCAAAAGTACAATCTTCGTTTTCTTCGCTGTCTTCGGTAGAAGACGTTCAGCATGCATCAACCAGGGGCGGAGATTGGAGTTGGCGGACCGGTATCGCGTTTTCTGCGGCTGATTCGTTTTTCACACACAATCTTTGCGCTGCCATTTGCTCTAGGGGCGCTCATTGTGGCTGCGAAAGGCTGGCCGTCGTTGAGAATCTTGGGTCTGGTTGTCGTCTGCATGGTGTTCGCGCGCACTGCAGCGATGCTTTTTAATCGACTGGTTGACTGGTCGCTCGATCAGCGCAATCCGCGCACGGCTTCGCGTCATCTGCTTCTCTCCAAGTCAGGAGCGATCCTGTTTCTTGCAGTTAGTTCGGGCTGTTTTCTTCTGGCGGCGGCCGCAATTAATCAATTGACCTTGATTCTCGGGCCAGTTGCGTTGGCGTTAATTTTTTTCTACTCGCTCACAAAACGATTCACCAGCGCAACGCACTTCTTTCTCGGTCTTGCCCTGGGTATTGCGCCGGTCGGGGCATGGATCGCACAAACCGGTCGGATCGACTTTGCCCCGATTGTGCTTGCAGCCGGCGTAATTTGCTGGGTCGCGGGATTCGATCTCATTTATGCGACTCAGGATTACGATTTCGATCGGCGCGAAGGTATTCGGTCGCTTGTAGTGAAACTTGGAATCGCACGCAGCCTTCGCCTGGCCTGGTTATTGCATCTTTTGACATTTGCAGCGCTCATCGCGTTCGGTGTGGTGGCGCAGCTTGGCGCGTTTTATTACTGGTCGATGCCGCTGATCGCAGCAGCTCTTCTTTACGAACACAAAACCGAGAAGCTCGATCTCATCGGAATTAATCGCGCTTTTTTTCAAAGCAACGCATTCGTCAGCGCGGTATTCCTAGTCGCGGTATGCGTGGATCGGTTGTTTTAGATCGGCCTTTGTAGACGCCGACCTCTGGGCGGCGCGGTGCACGTGGAATGAACAATCTCAGTGCCGCGTTTCGCGGAGCGAAACGTCTACAGGAAAGCTACATCGCGTTCAGCATGGCTACGCGTCGCTCGTGTCGGCCGCCGTCGAAAGCTGTTTCCAGCCAGATCCGCACAATTTCGAGCGCGAGATCTTCCGGAATCAGCCGCTCGCCCATTGAAAGCACGTTGGCGTCATTGTGCTGGCGTGAAAGGCGAGCCGACTCTTCACTCCAGCAAAGCGCGCAGCGGACGCCGTGAACTTTATTCGCCACCATGGCTTCGCCGTTCCCTGAACCACCGAACACGATGCCGCGCTCGCACTCGCCTCTCGCGACTGCTTCTGCGGCTGGGCGTATGAAAAGCGGATAGTCCACTGGGTCCTCACTGAATGTGCCGCAGTCTTTTACTTCATGACCGAGCGAAGCGAGGAGCTCTTTTACCTTTTCCTTGTAACGAAAACCGGCGTGATCGGAGCCAAGAGAAATCTTCATTCAACGATTTACTATAACTGGCGCTGGCTTGTCTAGAAGGTAACCGGAGAAAATCAAGGGCGCTGGCTTCCTAGCCGCTGAGGCGACTACAACTTGGCCTCGAGGTCGCAGTTAAACCGGTCACACAATATCAAGGTTTCTTCAGAGGAGGTTGAGGAGAATAAATATCTACCTGACCGTGCTTCAGCTGTTCTTGCAGAGACTCGGAAAAATTCCTGATTTCATTATCCAGGTTATACAGGTAATCCAATAATCCACCTGCCTTGCTAAAATCTTCAGGCAAAGGTTTCTTATCGCGAAAAGCATTTTTTGCCGCGGTCAATTTGTCGTCGACGTAGTCAAACTTCGGAATGAAATCCCTGAACTGTTGTTCCGTCCCGGCTCCAAAATATCGTTTGGTTAGAGCCAATATACTGTAGCGATGTTCGTTCCAGTACGCGCGCATGTTTTCGTATTGTTGCCAATGAACCATTTCATCGTCATGCCACTGAAATCCTACGGCAGCGCGTACCGCGTAATAATGCCGCTTACCGATGGTATCAATTATGTCGTAGTAAGTATTAGTAGCGGCTTTTCTCGACTCTGCGTAAACCGCCGCATTTTCTTCCTCGACCTTATAATGATGTGAAATCCAAGCCGCAGCGACACTAGCAAGAACAACCGTCAGGATAGATTTGGAAAGGTCAAAAGCTTTACTAGACCTGGCTTTCGGCTCATCAGACATATCCTAATGAAGATAGGATTTGACCTGTTTTCGATAGCAAAAGTCAAGATAGTATTCACGACTTAGCCATTGTGCAGTTTTGCCAGCTCGTTCCAGATTTCGCGTTCGCGTTCGGTCAGTTTTTTCGGCAAGTTTATCTGAACTTCGACGTAAAGATCGCCACGCTTTCCCGAGACACCCGGTAAACCCCGTTCCCGCAGCCGAAATCGCTGGCTACCCTGCGTGCCCGGTGGAATTTTCAGTCGCACTTTCCCTTCGAGAGTGGGTACGAGCAATTCGCTGCCAAGCACTGCCCGCCACGGTTCAATCTTCACCTCGTGAATCAAATCGCTGCCCTCGACTGAGAAGTCGGGATGGCGCGCCAATCGGACACGCAGGAACAAATCACCGCTTTTTCCACCGCCCACGCCAGCTTCGCCCTGACCAGCCAGACGGATTCGCTGGCCCTCGCGAACCCCACGCGGGATCTTGACCTGATAATTTTCAACCTTGTTTGAGCCCGCCCGGCGTAGCGAGACTGGTCGCGTCGATCCGTTCAGCGCTTCTTCCAGTGTAACCATGATATCGGCCTCGACATCGGCTCCGCGCTCCGCAGTCGCCTGGCGTCCGCCAAATCCGCCGAAAGCCGAGCGGCCGCGGCCGCCACCGAAAAAGGCTTCGAAAAAGTCGCTGAATCCGGTTCCGCCGAACTCAAATTGAACTCCACCACCGCCATCACCGCCCCACTGGTAATATCCGCCTTCCGTTGGTTGTGGGCCCCACTGCGGCGGCGGCTGGAATCCGCCCGGTCTGTTCCAATCTGCACCGAGCTGGTCGTATTTCGCACGTTTCTCTGGGTCGCCCAATACCTCGTACGCTTCGTTGATCTCTTTAAATTTTTCTTCAGCGGCCTTCTTGTCCTTGGCGACGTCGGGGTGATACTTGCGCGCCAGTTTGCGAAAAGCGCTGCGAACCTCATCTTCGGTTGCCGTCTTGGGCACACCTAATGTCTCGTAATAATCTCGGAATTGTACGGGCATTCGTCATCAAGCTTGTGCCTCCGCTCGATTCGCGCAACTTTTTGAATGATGCGGGAGCTGGGCAAATTCGTCGCCGTCATGGGCGTGATCATCACGCTATTGGGACTGGTGATGTGGAGCGGGTTTGCTCCGAAATGGTTGGGACGGTTGCCGGGCGACATTCGGATCGAGCGCGAACATTCTGCGTTTTATTTTCCCATCGTCACCTGCATCATTCTCAGCATCCTGCTCAGCTTGCTATTGTCGATATTCCGGCGCTGATGAAGACGTGATCTGTGAACGGTGATCAGTGTTTCCGGTCACAGATCACGGATCACCGATCACATCTCGCTGCACCAATGAGCGCTGAAATTCGTACAGAAAAGAAGCTCGATCGCCACGTTGCGCACCTGCTTCAATGCCGTCGTTGCTCGCGCATGAAATCCACGCCAGTCTCCGGGGGCGCAATTGTGAGCGACGTCATGATTATTGGTCAGGCGCCTGGCCCGCGAGAACCGGTTCTGCAAAGACCATTTGCGCATACTGCCGGCAAGACACTTTTTCGTTGGTTCGAAGAATTCTGCGGGATGAACGAAGCCGCAGTTCGATCGAGAATTTATTTCGCGGCCGTCTGCCGGTGTTTTCCCGGAAAGAATTCCGGCGGCACAGATCGTGTTCCGGCTCCGGATGAGATTCGTAACTGCTCGTCCTGGATGGACAACGAAATCGAAATTTTACAACCGCGTCTTGTGATCCCAGTTGGTCGAATAGCAATCATGCAATTTATTGAGTGCGTGAAGCTGGAAAAAGTGATCGGTCGCAGATTCCGGGTTGAGCGGGCAGGGAACCGCTTTGACGTGATTCCGCTTCCGCATCCGTCGGGCGCATCGCCCTGGCACAAGATTTCTCCGGGAAAAGAATTACTCAGACGCGCGCTCAAACTGATCGCGCGCCATTCAGCTGTCGCGGCGAAAGCGGGCAGCGAGAGCCAGATGATTGCGGAGATTGGTTAGGCCTGATTTACTGCGTGACCTTAAAGACATGGCTGCACAGCGAAAGCCCAATTTGGTTCTTTTCCTGCCGGACCAACAGAGAGCGGACACGATTGCGTGTTACGGAGGCGCAAAGGTGCACGCGCCTAACCTTAACAAACTTGCCTCGGAATCCGTGGTTTTCGAGCGAGCGTACGTGACACATCCCGTTTGCACGCCTTCACGCTCGTCGCTCATGACGGGGACGTGGCCTCATATCAATGGATGCACACGAAACAGCGTGCCACTCGATCGACGGTTTCGCGTTTTCCCTGAGCTGATGGCGGACAAGGATTATCGCGCCGCGTATGTCGGGAAATGGCACCTGGGCGAGGAAGGACCGGCCCGGCGAGGCTTTGACGAATGGGTTTCTACTGATGATCACGGAGATTACACAAATTTCCTCATTTCGAATGCGGTGACGCCTGACAAACAAGACGCACGATTCTCAGACGTGGCTATCAGCAGCCTGCCGATCCAACTATCACGGCCAAAGTTTCTCGAGAAGCGTGCGTGCGAATTCATCGAAAAACATCGCGGCGATCCTTTCATCCTCGTTGTTGGTTTCGTAGAACCGCATTCACCTTACAATGGCCCGCTTAACAATGAGCATCCGCTTAATCAGGTGGAACTCGATGCGACGGCTGCGCTTCCTGAAAATGAAGATATTCCGCTGCGTTACCGTTTGATGCGGGAATGGCAGCAAGCGGAAGCACTTCTCGATCGCGAGCGATTGCCCACTCAATTTTTTTTTGGCATTACGCCAGAAGAGTATGGGAGTATCAAGCAGCGCTATCTTGGTCTCGTTACACTGGTGGATCAAAGCATCGGCGCAATCCTC
>Ga0137403_10004912_pt1 | contig 15627 bp, 13 predicted proteins | sample CZOMad2_1_16fung_FD_122057 | JGI IMG/M metagenome (GOLD analysis project Ga0137403, IMG submission 122057) | Vadose zone soil fungal communities from Angelo Coast Range Reserve, California, USA - CZOMad2_1_16fungal (Hybrid Assembly) | ecosystem: Environmental > Terrestrial > Soil > Vadose zone... | reverse complement strand
TATGGCGGCGAACTGAACGCGGCGATCATCAAGTCGCGGCTGCCGCACGGCGTGTCGCTTCAAGCAGCGCAGTCGCTAAGGCCCTCGGACTCACCGGTTTGACCAGGAAAGCGTCCGCGCCGGCCGCCCGCGATGCCGCCTCATCCTCGCCCCGGCCGGACACCCCGATGATCGCGATGCGGCCGAGCGGCGGGCCAAGCGCGCGAATCCGCCGGATCGCCTCGATGCCGTTGATGCCCGGCAACACCATGTCCATCAGTACTGCGTCGAAATCGCCTTGTGCAATACGTTCGGTTGCAGCCTCGCCCCGCCCGATGAATTCCGCCTGATGACCAAGTTCGGTAAGCACCGCATTGAGCACGACGCGGCCGAACGGATTGTCCTCGACACTGAGAACGCGCAGCCCCTGCGCCTGATCCGGCGAGATCTCGGTATCCAATCCCAAGCCCGACTCTTTCGAAAACTTGGCCAGGGTCAGGGACACCGTCAACGTGAATGTGGTCCCGCCACCGCGCCGTGACATGACGACGATTTCGCCTCCCATCGCCCGCGCCAGCTGCTTCACCGACGACAATCCGAGGCCAGCGCCCCCGAAGCGCGAGGCAATACTGACATTGGCCTGCGAAAACCGACGGAACAGGCGCTTGATCTCCTTGAGCGAAAGCCCGATGCCGCTGTCTGAAATCGCAAACGCGACGTCAATCTTGCCCTTTGCACCGCGCATCGGCCTGACCACAAGCGCGACGCCGCCCTGCTCGGTGAATTTGATGGCATTATCGATCAGGTTTTCCAATGCCGCACGCAGCCGGACCGGATCGCCGATCACAAATGCCGGCAGTTTCTCGGAAATCTCGACCAGAGATTGCAGACCCTTGGCCGTTGCCCGGCCGGCCAGCGAATCGCCGGCGTTGCGGGCGAGCGTCCGCAAGTCAAAGAAGTCCCGCCGCACACCAAACCCGGAACGGCCGCTCCTGGCGGCGTCGACGAATAATGTCGCCAAGCTTGCCAGATGTTCGGCGCCTGCCTTGATGGTGTCTACCCAGCGCCGTTCGCGCTCGTCGAGATCGGACGTCGCCAGCAAACCGCTGATGGCGAGAATTCCGGTCAACGGCGTGCGGACCTCGTGCGCGAACGTGGCCAGCGCCGTCTCAACGATGCCGGGAGCGGCCGTCTTGGCAGCGGGCTTGCGCGCCTTTGCGGCGGCGGCAGTTGCAGCGCGTTTCCTCGACGGATGTTTCTTCGGCCGTCGCGTGGTGCGCCGTGGGCGCGATTTCGACGCCATGATTCCCCCGACCCTGGCTGCCCCACCATGCCATGGCGACCCTTGCGGAGTCACGCTGAAGCGGATTTTCCTTTCGAATCGAACTCCCGCAAAGCGGGGTAATTTAAGGCAGGCCAAATTTAAGGCAGGCCCGCGAGGCGGCGAATTTCGGCGGGCGTCGCACCCCCGGCGCGGAGCTCGCGCAAGCCGGTGGCCTCGGTCGATTTTGACAACTTTCGCTCCGAGTCATCAAGGATGAGCCGGTGATGCCGATAGGTCGGCTGCGGCAGCTGAAGAAGCTGCTGCAACAACCGATGAACACTGGTCGACCAGAACAGGTCGTGGCCCCGCACCACCTCCGTCACGCCCTGCAGCGCGTCGTCGACGACCACCGCGAGGTGATAGCTGGTCGGCGTCTCCTTGCGCGCGAGGATGACATCGCCCCACGCGCCGGGCCGGGCAGCCACCGTGCCGGTTTCACCCGCAGGGCCTTCGCCGTATTCGGTCCAGTCGAGGTCGCCGACGCGCGCACAGGCCGCCGCCATATCGAGCCGCAACGCGTAAGGAACACCCGATCGAAGCAACCGCGCACGCTCGTCGGGCGAAAGCGATCGCGCCATTCCAGGATAATGCGGAACGCCGTCGGGGTCGCGCGGCCACGGCGCTTCGGCGTCCTGCTGCGCGACCAGGCGGGCGATCTCGGCACGGCTTTCGAAACTCGGATAGACCAGACCCTGCGCCGTCAGCCTTTCGATAGCATCGCGATAGTCGGCGAGATGTTCGGATTGGCGGCGCGCAGGGGTCTCCCAGGCGATGCCGAGCCAGCCAAGGTCCTGATAAATCGCGTCCTCGAACTCGAGCTTGCAGCGGGTCGCGTCGATATCCTCGATGCGCAGCAGGAACCGGCCGCCGGCCCGCTTGGCCAAATCGGAATTCAACAACGCCGAAAAGGCGTGGCCGAGATGCAGATAGCCGTTCGGGCTTGGCGCAAAGCGGAAGACGGGTGGCGGCATCAGCTAGACCTTGTCATGGCCGGGCTTGTCCCGGCCATCCACGTTTTGTAAGTCGCAAACAGGCAGGTAATTCCTGCTACGACGGAATAATGGAGGCTGACTGCATGGGTTACGATCTAATTTGACGGCTGCCTTCCATGTAGCACTGTTGCAAGACGTGGATGGCCGGGACAAGCCCGGCCATGACGAAGAACGAGAGAATGACCCTCCACCTCAACACCCAGGCCGACCTCGATGAAGCCGTCCTCGCGCTGGTGAAACAGGACCCGCGGCTCAATCCCGTGTTCGAGCTCGCGGGCATGCCGGCGTTGCGGCGGCGCGAGCCAGGCTATGCTGGACTAGCTGCAATTGTCTGCGGTCAGCAATTATCCACCGCGAGCGCCGCGGCGATCTGGGCCCGCCTCAAGGCCGCGTTCGATCCGTTCGACCACGACACGTTGCGCCTCGCCCGTTCCGATCGCCTCGGCCGGCTCGGACTGTCGGCGGCGAAGATCAAAACCCTGAAGAACCTGGCGCGCGAGATCGCCGCGGAACGTCTCAATCTCGACGTGCTGGCGAACGAGGATGCCGACGCCGCGCACCACACGCTGACCTCGCTGCACGGCATCGGCCCGTGGACCGCCGACGTTTATCTGCTGTTTTGCCTCGGCCATGGCGACGCCTGGCCGGCCGGCGATCTCGCCGTGCAGGAAGCGGTGAAAATCGGACTTGGGCTGAAGAGGCGCCCGACCGCGAAAGAGATGGCCCCGCTGGCGGAGCCGTGGCGCCCGATGCGCGGCGCAGCGGCTCATCTGTGGTGGGCCTATTACCGGGCGATCAAGAAGCGCGAAGGTGTGATCGGAGCAAAAGAAAAAACCAAGACCGCCAAAGCCGCGGGAGTGTTGCGGTGAGGCAGGTCTATCTCGACACGCTCAGCGGGCATATTCCGCCGGAGCAGGGCCATATGCTGTCGGTGGCGGGCTGACCCGCTTTCTGCGTGATTGCAAAGGGTATAGCGTTGCGGTCGAGGAACGCCGCGAAAGACGGCCGAAGCGAGGTCGCCCATGCTGGACAGGACAGACGACGTCTCGATATCAGCCGAAAACTGGCTGGCGCACTTCGAAAGCGCGCTCGCTAGCCCCGGCGGCGGCTCACTGAAGACCCTGTTTCATCCCGACAGCTATTGGCGGGACGTGCTGGCGCTGAGCTGGAACCTGCAGACCATCAACGGCGCCGAGGCCATCCTGGAAGAGCTGCAAGGCCTTAGCCGCCGCACCCAACCCCGCCATTTCAGAATCGACCCCGATCGCGCTGCGCCGCGCCGCGTTACCCGCGCCGGCACCGACACCATCGAAGCGATTTTCAAGTTCGAGACCACCCAAGGCCGCGGCAGCGGCATATTGCGGCTGATCCCCGATGCCACTGACGGCAACGAGCTCAAAGCCTGGACGCTTCTCACCGCGCTCGACGAATTGAAGGGGTTTGAGGAGCGGCTCGGGTCGGCGCGGCCGCGGGGCCAATCCTACTCGCGCGACTTTCGCGGACCCAACTGGCTCGATCAGCGGAAGGAAGCGGCCGCCTATGCCGACCGCGATCCGGTCGTTCTGGTGGTCGGCGGCGGACAGGCCGGACTTTCGATCGCGGCACGCTGCAAGCAGCTGCAGATCGATTCGCTGATCGTCGACCGCGAGGCGCGCATCGGCGACAATTGGCGCAAGCGTTACCACGCGCTGACCCTGCACAATCAGGTGCAGGTCAATCACCTGCCCTATATGCCATTTCCACCGAATTGGCCGGTCTATATCCCCAAGGACAAGCTCGCCAACTGGTTCGAGGCCTATGTCGAGGCCATGGAGCTGAACTACTGGACCGCGACCACGTTCGAGAGCGGCGCTTATAACGAGGCTGAAGGACGCTGGTCGGTGGTGCTGCGCGGCGCCGACGGCAGCCAACGCACGATGCATCCACGGCATGTGGTGATGGCGACCGGCGTCAGCGGCATTCCGAATCTGCCGGAACTGCCAACGCTCAAGAAATTCACCGGCACCGTTTTGCACTCCAGCCAGTACAGCGATGCTGAAGACTGGAAGGGCAAAAAGGCGCTTGTGATCGGCACCGGCAATAGCGGCCACGACATTGCGCAGGACCTGTATTCGAGCGGCGCCAAGGTGACGCTGGTTCAGCGCAGCCCGACCCTGATCACCAATATCGAACCATCGGCGCAACTCGCCTATGCGACTTATAATGAAGGAACGCTTGAGGATAACGACCTGATCGCGACTTCCATGCCGCTTACGCTTGCGAAGAGAAGCCACGTGATGCTGACCGAACAATCGAAGAAATTCGATCAGGAATTGCTCGAAGGGCTCGCGCGGATCGGTTTCAAGCTCGATTACGGTGACGGCGGCACCGGCTGGCAGTTCAAGTACCTCACCCGCGGCGGCGGCTATTATTTCAACGTCGGTTGCTCCGATCTGGTCGTGCAGGGCGAGATCGGACTTAGGCAATTTTCCGATATCGAATCCTTTGTCGCCGATGGCGCGCGGACGAGGCGCGGCGAGACGCTTGCCGCCGATCTGATCGTGCTGGCGACCGGCTACAAGCCGCAGGAGCATCTGGTGCGCCAACTGTTCGGCGAACAAGTGACCGAGCGCGTCGGCCCGATCTGGGGATTCGGCGACGGGCACGAATTGCGCAACATGTACACCCGCACGCCCCAACCGGGCCTATGGTTCATCGCCGGCAGTCTGGCGCAGTGCCGCATCAATTCGAAATATCTGGCGCTGCAGATCAAGGCGATTGAGGAGGGGTTATTGCCTAGGGGCGTGCGCTCTTCCCCTCTCCCCTTGCGGGAGAGGGTGGCTGAGATGCGAAGCATCGAAGACGGGTGAGGGGTCTCTCTCCGCGGATGCAGACCCCTCATCCGCCCACGATACTTCGTATCGTGGGCACCTTCTCCCACAAGGAGAGAAGGAAGAAAGAAAGCACATATGCCAGTCATTCTCGGCTCAGGTGAGCATCGCTACCGCGTGGTGGAGAACTGGGCGAAGCTGCCGGACGGTTGGAATCTCACCGACGTTGCTTCCGTTGCGGTCGACAGCAAGGATCGCGTCTACGTCTTCAATCGCGGCGCCCATCCGATGGTCGTGCTCGACCGCGAGGGCAATTTCGTCCGAAGCTGGGGCGAAGGCCTGTTCAGCCGCGCGCATGGGCTGCACATCGACGCGGACGATCATCTCTACTGCACCGATGACGGCGACCATACGGTGCGGAAATGCACCACCGACGGCAAGGTGCTGCTGACCATTGGCATCCCCAACAAGCCCACGCCATTCATGAGCGGCGAGCCGTTTCACCGCTGCACCCACACCGCACTGTCGCCGAAGGGTGAGATCTATGTCTCGGACGGCTACGGCAACGCCTGCGTGCACAAATATACGCCCGACGGTCGACTGATAAAAAGCTGGGGCGAGCCGGGCAGTGATCCCGGCCAATTCAATATCGTCCACAACATCGCAACCGACGACGACGGTTTTGTCTATGTCGCGGACCGCGAGAACCATCGGGTCCAGGTGTTCGACGGCAACGGCAAATACGAGGCGCAGTGGAACAATCTGCACCGGCCCTGCGCGCTGCACTGCTGCGGCGGCCGGCAGCCGAATTTTATCATCGGCGAGCTCGGCCCCGGCATGCCGGTCAATCGCAAGGGGCTGAATTTGGGCCCGCGCCTGACCATCGTCGACGCCAAGGGCAAGCGCATCGCGCGGCTTGGCGGCGAAACCGGCCCCGGCCTGGAGATCGGCAAATTCCTCGCGCCGCACGGCGTCGCGCTCGATTCCAAAGGCGCCATCTATGTCGGCGAGGTCGGCGTCACCAACTGGAGCACGAGTTTTCCGGACACGCCGATGCCGGCGGTGGTTCGCTGCCTCCAGAAGCTGGAGCGGGTGGCCACCTCTTAACTGCCGGTTAGCGCGAGGCCGCCTGCCGGTACAAACTTCTGTTCATTCCGCCTTGAGGTTGGACGCCTTGATGATCGGCCACCACCGCTCCATCTCGGCTTTTTGAAATGCCCGCAGGGTTTCGGGCGCTTGCTGGTCGCGCGGCGAAATTTGAATGCCGAGGTCCGCGAAACGCCTCTCGACCGAGGGATCGGCGAGCACCTGCCTCAGGGTGGCGTTCAGCCTGTCGACAATATCCTTCGGCGTGCCCTTCGGCACCCAAAGTCCATACCAGAGCGAGGCAACGAAGCCTTTGAGACCTGCTTCGTCCGCCGTCGGAATATCGGGTGACGAAGGCAGCCGCGCTTTACCCGTGACGGCAAACGGCTTGATGCTGCCGGTTGCAACCAGCGATCTGAAATTCGACGCCGGCTCGATCATGAAATCGATCTGTCCCGCCAGCAGATCCCGCATAGCCGGCGCATTGCCGCGATAAGGCACGAATTGAAACTTGGTCGCGGTCTCCTTTTGAAACGAGATCCCGGCGAGATGGCCGGTCGCGCCGACGCCGGCAATTCCGACCGACGCCTTGTCGGGATTGGCCTTGAGATAGGCAATCAATCCCCTCAGATCGTCTGCCGGAAGGCTGTTCCGGCCGACGATCAACAACGGTTCGCTTCCAATCTCGATAACCGGTTCGAGATCCTTCAACAGATCGAACGGCAGGGCGTAAAGGCCGCCGGTGAGCATGTGCGTGGTCGACGTGCCGATGCTGAGCGTGTAGCCGTCGGCGGGCGCGCGAACCGCGCGGCCGACGCCGATGCTGCCGGCAGCGCCTGCGACGTTCTCGATGATGATGGATTGCCCGAGAATTCCCCGCATCTGCTCGGCCAGATATCGCGCCAGCGTATCGGTTGCGCCGCCGGCGGGGAACGGCACAATCATGGTGAGGTTGCGGGCCGGATAGGGTTGTGCTGCGACGATGCTGGTCCATCCAAGAGCGAACAGCACAGCGAGCATCGCCGTCAGATATCTGCGCATGAGTCTCCCCCAAGATCTGCGGATGCAGCGATCAGGCATCACCGATGACCTCGCGCCGCCGTCGTTCGGATTCTTCCGCATAACGCCGCATCGCGTGGGCCTCGGTCAGCAGGCCGATCGGCCGGCGTTCGCCCCCGATTTCGACCACCGCCAGCGATTCGGCTTCCGCGACGTCGAACACGGCAATGGCGTCCTGGATGTTCATGCCGGGATACAGCACGTCCCGCTGGTGATGAAGAATGCCACGAAGACCTTTTGCCGCATCGATGTCGGGCGCATGCGCATCGGCCACGAGCACCAGCCCCAAATATTGCCCCATCTCATCGACCGCGACCACCTGGGTCTTCGACCCCAACGGAAATTTGGCGCGGAATTCCGCAATCGGCAGGTCGGCGTTTACGGTAGCCACATCCGGCCGCATCAGGCGCCGTACCGTGAGATCGCGGATCCAGCCCACATCGGCGGCGCTGCGGATGGTCTCGCCGCGCAGGTGCAATCGCCACGTCGCGAATGAGTAACCGAACAATTCGCGCGTGATCTGGGTCGAGATGATCACCGCGACCAGCACGACAGTCGTCAGCCAGAGGTCGCCGGTCGATTCAAGCGCGATGAACGACATCGTCAACGGCCCGCCGATCACGGATGCCGACAGCGCGCTCATGCCGATGATCGCATAGACGTTCGGATCGAGGTTGAACCCCGGCGCGATCGTGTCGATGCCGGCCGCGAACAGACGGCCGCCGATCGCGCCCAGAAAAAGCGTGGCAAAAAACAAGCCGCCGCGAAATCCACTTCCAAGCGACACCACCGACGCGATCGTCTTTAAGACGAACACCAAGGCGATGAACGCCAACGGCATGGAGATGATCCCGGCAAATTGCAGCGCGCCGTGCCCCGACGACATTACCTCCGGCGTCCGCAATGCGAGGAGACCCACGGCAAGTCCGCCAAGCGCCGTGCGTAACGGCGGCCAAAGTCCCGTCTTCGACAATAGCGTTTCGGTGAGCGCGACGCCGCGCATGATTGCGATGCGGAACAACGCCGCAACAACGCCAAGCAAGCCTGCGATGGCGAGATCGCGCCCCAGCACCTCGCCGACCGGCCCGACGCCAACGCCGAGCGACAACGCCGTAAATCCGTGAGCGACAAAATAGCCGACCACCGAGGCGACCCCGACCGGCGTCAGATTGGCGGGCGTATATCCGCCGATCACAAGCTCAAAGGCATAGAAGGCGCCCGCCAATGGCGCTCCAAAGGCGCCTGCAATCGCGGCCGCGGCACCGCAGCCGACCATGAGGCGCTGATCGGCGCGGCGCAGATGAAATCCGCGGCCGAGCGAGGCGGCAAGCCCGCTGGAAAGTTGGGTATAGCCCGCCTCAAGCCCGACCGACGCGCCAACGCCGCTTGACCAAATCGTCTGCAACGCGACGATCACACTGCCGCGAAACGACATTCGCCCGCCATGCAGGGCATTGGCCTCGATTGGATCGATTTCGCGCGCCGGCCGCCAACGCACCAGCAGCAGGAAAGCGACCCCCAACAGAAGCCCGCCGAGACTCGGAACCAGTAGCGCCCGCAGTGGATCGATCTTGACCTGGCTTGAAAGACGATCTCCCGCTTCAAGGTTGAACAGCACCACGTGGAGGGCGTCGACCGCGGCGCTCATCGCCACCACCACCAATCCGCCCAATGCTCCGACCAGTGCCGCAAGCACCACCAGGCTCGTTTCATGGGCCCGAACGAACGCCCTCAGCCGGCGCGGCGCCTCCAGGTAGTGGAACTTGGTGATCATTTTGCCGTGTCCGTACGCTGCGAAAGCTGCTGCCCCGCCTTGTTTAGCGGGCTTGATACCGCCCCCGCCATCCGGCGCAGTGGCGGATAAGGCCGTGAACGCTCTTCACAATCCCGTCACGCTGCCTGTAGTATGTCAACTCATGCTGCTTCGCAGCGCATATGGAGGCCGGGAGCGTTACTTGAACGCACATGTCTCGCAGGGCGGTTGGCCGGTACTGGTACTGAATGCGGACTTCCGGCCGCTGAGTTATTATCCGCTGTCCCTCTGGTCGTGGCAGGACGCGATCAAGGCGGTGTTTCTCGATCGCGTTAATATCGTCGAGCACTACGACCGCGCCGTGCGCAGCCCCTCGTTCGAGATTCAATTGCCGAGCGTCGTGTCGCTGAAATCCTTCGTCAAGCCGACCACGCATCCCGCCTTTACCCGGTTCAACGTGTTCCTGCGCGACCGTTTCGCCTGCCAGTATTGCTCGGCCAGCGACGATCTCACCTTCGATCACATCGTCCCGCGCAGCAAAGGCGGCCAGACCACGTGGGAAAACGTGGTCGCCGCCTGTTCGCCGTGCAACCTGCGCAAGGGAAACCTGACGCCGCAGCAGGCACGGATGTTTCCAAAGCAACTCCCGTTCGCGCCGACGGTGCATCAGCTGCACCGCAACGGCCGGCTGTTCCCGCCAAACTATCTGCACGACAGCTGGCTCGATTATTTATACTGGGATACCGAGCTCGATCCGTAGGACGCGACGCCCGTTCGTCAGCGTGTCGTGGGACTCATAAGAGTGTCACGTTTTTCGAGGCCGCCGAGCGACCCGAGCCGTAGGCTCGCTCCGTTGAATGGAGGTGCTCATGAAAGCGCAGGACCGGCGCCGTGTGCGCCAACTGCGGAAACATCTGGTGCCAACGGAGGGATGCTCACTTGTCAGGGATGGCCCACCTCGAACGCAAGCAGTACGTTGCCGGGAATACCGCTCCATTGCGCGTAACCCGAATTGACGTAAAGCATGCCGTCCACGATTACCGGGCCGGGCCCGTCTATGGCGCCGCCGTGCGCCGGGACGCCATTCACCGCTTCGTAATCGCGCGCCGTATCGAACTCCCAAAGTAGCCGCCCGTCGTCGGTCGCGTAGGCGCGCAGATAGCCGCTCACTCCACCCGAGAATACGACGCCGGGAATCGAAGTGATCGCGGCCGAGAGCGCAGGGCTGCATCGGTCGCGTTCACCGCAGGGGACCGGCGCCACCTGCATGATGATTTTGCCGTCCGATAGATTGAGCCCGAAGAGACCGCCGCCTGCGTTCGGGTCGAGACGCCGAGTGCCGTCGCCAAGAAACCGCACATCCGAGTTCGCGACATACACGCGGTCATAATCCGCGGCGGAGCCCCACTCGATGCCGCCCAGCGGCCCACCCTTGCCCACCCGCGTTTGCCAGAGGACTTTGCCATCCTGGTCGGGATCGAACGCATGAACGACGCCGGATTTCTGGCCGATGACCAGCACGCGGCGTCCGTCGGGTAAGCTCGCCAGGATCGGGGACTGGCCGAAGTCGTGGTCCGGACCATGGTCTTGCGGACAGTTGGTCTGGTTGGCTCCGTAACAAGCCACGACGAAGCTGTCCTTGGATGTTGCTTGCTGGTGCCACAACATTCGGCCGGTCTTCAGATCCAACGCGAGAATAGCATCGCTCGTATCCGCCGGCGGGTTCGAATAGGAGTTACCTGTGGCGACGTAGAGCGCCTGGCGTTGAACATCGATCGTCGGGGCGGACCAGATGGACGCCCCGGACGGACCGTAGAGCTGCGTACCGATGGCATTCTTGATCGTAGGATGTGGCGCTTCGGGGATGGTATAGGATTTCCAGATCAGCGCGCCTGAGGCAGCATCCAAGGCCGCGACGCTTCCGCGAAACGTGCAGCATTCGTAGGAAGCCTGCGATCCGGTCGCTTCCTCGATAGACGAGACCGGAACGTAAAGGACGCCGGAAAACAGCGTGGGCGTCCCGGTGATCCGGGCGGCGGGATGATCCTCCACCTTTTTCTTCCAGATCAGTGCGCCTGTCGTTGCATTCACCGCGTAGGCATTGGCGCGCACGTCCCCGAAAAACAAGGCGAACTGATCCGTCCCAGCGAGCGGACCGAAAGTGACCGCCGTCCGCACCGGCGCCTCGGTCGAGTAAGTCCAGATGGCGCATCCGCTCTTGGCGTCGAGCGCGTGCATCTTGCGATCGCCGCCCCCGACGAATCGCACTCCGCCTACGACGGTCGGCTGCGCATTGGCCGCAGAAACGCCAGGAAAACCAAACGCCCATTTCAGCTGCAATCGTGGCACCTGGTCCGGCTTCAGCTGTGCCATCTCGGTCGGCTGAAATCGGCGGTCGTTGAGATCCGCGCCCCAACCGTTCCATCGTGGTCCATCGAGCGCCTCGGCAAACGTGAGCGAGCGTTGCGCGCACTCGCCGCTCGCTGCGAGCCCGGTCGCAGCATGATCGGTCGAAATCCTGCTGGTCACGAAGGAGGCGATTGCTTTGCGCTCATCGTCCGTCCGTTCTTTGGCCATCGATGCCATGCTGCCCGATGTGATCGTTCCGAGAACATGCTCGAACGACATTAACTGCAGCGCGCTACGGCTCGGCGCACGGCTTTGCGGGTCGCCGGAGTCATGGCACTGGGCGCAATGTTGGGCGTAAAGAACGGCACCGCTCCGCTGCGCAATTGCAGGAAAGCAGGACCAGATCAGCAGGCCGGCGGTCGCGGCGCTCAACTTCATGGGTAACCATTTCACTGACGATCGGAAAAGTATTACTTGCGGCGAGCCACAACCTGGGATGATAGCTCGGTTGGAGGACTTCGAACAGCCATAGCGGGCATCTCAAAAGGCGATTGCCGGCGTATTAGTGACGGGAATCGCTCACGCCCGTCAGCGGAGGCCATTTTTGGCGGATCGCGAATTTCCGCGCGCCTGAGCCGCATCAACAAAACGTGCAGATCGAAAGGATTGCCCATGGCGTCAACCTCACTCCGGACTGGTTCAATAGTACTGCACACGCTCGCGGATCGCGCTAGAAATCGCATGACGACAGACTTTCAAGACGGGCGTTTGCGACATAAGATCGTCGCCTGTTTTTGCGCGCGCCTGATCGCCCGATCCGCGGAACACGCGCATGCCGATAGGCCAGGAGATTGCCATGCCCGCTTTAACTGAATGGAAAGTGCCGCCGGTGAATCAGCCCCGCGCGGGCGATTACAGTTTCGATCTCGATCGCGCGCTTTCCTCCGTGGTCGGCCTGCATTCGATCATCCCCCCTGACGCCTCCAGCGCCGATACGCTCGGCACCGAGCGCGCAGGCAATGGCGTTGTGATCGACGACGGACTGGTGCTGACCATCGGCTATCTGATCACCGAGGCCGAAGCCGTCTGGCTGCATATCGGCGAGGGCCGCGTGGTGGAAGGGCACGCGCTTGGCTTCGATCCGGTGTCCGGCTTTGGCCTGGTGCAGGCCCTTGGCCGCATCGATCTCGATCCGCTGCCGCTCGGCTCTTCGGCGGCAACCGAGATCGGCGACCGGGTGGTGATGGGCGGCGCCGGCGGGCGTACGCGATCGGTCGCAAGCCACATCGCTACCAAGCAGGAATTTGCCGGCTACTGGGAATATCTGCTCGACGAGGCGATCTTCACTCATCCCGCGCATCCCAATTGGGGCGGCACCGGGCTGATCTCCAACCGCGGCGAGTTGATCGGTATCGGCTCGCTTCAGCTCGAGCGCGAGCGCGAGGGCAAGGCCGAGCATGTCAACATGGTCGTGCCGATCGATCTGCTCAAGCCCGTGCTCGACGATTTGCGCAAATTCGGCCGCGTCAACAAGCCGGCGCGGCCCTGGCTCGGGATGTATTCGACCGAGATCGACAACCGCGTCGTTGTGGTCGGCGTCTCCGCGAAAGGCCCGGCGGCGCGCGCCGAGCTCAAGGCCGGCGACGTCATCCTTGCCGTGAACGGCGAAAAAATCACAAGCCAAACCGGATTCTACCGCAAGCTCTGGGCTCTCGGCCCGGCCGGTGTGGACGTGCCGCTCACCGTCTACCACGAGGGCGTCACCTTTGACGTCGTGCTGGCCTCGACCGACCGGACGCGGCTGCTCAAGGCGCCACGGCTGCATTAGCGCGTTTTCGAGCCCGGTGTGGTAGCCGATCGTCTAAACGTTCAACCCCCGGGGAATGACAGCCATGAGCGAGGCCGTGGTGGACGACATCGTGGCCGTGCTGCCGCCATTGCTGCAATCGCTGGAAGCGCTCGGCTTCATCGCGCGCCATCTCAACCCGCCGGATTTCGATAGGGTCATGGAAGCTGCAGGCCAGCCGGATCAGGCGTTGAAGGCCGTCCGTCCGCGCCTCACCGCTTGGCCGGAGGAATTTGCTGACATAAAGACCGCGCTCGAAGCCGCAAGCGACGCCGCGCTGGCCGCGTTCGAGGGCCTGCGCAAGGTGCAGCATGGTGACGGCGACCTCGTCGCCGTGTTTCGCGCGCTGCGTCACGCTCCCCGCGCGCAAGAGGCCCTTTATCCGCTTGCGGCGAAACTGCCTCCGGTGAGCAGCTTCTTCGTCGATCCCGCGTTGCGCGACGATACCGACCTGTTGACGCGCCTTGCGGCACCCGCAAACGAAAACACCGGAATCATCCACGACCACAATGAAGCCGGCAGCCGCAGCGGCTTTTCGCTCTACATACCGGAATATTACACTCCCGACCGCGCCTGGCCGCTGGTGATGGCGCTGCACGGCGGCAGCGGCAATGGCCGCGGCTTCCTGTGGAGCTGGCTGCGCGACGCGCGCAGCCTTGGTGCGATCCTCGTCGCTCCCACCGCGACCGGTAACACTTCGAACAAGAGCACTTGGGCGTTGATGGGCGAAGACACCGACACGCCGAACCTCGTCCGCATTCTTGATTCCGTGAGAAGCCGCTGGAACATCGATCCGACAAAACTGCTGCTGACCGGAATGAGCGACGGCGGCACGTTCTGCTACGTCACCGGCCTCGAAGGCGCATCCCCCTTCACCCACCTTGCCCCCGTCGCCGCGACCTTCCATCCATTGATGGCCGAGATGGCGGACGCCGAGCGACTACGGGGCCTGCCCATCTATCTCGTGCACGGCCGGCTCGACTGGATGTTTCCGGTGCAGGTGGCGCGGCAAACGAAAGACGCACTAGCGGCGGCCGGCGCCGACGTCACCTACCGCGAGCTTGACGATCTCAGCCATTGCTACCCGCGCGAGATGAATGCGGCAATCCTGAATTGGCTGACCGGCGAGCGATGAGTCATTTTAGAGGGCGCATGATCTTATCGCCAAACCGCTCACTTTGGCGGATCATGCGCTACACCAGGCCGCCATTGGCGCGGAGCACCTGGCCGTTGATCCATCCGCCATCGGGACCAACAAGGAAGGCCACGACGGAGGCAATATCGTCTGGCGTTCCGATGCGCTCCATCGGGCTCATCTTGGCCATGCGCTCGACCAGTTCTGGCGATTTGCCGGTGAGGAAGAGGTCGGTCGCGACCGGCCCCGGAGCGATCGCATTGACCGTGATGTTACGTCCGCGCAATTCCTTCGAAAGAATCGCAGTCATGGTTTCGACCGCGGACTTGGTCGCGGCATAAACACTGTAGGTCTCGAGTTTGGTACCGACGACACTGGTCGAGAAATTGACGATCCGTCCTCCGTCGCGCAGGCGCCTGGCCGCCTCTCGCATCCCGTTGAAGCTGCCCTTGAGGTTGACCGCGATCTGCCGGTCGAACAGCGCGTCATCGCTCTCGGCAATTTTTGCAAGCATCATGATGCCGGCATTGTTGACGAGCACGTCGACGCCGCCGAAGGCGCGTTCGGCCGCCTCGAACATGCCGCGCATTGCACCGGCGTCGCTCACGTCGGCCTTGGCGGCGAGCGCCCGTCCGCCCCTGGCCTCGATCTCGCGAACAAGCATCTCGGCGGGCTCGGCACTGGCCGAATAATTGATGACCACGGTGAAGCCGTCGGCGGCGAGCCGCTCGGCTATGGCCGCACCAATGCCGCGCGAGGCCCCGGTCACGATCGCGACTTTGCTGGTCTTGTCGGTCATTTTTCTGCCTTTCCAGATGAACGTTCATACATTGATGCACTAACGATCGGTGTTTCAAGGCTTGCCCGCGACTGATCATTTCCTGTGCATGGAACCATCCCGGCCGGACGACGTTGTCGGCCATCACTGGAGGTATGCGATGCGCGTTTTCCTGGGAATGATCTTGGGGGCCTTGCTCCTGGTCGCGGGCGTCTATGTCTATGATTCACAGGTGACCTCGACCGTCGCCAGCGGCCAAAGTGCGGCAAGCAGCCGGACCATCGTCAATTGGGACGTCGCGGCCGCCGACTGGCGCGCGCTGAAGACACGCGCCCATGATGATTGGATCAAGCTGTCGTCGAAGTAATCGCGGCGTGTTGCCCTGCCGGGCTTGAGCTACTGCTTTGCCGCCTTTCGCGCGTCGGCAATGGCCTGACCGAACTGGGCCATGGTCAGCACGCCCGGCACGCGGAATTTTCCGATAATGAAGGACGGCGTGCCCCTGAAATCGAACGC
>Ga0137403_10004911_pt1 | contig 15628 bp, 22 predicted proteins | sample CZOMad2_1_16fung_FD_122057 | JGI IMG/M metagenome (GOLD analysis project Ga0137403, IMG submission 122057) | Vadose zone soil fungal communities from Angelo Coast Range Reserve, California, USA - CZOMad2_1_16fungal (Hybrid Assembly) | ecosystem: Environmental > Terrestrial > Soil > Vadose zone... | reverse complement strand
GGGCCCTTAGCTCAGTTGGATAGAGCGTCGGACTACGAATCCGAAGGCCGCAGGTTCGAATCCTGCAGGGCCCGCCATTTCAAGCGGTCGCGAGGCGGTCTGACCGCCATGTCCACCAGGATGCGACTGATCAGGGTTTCGCCTTTCACTCGGCCGGCAGTGGCAGCACGAGTGTCACCCGCGCCGGGTCCTGCTGGCGAGTGTTGCCATAGGCTTGCAGCAGCACATAGCCGTACGGGGCGGTCGCTTCGTCCGGCAACGCGAACGCCACGGTGATCTGACAGGATGTGCCTGTCGGAACCGTGTTGTCACATGTGTTGCCCGTGACAACAGCCACCCCAACATCGTTCCAAGTCGTTGCGTTGAATCCGGGGTTGACGAGATCTTCTTCACCCGTCGAAGCGAGAGTAAACGTCGCGGTCGAGTCACCGTTGTCCACACCGGTCAGCGTGTAGTTGGCGCCCACGACGTGCGCTGTGATCGGATGTGACGTTGAGCTTCCGCGCACCCGGCCCACAGCGCTGGAAGTGCCCGTGATCGTCGCGGAGTAATCACCGCCAACATCGGCAAGGAAAGAGACCGTGGCGGTGCAGGAGCGCACCCCAGTGCATGCGTCGGCATCCACCCTGAATTCCGGATCGCCGCCGAGGACCACATTGGCGAGCGGGCCGTTGGATGCGCTGACGGCGTAGGTGTTCCCGCAGAGCGTGTTTTGTGCCGACACACCCCAGTCGGAGGGCCCGCGGATGGTCACGCGGGACGTGATGTAGTAGGCCGTTCCGGCGGCGAACGCGGAGCCGGTCCCGAATGCCAGGATGATCAGCAAACGCTTCATTTGTATACCTCCTTTGTTAGTACAGCGGGCCGTTCACCGGATCGCCTCTACTTTCAGCACCGGGTGCAGTTCGACGCCGTCGGTGCGACACCGATCTGGCCGTGCAGTGTCGAAGAAGATGACCCCGATGAAGCGTAAATGCTGGACTGGACGCTGCATTAACCGGACGAACGTCCGCTTGGCTGACTCCATCTGCCGGCCGAAGGGCGAGCACCTGCGGCCTCTGGCCTACGAATCCGAAGGCCGCAGGTTCGAATCCTGCAGGGCCCGCCACCTCTTCCAGCGCGGCCGCGGGCGGGCACTTGCCAGCCGCGAAGGCTGCGTTACCGGAGCCGCATGCGATACTCCGTCCACATCGGGCGAGAGTTCCGGTCGGTGCCCGCGCCGGTTCGCAAGCGACGCCGATTTCGAAGCTCGCCGACATCTCCGAGGTCCTGGAAGAGCTCGGAACGCGCAGTCCGATCATGCAGTCCCTGCTGGAGACGACCCTCGTCCTCAGCGTCGGAGCCTGGTCTTTCCGGTACGGGCTGGAGGAGGGGAGGAATCGGCTGACCGTCTTCCAGGCGGTGAACGGAGGTGAGCTGTAAGAAACAGCCCGCATGTCTATCTTCACTGATACGGCCTCGGTTTCCTGCGGAACCGGAGCGGAACTGCATGCGTTCGCTTGACTGCAGGGTGCTCGTGGTTGACGACGACCTCTCCATCCGGGAGTCGTTGCAGGACGTGCTGGGCGTGGAAGGGTACGCGGTCGACGTCGCGGGAAACGGCTCGGACGCTCTGTTCAAGATGCGCCGGCGAGGCCGACCCGACGTGGTCTTGCTCGATCTGATGATGCCGGTGATGAACGGTTGGCAATTCCTGCGCGAGGTCGGGCACGACGACGAGTTGACCGGGCTGCCGGTGGTGGTGCTCAGCGCCATGCCCGAGCCGGCGGGGCTGGACGGGGTGTTCGACGTGATCGCCAAGCCCTTCACGTACGAGCGGCTGCTCTCGGTCGTCGAGAGAGCGTGCGCATAGAGCCCCGCGCGGGAGACGACCCTGACCGATTGTGGATGGCTGAAGTGCAAAACTAGCCTACGAACCCTCGATCGACGGGATTCGGGCGCCTTCCCGGTGTAAGAGGGGGACGTGACTCCGACTGAGCGACGGGATGTCCTCATCGTTGACGACGACCCCGACATCCGGGACGCGGTGGGGGAGTGCCTGCGCTATGAGGGCTACGACGTCCATTCCGCCGCAGACGGTCGGGACGCGCTCGACCGCCTGGAGTATGGCCTTCGTCCGGCCGTCATCCTCCTCGATCTCATGATGCCGGTGCTCAACGGCTTCGACGTGCTCGAGGCGTTGAAGAGCCGGCCGGAGTGGAAGTCGATCCCCGTGGTCATCGTGAGCGCGAACCGCGGCTACGAGGCAGAAGACCTGTCCGGGGCGGTGAGCATCCTGCGAAAACCGGTCAACGTGGACCGGCTGCTCGCCGCCGTCGAGCAGGCGGTGGCGTGCTAGCGCGGTTGCGGGGGTGCGGGCGAAGTGCTACACCCCGCGCCCCGCTCTTTGGCAATCATGGACGAAACCTTCATGGCGCAAGCGCTCGCGGAGGCGCGCCTCGCTGCGGAAGAAGGCGAAGTGCCCATCGGCGCGGTGGTGGTCGCCGATGGACGCGTGGTGGGCCGCGGACGCAACGCGCGTGAGCGCCTTCGCGATCCCACCGCGCACGCCGAGATCCTGGCGTTGCAGGAGGCATCGCGGGCGCTGGGCAGTTGGCGGCTTTCCGGGGCGACGATGTACGCGACCCTCGAGCCCTGCCCGATGTGCGCCGGAGCGCTGGTCAATGCGCGCATCGACCGGCTGGTGTACGGAGTCGCGGACCCCAAGGCAGGAGCGGTCGACACCCTGTTCGACCTGGTGCGCGACGGGCGCTTGAACCATCGGGTGCAGGTGGTCAGCGGCGTCCTGGCGCAGGACTGCGGGGAGATCTTGCGCGAGTTCTTTCGCCAGCGAAGGAAGCAGGTCTGAAATGGGAGAGGTGGCCGAGCGGCCGAAGGCGCACGCTTGGAAAGCGGAGCGGGGCGCTCAGGCGCCCTCCGCAGGTCCCAAAACAGGGAAGGCCTCGCCTGAACGGAGGTCCTCGCGGGGAACACTTGGGGAACGGCTCTTCAGTTGAGAATGCGACGCTTGGGCCGAGGCCGCCGGGCATCTGACATGAAGAAAGGGGCCGCAGATTTCTCTGCAGCCCCTCCCTGAGAACCTCTCGCGCTGGAAGTCCTTACTTCGGCCTGTACATCGTCGGGAACCTGGCCGCGAGCGCCTTCTCTTCCTCGCTCCGAGGGCCGGAAGCCTGGCCGTCCTCCGGAAACATACTCGGGTAGGCGTCTAGAAGGTAGTTAGCTTCCTCTTTGGTGATCGTCGGAAAAGGCCTCCCTAAGGCGTCCTTCTTTAGGTTCCCAGGGAAGAGAATCTCCAGATTTCGCAATGCCTCGGCGCTCCAAGTTTCGTTCATTTCTTCTCCTGTGGCCTGAAAAGCTCGGGGTGTATTTGCGCGAGCCTTCGGACGTTCTCGCGGCTCAGGAACGCGAAGATCGGCTTTCCTTCCTCGTCGGTCTTGACGGCGTCTGGAAGTAACTCGGCGAGATGCTGCAATTGCTCCCGGGTGTACTCGTTCTTCGGGTCTTCCGTCATGTCTCCTCCGGGACGTGTCTCTTGTTCCAGGCCTTTCCTCTTCGCGAGTGTCTCTGCATAGCGTTCCTCACGTCCTTCAGGGCGCGCTCTCCGTCCGGATTTCTGGAGGCCTCTACGCAGGCGAGGAGGGTCTCCTGGAGGAGGTCTCCTCGGCTCTGGGCCCCGTTCATATAATCGAAAAGCCAGAGCCGGAGTTTCTTCTCGTGTTCCCGGATGTAGCGCGCGACGCATTGGTCGCTCGGCTTCTTGCTCTTCTCCAGGTGGGCCCTGTATTCGGAGAGGGTCTTCATTTGAGGCCCGCCCTCTCTTGCACGATGGCCTCGAACGCTTCGAGGGTGTCCGGAAGGAAGATTCCCGGAAGCTCTCGGACCCAGGACGGAGCCTCCAAGCTGACCCCGGGCCTCTTCAGCCATGAGAGACCGAGCTGCGTCTTTAGGTCCTTGACGAAGAGATTTCGCGAGAGTGGTTTCTCGTACCTTTGCCCCGAGACCCAGAGCGTATAGTCGTTATAAAGCTCTTCGGTCGCGAAGAACTGGCGCCAGGGGGCTTCGCCCTTCGGAGTCCTGAGAAGACCGCCGCGCGCGAGGAGGTCCAGGCTCCAGGCAATGACGCCTGAGGCGCTTCTCTCCCTCTGCTCGAAAAGAGCCGAGCCCTCCGGAAAATCCCGATGATCGAAGCCCCTCAGGTCCAAATTCAGGAGGACGTGCAGGAAGTGCCCGAGGGAAATAGGGTCGTCTACTTCGGCGTGCAGGGCGTCGAAGTACTTCTTATCTCCGCGCTTCTTATCGGAGACTTCGAGAACGAAATACCTGCGACTCTCGGGGCTGGCCTGGATGACGTGCGGGTCGTTACTCGTTATAAAGATCGTCAATCTATTCGGCCACTGGACGGCGTCCACGCCTTTGCGTTCTATGGTGAGGGTGTCTTCCGTGATGAGGGCCTTCAGCTTGCTATAGGTGGCCTTATCCCCTGCAAAGAACGCCTCGGAGGCCTCCAGGAAAACACAGTCGGCGAGGTGCTGATTAAACTCGCCCGTGACGTGCTTCGAGGAGGAGACCGCGAGAGCGTGCTGTCCGAGGATTCTCCGGAGAATCTTCCCGCAAACGCTCTTCCCGGTGCCTTCCTTCCCTCTGAGAACTACCGCGACCTCGCCCAGGGCTCCAGGCTTTTGGATGAGACGTGCCATCCAGGCCAGGAGGTATCGATAGTGCCTCGTGTCCCCGGAGCAGACCACGTCCTGGAGATGCTCTTGGATTCTCAGAGAGGAACCTCCGGGCGCTTCAGGAACGCCGAAGTCCTCCCAGAGGTTCAGAACGTTCGGGTCCGTAGTTTCGAGAGGCCGGAAGACGACGCGGTCGTAAGATTTCTTGCCGCTCCATTCAATCCAAGCCTTCCCGAGGGAGAGCTTCGATGCGAAATGCTTGACGGTCGAGAACTTCCTCTCGAAGTCCACGAAGGAATACCTCTGAAGGCGTCTGCGCCTCAGGGCATCGTCCTGAACGAAACGCGCAATGCAGAGCTTTCCGCCTTCGTCCAGTTGGAACCAGCCCGCATCAGTCATTGCGAGCAATTGGCGCTCTCCGGCCTCTAAGACCTGAAGTGCTTTCTCGGGGGTCATTGAGAAACCTCCGCGAGAGCAACGCCGAGAACACAATCCGCAGAGACCCGCGGTGCAGTGCGGCCCTCTTGCGAGAGTTCCTCGAGGCGTATCTCTTCTCTGCCGCCCCTTAGATGCAAATACTTCCAGACTTGCCATTGGAATTCGGCGAAGTCTGCGGGATGGAGGAAGAGCCTCTCGAAGCTCAGGCCTGCTTCGGAAACTTCGCGCGCTACGAAACGGCGTAATGCCTCAAACGGCGAATCGATTGAACGGATTGAACGGAACGCCGCGTAGGGACGCGGAATTGGAACCTTAATGCTTAGCACGGTAATGCTCCTTACTTCGTTTGGGGCGTCGATTTCTGGGACCGGTACGACGCGAGGTTTGGACCGGGTGTTTCTTTTCCGAGGGCCAGGCCTTGGCCCTCAGGAAATGGGCTTTAGCCCTCTGACTTCGGGGCCGCGCCGCAGGCGCAGGACTTCGAGCAGTAGGGGCAAGAAACGACAAGGACCTGAGGACGCTCTCCCTGATCCTCGCTGGCCTTCGGGCGAGGCAAGAGCAGGTCACTGAAGAGCTTGAGCGCGCCGAGAACCTCTCTGGCTGCAGGCTTCCTGCCGGTCGCGTCGGGCATGCCCAGACTCATCCGGAAATTACTCTCTACCTGCTCGCGGCTCAGGGCGCCACCGAAGCGCGCGCTCAGGGACTCGATGTGAGCTTGGTCATCTGGCGTCAGGTCTCGCGCCTCCTCCGTCTTCTTCTTCACGGGAGGCGCGGCGCGGAGGGCTTAGGGGCCGGGGCGCGCGTAGGTGCTGGGGCCTTCGTGGCCGGAAAGACCGGACGGGGCGGGCTCTGAGGCGCCGGGGCCGGGCTAGGCGCCGGGCCGATTCGCTTGCCGTCCATTGGGCCGCCCCTTCGATAGATGCTCACTTTCGTTACTCCTTTAAGGCCCCGTGCGGGGGGGCGCTTAGTTAATGTGTGGATGGCCAGGTTCGTGGGCCTTGGCCGTCGGGAGAGAAGCTCTCCTAGGACCTTAGCGCGTATCGAATGTGTGGCCCTCGAGCGAGATCGACCCGGTCCCGTTGAGTGTGACGCCAGCGAAGTCGTCGCAGAGAATGGTCCCGTCGGCCTTGACGGTGACTTGGCCGTATCTGTCATTTGTTCCATCGGACATCGAACAGACGAACTTGCGTTGCGAATTCGTGGCGGGGCGGTAGCCTGCCGGCAGGGTGCCGATCGTCGTCCCGGCCCCGCTCATCAGAGCGTACTTCGCGTGTCCCTTCAGGTGCACAAACCCGAGGTGGTCCTTCATGTACTGGCAGGTTGACCAAGCCCCTCCGAGGTCAGACCAGTTCGCCCCGAAGGAGAGTGCGTTCCATGACTCCTGAGCTGAGAGCCGGTTGGCGGTGACGTTCCCTAAAAGGATTTTCGTGGTAGTGACCGCACCGATCGCAAGGTCGGCGTCTACGATAATGAACGACGCCAGGAGGCTGTCGATATAGAGATCTGCGGTGCCTGCCGAGCTTGTCGTGAGATCGACAGAGAACTCAACCCAGACGATGTTGGTATTATTGACGTTGAAACCAGCATCTCCGCTTGTGGTCCAGACTGTATTGCTCGTAAGGAGATTGATGCTAATCGGCGTATCGTACGTGGTAAGATCGGCCTTCAGGCGTCTTGCATTCACCGAGGCCGAGGCCCCGCCGCCGGAAGCCACCCATTTATACCAGCATTTAAACTGCAGGCCCTCGTCAAAGGAGCACGGTACCCTAAACTTCAGGGTGGTGGTCCCTGCCGTCGTGCGCGTAAGCCTGCGTACCCAGTTACCAGAATAGGCACCGGCCCCAGCATTATAGCGGAAATCGAATTCGGGGTCCGTCCCGTCTCCAGGGGGCGTATAGCCGGAGGGCGGGTCAACCTCCGAGTTCGGGTTCGGCCAGAAGTTTCTAGTGTTGTTTTGGCCAGAGGTGATCTTAGAGCTAGGGATGCTTCCTGGCGTCTGCTGGAGGGCCAGAGGGGAATCAGGGGCGCGGAGGAAGTGGTCTACTTCCTCTTTTTTTCGGTCCCGAGTTAGTAATTGAGCGCTAGTAAGCTTCGTCGGTATCATGTTCTATGTCTCATCTCCCCGGTGGATTCGGTTTTTCAGGGTTCCAGAGGAGAGCTGCGTTTGCCGCCCCTCCGATGATGTCGCCGCCGAGGGCCAGCCAGCCCGCGTTCGAGGTCGCGTCCGCGTTCGCGCGCGTATTCTCGGCCTGCTTCTCGAGACCCCAAGCTTCGCGCTGGGCGTTGTTCTTCGCGGTCGTCTTGTCCATCTCGGTCAGGAACGCGGTGTCCGTCTGGGTCCGCTCCGCCGAGCCGGTGTTCACGTCGGCGCCTGAGGCCCCGTAACCAGCGCGCTGGGCGCCCTGGAGCGAAGCTCCCTGCATCTGGATGCGTCCAGTTGTCTCGACGCCGCGCTCCAGGGCCTGTGAAGCGGCCTCTTCTGAAATAATGGCGTTACGCCTCTGTGCGTTCGCAGAGGAATCGGCCGCCATCTTGTCGGCGACGCCTTTAACGACGCCCCCGACGACGACGGCTCCGAGAGCGATTCCTAGGCTTACCGGTTCGCACATATCAATCCACCAGCCCAGCGCGCTTTCGCATTATCTCGATCTCGCCCTGCGCGCTCGTACCACGGGCTCCGCGAGTCATGGCGCCATTACCTGGAAAATGGAAGCGGCGCAGAGAGTCCTTCAATTCGGAGAGGGCTCGCTCTTGCTCCTCGACGCCCTTGTCGCCCCGGCGTGCAGACTCCGCTTCCTGGCGCCCGATCTCCAGGCTCCTCCGGCGCTGGGTCTCCTGATCTTCGGCCTCGCGCCGGAAGGTCTCCGAGGGACTTGCCCAGAGAACTACATTTGCGGCGGTTTGGAGGACGCTCGGGCCCTGAAGAGAAGACCAGGATGCGGCCATGGAGGTTCGGCCGTCGCGCTCCGGAGGCCTTCCGGCTTCCCGGAGGGTCGCTCGGAGGACCTCTCTTGAGGCAATGGCTTTTTCACAGATAGCCAGGCGCCGGGCGAGGGTCTCCGAGGCCTCCTGGGCCGCCCCGACGAAGGCCCGGAGAGCCTCAGCAACCTCGGCACTTGCCTGCGGCTCCGAGGCCTCGGCGTCCTGAATGCGCGCGGCTTCGAGGACCTCGCGGGCTCTCTTCTCTTGGGCCCCAGCATAGAGGGCCTCGGCCGAGGCGCGCTCCAGATCGCGCTTGAGGCGCGAGAGCGCTTCGGCGAACGTTGCCCCGGGGAGAGTCATGGGGTTGGTTTCTGCGTCCGAAAGTTCCTGGGAGATCTCTCGGACGGCCCTCTGGGCCTCAAGGAGGGCAGAGGATTTTGCTTCGAGAATTGCTTCGAGGGATTCGAGTTTCATGTTTTCCTTGGGAAGGGCCGCCGGAGCGCGAGACACGCGAAACCGGGGCGCCCGATCGAGGGTAGTCTTATGCCGCCACCCTGACGGTGAGCCGGCGCGAGACACCGCACCTCGTCCAATGGATACCCCTCACTCAGGATGGGCACCAAACGACACCGTCACGCAAATGTCACACGCTTCCGGCCTTCATCTATCTACCAGGCGCTGAGGTCTGCGTCAGGACGCCGCTGCGTCAGAACGTCGCAGACCCTTAGGCGCAACGCGTCAAGGACTCTGTCCGCATGTATTCAGTAGATGAAGACACGATTTCCCCAGGAATTTCATACTCTGTCTTCATTGTCCGCGATGTCCGAGGGTTTTGGCTTCAGCACCGGGAGCGCCTCCCCTTCTCTGTCCCTCTCTCTCTAAAAAAGATGAAGACAATGAAGACAATGAAGACAGAGTATGAAATCACTGACGAAATCTTGTCCGCATTGTCCTCGTTGTCTTCAGCCCTGGACTCAAGCCCGGGGCCCTCGCGCCTGGCCATCGGGAATCGGGAAGCCGTTCTCCGGGCGCCCGGCGCTCGCCCCCTCGGCGCGCGCGGCGCCAGGCCCCTGGGCATCTGCGGCCTCGCGCCCGAGGGCTTCGCGCCCTCCGCGCCCCTCAGGCTGGCGCTAGCTCGCCCGCAGGGTCGGAACGGCCTCCAGGCCCTCCGGCCCCGGCGCCTAGCGCCCAGGGCCTCCACGCTCCCGAAGCGTGTGCCGTTCCTGGGCCCTCAAGAGGGAGAAGAGCCGCGCCCTTGCCCGCCCGTTCCCCGGGGGTTACCCAGCAGCTGCGCTCAGGGTCCCTTGGAACGACGGTGCTAGGCCCGAGCGCAGGCCATTAGACGAGGCGCCTAATCCCGAAGAAGTGCAGCAGAGCGTCAAAGTCCAGGACTTCCTCGTCTAGGGTGCCGTCCTCGTAGCGGACGAAGGGCACGTCCTCCTGGCCGCGCCAGGGCCTGTGCTCAATCGTCCAGCCAGAGCGCCTCATTTCCTGCGCGAGCTTCCAGAGGGCCACGTGCTTCGCAATTTTCAGTTGCATGTCGAGCGCGTTTGCGTCAGAGGCCGGCCGGTACTCCGGACATTGCCTCGACCAGGCCAGGCACCTCGACGTCCCTATTTTTTTCATTCCAGCCCTCATTCGTATCCGCCCGAGACTTTCCGCGCGACGCATGTCGTGGCGTACCACTTCAAGGTAGTGAGAGAGCCTCGATGTCCGAGGGCCAGGGCAACGGCCGAGGGCTCCGCTCCGCTCGACACGGCGCGCGTCGCAAACGTGTGCCGGAAGCGTCCAGGGGTCCAGGCCTCGACCTTGGCCATCCGGCACGCGCGCGCAATCGAGTGGTAGACGGTCGGGCGTGCTGGAGCCGGCGCGCCCAGGAGGCGCTTGACTGCGTCGGCGACGCTCTCCGAGACTTCGACGCGGTGAATGTGTCCGCCCTTGTGCCGGAAGCAGAGGACCGGAAGGAGAGGAGCCTGGCGCTCTTCCAGTTTCCCGCTCTCCCGGAGACGCAAGGCCTCTGAGAGATGGCATCCGGTGCCGGCCAGGACTCTGCAGACCGCAGCGACGATCGGCGAGAGGAGCGGGAGCACCGCACGGAAGTCGTCCTCGCTGATCACCTTCGAGCCGCGCGTGTCCTGCTCCGGCTTGCTCTGAGGAACGGGAAGGGCGTCAAGCGTCGGGTCCTCTGCGGCCGTGATCTGCGCGGTCTGTCGGAGCCAGGAAAAGAGGTGCTTCAGGGATTTAATGCGGTCCGCGCGCGAGACCTGGCCATCGAGAGCCGAGAGAATGCCGGAGAGCTTCCAGCGCGGGAGGGGCTTCTTGCCGAGCCTCTTGCTCCACCATTTCAAATAGCGCTTCTTCGCCTTCAGCCAAGGGACGTCGCCGGCCTCGGTCCCTTCCTGACACCATTTCGCGTAGGACTCCACGAGAGCATCAGAGAGCACGAGCGGGGCGCCAGAGCCCAAGGGTCGCCAGACCTCTGGGTCGCCCTCGAAGCGCACAAGCTCCCTCAAGGCTCCCTGGAGCGTGGAGCACTTCGTCGAGACGTCCCAGCGCTTGCCGTCTCTCACTTGGCGGATGTAGAAGGTCCGCCTCTTGGAAGCCGACACCCATACTCTGCCGCTCCATCCCTCGACCGTGAGCCATGCCATGGAAGAACCCCTAACACGTTTCCGAGCCCTGGGGAATGGCGTGGGGAACGGGGCCCGGACGGCCAAGGTGGGGAGCGAGTATCCTGGCCTAGGAAACCGGGAGCTTTTGAGAGGAGAATCCCATGGAACGTGCGGAGCACGGAGAGGTGGCCGAGCGGCCGAAGGCGCACGCTTGGAAAGCGTGTATACGGAAACGTATCGTGGGTTCGAATCCCACCCTCTCCGCCAACGTTGTGTTACACGGTCGACCGATTCTGGAGAGCTGGCCGAGCGGCTGAAGGCACCTGATTCGAAATCAGGAGTGGGTTAACGCCCATCGGGGGTTCGAATCCCTCGCTCTCCGCCAATTACCCTCGCAATTCGCACTCTTGGCTGGGTACGAGGGTCCATTGATCCCCGCGCTGTAGCCTGTGGCGGGGGGAGGACTCCTTGAACGCTAGAACGGGAAGACCTCTCGTGCTCGTGGCGTGCTACGGGACCATCGGCTGTGCCACCGTCGCGACGCTGACCTTCACGAGCCGGATCGAGGAGGAGATGTACAACGAGCACACGGAGGCGCGAGAGTCGTGTGCCCGCTTGCTATCTGATTCGGCGGCGCCCCTTGCTACCCAGGCGAGTTGCCGCAAGATCCTGGCCTCCGCCGTGCTCTGAGCAAGAGGGTTGTGGTGACGCTCCGTTCGATCCGTTCCACGCCCCTTGAGCGCCCGTATCGGGGGTCGAATCCCGCGCTCTCCGCCAACCACATGAATCGCGCCCGCCCAAGGTCCGGCCAGCCCGGCGGGCGCCTTGCGAATCCCTCGCCGCGGACGCTTCGTCCGAGGTGCGGCGATCCAGAAAGTCGCGGCCGAAGGCGTTGCGCGGCGCCAGCCCCACTGCTACGGTCCTTCGCCCCGAATCGGGGATGATGTTCGTACACGGTCCGGTCCGCTTCCGTAGGCGCTGGACCGGGGATCGGGCGACGGCGGGTCGTGAACCCGCCAGGCCCGGAAGGGAGCAACGGTAGCGTCTTTAGCCGTGTGCCCGGTCTCCGGTCGAGCGCCCAGAGGAGGCGGGACAGTCCAATCCTTCGAACCCCCGGGCCAGCCGCCGATGACCACCCCGTACCTCGTCCTTGCCCGAAAGTACCGGCCGCAGCGCTTCTCCGATCTGACCGGGCAGGAGCACGTCGTCCGCACCCTGGTCAATGCGCTGAAGACGGGCCGGGTGGCGCATGCCTTCCTGTTCACCGGACCCCGCGGGTGCGGGAAGACGACGTCCGCTCGCATCCTCGCGCGCGCGCTGAATTGCGAGAAGGGCCCCACCCCGGAACCGTGCGGGGTCTGCGGCCCCTGCATGGACATCGCCGCCGGCAACGACATCGACGTGCAGGAGATCGACGCCGCCTCCAACAATGGCGTGGACGACGTGCGCGCGCTCCGCGAAGCGGCGAAGTACCTGCCTGCCCGCGACCGGTACAAGATCTACATCGTCGACGAAGTGCACATGCTCTCCGGGGCGGCGTTCAACGCGCTGCTCAAGACGCTGGAAGAACCGCCCGGCCACATCAAGTTCCTGCTCGCGACCACCGATCCGCAGAAGCTGCCGGCCACCATCCTCTCCCGCGTGCAGCGGCACAACATCCAGCTGGTGCCGCTGGGAAAGATCGCCGTCCGGTTGCGCGAGATCGCGCAGGCGGAGAACGTACAAGCGTCCGACGGCGCCCTGGCGCTGGTGGCGCGCCAGGCGCAGGGCTCCATGCGCGACGCCCTCTCGCTGCTCGACCAGCTCTTTTCGGCCCACGATCCTGCCTCCGGCGAGATCACCGACAAGGAGGCGGCCGAGACGCTTGGCGCTCTCGACACCTCGGTCGTGCGCGAGATCGTCGCCGCGGTGCTGGCGCGCGATCCCGGCGCCGCGCTCGCGGGCGTGGTGCGCGCCTACGAGCAGGGCGCCGACATGAAGCGCCTCGCCGAAGAGCTGGCCGCGCACGCGCGCAATCTGGTCCTGGCCTCGCTCGCGGGCGTGAAGCAGGACCTTCCCGATCACGAGGTCCGGGCGCTCGCACAGGAGGCCTCCGGACACGATTCCGCGCAGCTCGCGCGCGTCTTCGAGCTGCTGCAGCTCGCGCAGGACGAGGTGGCGAAGGCCGCGAGCCCCCGCCACGCGCTGGAGGTCGCCCTGCTGCGCGCCGTGCATCTCGCTCCCGCGGGCTCGCTCCCGGAGCTGGTCGCGAAAGTCGACGCGCTCATGGGCCGTGCGCCGCCCGAAAAGCCGGCCTCGACCGAGCCGCGAAAGGCGCCGCCAGGCTGGGGCGCCCGCGTCCTCAGCTCCGACGCCGCGCCGCTGCGCGCGACCGCAAGTCCGCCGCCCGCCCGGGAATCCGCGCCCGATCGCGACTCCGATTCCGACGCTGAGCCTGAGCCGGAGCAGGCACCGCTCGACCTCCACGCGCGCTGGCGCCTCCTGATTGAATCCGTCCGCGCGGCCCGCAAGGCGGGCGTCGCCGCGGCGCTGGAGCATGCCGTTCCGCTGAAGATCGACCGCTCAGGCGTCCAGATCGCCTTCCGCAAAGGAGCGGGCCAGGCGGTGATCGTGCAGGAAGCGCGTGGCGCGGTGGAAGCGGCGTTCGAGAAGGCGCTGGGGTTCCGGGCGCCGCTGCACCTGATCGAGCAGGATTCGCCGGCGGACGACTCGCTGGCCGAGCAGAAGCAGAAGCAGCGCGCCGTCGCATCGGAGAGCCGGATCGCGCTGGCTCGCGAGCACCCGGCCGTGCGGGCCGCGGTGGAAGTCCTGGGCGGCGAGATCGAAGACGTCCGCGATCTGGGAGAGGAGTAGAAAACGATGGCCGGCTTCGACTTGAACGCGCTCTTCCAGCAGGCGCAGCAGATCCAGGAGCAGATGAAGGAGGCGCAGGAGCGCCTCGCGCAGAAGATCGTCACTGGCTCTTCCGGCGGCGGAATGGTGATCGTGACCGCCAACGGCAAGGGCGAGATCCAGAAGGTGCAGATCGACAAGCAGGCGGTCGATCCCCGCGACGTTCCGATGCTCGAGGACCTGGTGCTCGCGGCCGTCAACTCCGCGCTCAAGGCGGCGCAGGAAGCCGCCGCGGCGGAGAACCCGCTGTCGGGAATGGCGGCGGGCCTGGGCGGAATGGTTCCGGGCTTCCCGAAGTGACCGACCCGATCGCGCGCCTGACGGCCCTGCTGGCGAAGCTCCCGGGCGTGGGCGAGAAGACCGCGCAGCGGCTCGCCTTCCACGTCCTCAAGGCGCCGCCGGAGTACGCGCGCGATCTGGCCCAGGCGCTGTCGGCGCTGCGGGCGGAAGTGCGCCTCTGCTCCACCTGCTGCAATCTCACCGCGCAGGATCCGTGCACGATCTGCCGCGATGAACGGCGCGACGGCCGGATGATCTGCGTGGTGGAGACGGTGCCCGATCTGCTCGCCGTCGAGCGCACGCGCGAGTTCCGCGGGCGCTATCACGTGCTCCATGGCGCGCTCTCTCCGCTCGACGGCGTGGGGCCCGATCAGCTCAAGCTGAAGGAGCTCGTGTCGCGCCTCGGCCAGGGCGTTGAAGAAGTGATCGTCGCCACCGATCCCACCGTGGAAGGGGAAGCGACCGCGCTGTACATCACGCGCCTGGTCAAGCCGCTCGGCGTCCGCGTCACGCGCATCGCGCAGGGATTGCCGATGGGAGGCGACCTGGAGTACGCCGACCAGGTCACGCTCGCGCGCGCGTTACAGGGACGCCGCGAAATCTGACTGTTTCTGCAAGCCGCCGCGGTGGCAGGCAATGCGCGCCAACATCGCGAAATGTAGGCGGAACCGCTCGCCGCGACTTCCTAGACCTGAACGCTGGGCTCTGTTAGCGTCCGCGAGAGCGACTCCCAACTCAGGAAGAGGTCTCGCGAATGCAGCCGCAGATGGTGATGTACGACGAGGAGTTCCAGCAGATCAGCGGGGTCTGCGAGCGGCTGGCCCGGGAAGCCAACGCCAAGATCGTCTTCCTCGTCGACAAGAACGGCCAGCTCATCGCCTCCGTCGGCGCCACCGAGAACCTCGACACCACCTCGCTGGCCTCGCTCACCGCCGGCAACATCGCGGCCACCGGCGGACTCGCCAAGCTGATCGGCGAGAAGGAATTCTCCATCCTCTTTCACGAAGGAGAGAAGGACAACCTCCACATCAGCATCATCGGCGGGCGCGTGATCCTGGTGGTGATCTTCGACACGCGCTCCTCGCTCGGCCTGGTCCGGCTGCGGGTGAAGAAGGCATCCGATGAGCTGAACAAGATCTTCGACGGGCTGATGAAGAAGGTCCAGGTCCCCGGCGCCGGGTCGCCGTTCGCCGAAATCACCGACGACGACATCGACAACCTCTTCAGCGAGTAGCGAGGCTCCGCCGGAATGAGTTTCATCAACTACAGCTCGCGCGAGATCAACTGCAAGATCGTCTATTACGGCCCCGGCCTCTGCGGGAAGACGACCAATCTCCAGTACATCTACGCGAACACCAACCAGCAGGCGAAGGGCAAGATGATCTCGCTTGCCACGGAGACGGAGCGCACGCTCTTCTTCGACTTCCTGCCGCTCTCGCTGGGCGAGATCCGCGGGTTCAAGACGCGGTTTCACCTCTATACGGTGCCCGGGCAGGTCTTCTACGACGCCTCCCGCAAGCTGATCCTCAAAGGCGTGGACGGCGTGGTCTTCGTGGCGGATTCGCAGATCGAACGCACCGAGGCGAACGTGGAGTCGGTGGAGAACCTGCGCACCAACCTGGGCGAGCAGGGCTACGACCTGGACAAGATCCCGTACGTGATCCAGTACAACAAGCGCGACCTCCCCAACGCCGCGCCGATGGACGAGCTGCAGAACCTGCTCAATCCCAAGGGCGTGCCCCACTTCGAGGCAGTCGCACCCAAGGGCCAGGGCGTCTACGAGACCTTGAAGGCGATCGCCAAGCTCATCCT
>Ga0137403_10004909_pt1 | contig 15630 bp, 13 predicted proteins | sample CZOMad2_1_16fung_FD_122057 | JGI IMG/M metagenome (GOLD analysis project Ga0137403, IMG submission 122057) | Vadose zone soil fungal communities from Angelo Coast Range Reserve, California, USA - CZOMad2_1_16fungal (Hybrid Assembly) | ecosystem: Environmental > Terrestrial > Soil > Vadose zone... | reverse complement strand
GTGCGTCGGCGAATTATTTCCAGTGCGTCTACGGCGACTACACCGGCAGCTACCTCGACTGTCTCCATGCGTTGGATCGCAATACCACCAGCTCTTACGTTGAAGGTCAATGTCTGACCATCACAGGATGCTATACGTTTTTCAACATCCAGGGCAGCTCCATGCCGACCTGGATGAATGCCGGCAAGGCGGCCTATCACGGCATGACCCTGTCGTTGCGGCGCGCGTTTCGGAGTGGAGTGGCGTTCGACTTCAACTACACGTGGTCGCATTCCATCGACAATGCGTCATCGGCGGAATCCGGTTCCGGAAAGCAGGGCGCCGCGATTCAGAATATTTTCAACGTCAATGAATTCCGCGGCTCCTCGGATTTCGACATTCGACACAACATCAGCGCGAACTATCTTTTTGAGCTGCCGATCGGAAAGAACAAAGCGTTGTTCGGGAATGCTCCGGGATGGGTCGATCAAATCATCGGCGGATGGCAGATCTCCAGCATCATGCGCTACCGCACCGGGCTGCCGACGACGGTTGCCGGCAATCTCGCCTACAACGCGAATTACTGGCTCAGTTCCCTGGCTATTCTGACCGCTCCCGTAAAGACAAAGCTCACTATGGACCAGAACGGAAATCCGAGCATCTTCGGCAACACGAACGCCGCCGATTTCTTCGCGGATGAGTTGCCGGGCCACAGCGGTACTCGGGCCGCGGTCCGGCTGGCACCGTACTTCAACACGGATCTCACGCTGCAAAAGACGTTTAAGCTTCCGAAGGAAGGCCACACGATCCGCTTCCGGGCAGAGGCGTTCAACGCGTTCAATACCGTGAACTTCACCAACCCCAGCCTCGCGCTCACGGCGCCGTTGACGTTCGGCGAATTTCAGCAGACCACACCGCCGCGGGAAATGCAGTTCGCTTTGCGTTACGAGTTCTAAGGGGTTTTGCTGTAGCGGCGGTCTATGACCGCCGGCGATGTCGAAACGCGAGATTGCCGGCGGTCATAGACCGCCGCTACAATCGAATGATGAAAAGAATCTGGGCGGCCGCAGCCTTAACCCTATTTATTCTTCAGCTCAGCCTCACTGCCGATGAGGGGATGTGGACTTTTGACAACCCCCCGCGCAAGCAGTGGAAAGAGCGCTATAACTTCGAGCCCTCCGACCAGTGGCTCGAGAACGTGCGTCTTGCATCGGTACGGCTCAACGACGGCGGCTCAGGCGCATTCGTTTCTCCGAATGGACTTTTGATGACCAATCAGCACGTCGCCAGCGGCCAACTCCAAAAAGTCTCCACGCCGGAGCGCGATTACACGCTCGAGGGCTTCTACGCACGATCACGCGAGGAGGAGCTCAAATGCCCGGATCTCGAAATCAACGTGCTCGTGTCGTTCGAAAACGTGACAAAACAGGTGCAGGGGGCCGTAAAACCTGGAGCGCCGGACAAGGAAGCGAACGAACAGCGTAAGGCAATGATGGCGACTATCGAAAAGGAAAAAGAACTTTTTTGCGCCCCATTCGCGTAATCAGCGTAATTCGCGGCTAATTCTTCTTGTCTTCAGCCCGCGTTGCTAATACTTCTCTCTATTCAGAATGTAATTCAGCCCGCCCACGCGGAACCACCGGTACCCATATCCCTCCAGCACAATCGTATGTTTGCCGTTTGGTCCCGCCCGGCTCTCGTCTCTAACGAGTAAATTAACCAGGCGATCTCCTTCTTTGACGCCGACGTCGAGCAGGACGCTTGTCGGTTTGTCGTCGAAGTTGTGCAGGGTGAGGAGCGAGTTGTTGCGCCAGTCATAGCGCAGGGCGAGGACGGACGGAGAGCCGGTCTTGAGAATGGTGCAGGTCCCCCAGCCCACCTCAGGGCATTCCTTTCTAAAGCGAATCATGCGTTCGGTCCAGTTGAGCATGGAGTTGGGATCGCAGCGCTGGGTGGCGACGTTAATGAGCTTGTAGCTCCAGACGCCCTCGTCGATAACGGGCAGTATCGTTTTCGGTGCGGTTGAGAAGCCGGCCTGCGGCTCGTCAGACCATTGCATGGGAGTGCGGACCGCATCCCTTTCCTTGAGTTCAAGGTCGTCACCCAACCCGATCTCGTCTCCATAACGCAGAACGGGTGTCCCCGGCACTGACAACATCAGACTGTATGCGAGTTCCAGTTGCGGCCGGCCGCCCAGCATGGGGGCAAGACGCCGGCGAATGCCGCGGCCATAGAGTTGCATCTGTTTCTCCGGCCCGAACTTCGAGAACACAAGCCGGCGCTGCTTATCCGTGAGGCGTCCCAGATCGAGTTCGTCGTGATTTCTCAGAAACGAAGCCCACTGGGCAAATTCCGGTATCTTCTGCGTCGCCCGGATGGCCTTGGCGAGCGGTTCCGCATCGCCCGAGGCCAGCGCGTAGAACATGTGCTGGTTCACGTAAAAGTTGAACAGCATGTGCATGCGGTCGCCTTCGTCGCCGAAGAAATCCTTGTCTTCGCTGGGAACAACATTGGCTTCGCCCAGGAGAATCGCGTCGCCCTCACGCCATTGCAGGAAATTCCGCAGGCGCGTCAGGTATTCGTAGTTCAGGACACGCTTCTTTCCCGGCATGCGACTTTCGATCATGAACGGAACGGCATCGACTCTGAATCCGGAGACTCCGAGCTCGAGCCAGTAACCCAGGATCCGTTGGATTTCTGTTTGAACCTCGGGATTCTCTGTGTTCAGATCCGGCTGGAATTCGTAAAACCGGTGGTAGTACCACTCGCGGGCGATCTTGTCGTAGCTCCAGATCGATTGCTGGACGCCGGGAAACACCACGCCCTTGCGGTAATCGGCCGGCCGTTTTTTCGACCACACATACCAATCGCGGTATTTCGACTTCCTATCCGCGCGCGCTGCCTGAAACCAGGGATGCTGGTCGGACGTATGGTTCAGAACCAGATCGATGATGATTCGAAGGCCCCGCTGCTTTGCCTGATTCGCAAAATCGACAAAGTCCCCCGAAGAGCCATGACGTGGATCAACGCCGTAGTAATCGGTTATGTCGTAGCCCGCGTCGCGATAGGGAGACGGTTGAAAGGGCTGCAGCCATATACAGGTGACACCCAGCCCCGACAGGTAGTCGAGGCAGCGTGAGAGTCCCTCGAAATCCCCCACGCCATCGCCATTGGAATCCATGAACGTTCCAACGTTGAGACTGTAGATAATCGCGTTCTTGTACCAGAGATCATCGATCATCTGTGCTCTGCTCCTGTTCCAGAGTACCTTGAATTTCAACTGTAGCGGCGCTCCGCGAAACATTTCGTGTGAGCGTTGCGCTAAAACCCGCGCGTGTATTCAACCGCGGAGCGGCGACAGAGTGTAGCCCCGGGCAACAGGCCCGTAAGCCCGGGGTAGGTGTCGTTTGGCAGACCAGCCCGGTATGGGCGAAAAAACTCTTTCGCCCATACGGGGCTGAGATCGTCTCGAAAAAAGCTCTGTCGCCGCTACGCGGCTGCATCTCAAATCCGAGATCGGAGATATCAGATCGGACTGGGCGCCCGCGGCTCCGAACCTTCGTTGCCATAGAGAAGGAGAAGTGGTATGACTCGTCGAGCGTTGGCTTCGTTTGCAGGTAGTTGGAAAATCACTGATGGCCACTGCCCAATGACTAATGAAATTGAGGATTGAGAAATGGACACGGATTTCTCAATTCTGATTTCTGAATTTCATTAGTCATTGTTCAACGTCTGAAGTTCATTAGTCATTGGTCAGTGGCCATCAGTGATCAGTGATTTGCAGAAGGGGAAGACATGAAAACTTTCTACGCAGTGATAATAGCCGCTGCATTTGCGTTCGTCCTGATTACCATGACAGGCATCGCCCAACAGCAGCCGGCGCCACCAGCCCCACCGCCCGCCCCGATGCCGCCGATTCTCCAGAATTACAAGCCGGTCAGCGCCGATCGTCTGAAGAAGCCGGAAGACAGCGACTGGCTGATGATTCGGCGCACGTATGACGGTTGGGGCTACAGTCCGCTGGATCAGATCACGCCGGGCAATGTCAATAAGCTCCAGCCGGTGTGGGTCTTTTCGACGGGCATGGTCAGCGGACATGAGGCACCGCCGATTATCAACAACGGCGTGATGTTTGCAGCGACCCCGGGTAATCAAGTCATCGCCGTCGAGGGCAAGACCGGCCGGATTCTCTGGCGCTTCCGGAGGCCGGCGCCCGAAGGATCGCTTTTGCCGCATCAGACGAGTCGCGGTGTGGCTCTGTACGGCGACAAAGTCTTCTTCGCCGCCGGTGAAGCCGTGCTGATTGCAATCGACGCCAAGACCGGCAAGGAAGTCTGGGCCACGACGGTTGCCGACAACAAGAGCGGCTACTACATGACGCTGGCTCCGCTCGTAGCCGACGGCAAAGTTCTGGTCGGCGCCTCCGGAGGCGAATTCGGAATCCGTGGCTTTGTCGCTGCATTTGATCCCGACACCGGCAAAGAGGTGTGGAGAGTCTATACGGTGCCCGCGCCTGGAGAGCCAGGCAGCGACACATGGCCAGGCGGCGATCAGTGGAAGAACGGCGGCGCCTCGGTATGGGTCACCGGCAATTACGATACGGAAACCAACCTTGCCTTCTGGGGAACCGGCAATGGCGGTCCATGGATGGGCGATCAGCGTCCGGGCGACAATCTCTACATCTCATCGACAATTGCCATCGACGTGGCAACAGGCACGATCAAGGGACACCACCAATACGACCCCAACGAATCCTGGGATTGGGATGAAGTCTCGCCGCCGATTCTGGTGGACTACAAACGGGGCGGAAGGACCATCAAGGGTCTGATCGACGTCGGGCGCGATGGCTATCTATGGTTCCTCGAACGCTCCAGCGGCAAGATCAGCTTTGTCGAAGGCAAACCGTTCGTGAGGCAAAACGTTTACAAAAGCCTCGATCCCGAAACCGGGCGGCCACAGGTCGATCCGGACCGCAAACCCGGCACCGGTAAAATGGCGGATTTTTGTCCATCGCTGTGGGGTGGCAAGAACTGGCCGCCCATCGCGTTCAGTCCGAAAACGCGGATGATTTACATCCCTGCCAACGAGAATATCTGCGGAAACTCGATAGGACTCGAAGTCCAGTACGTCCCGGGCCGTGGTTTCACCGGCTCGAGGGGCAATACCTATTTGCTCCCCGAGGCTGACCATATCGGCGAAGTCCAGGCCTGGGACGTGGACACGGGAAAGAAAGTCTGGACTCACAATTACGCCAGGTCTCAGAACTGGGGTCCGATGCTGGCCACCGGCGGCGGACTGGTTTTCAGCGGCGGGACCAACGATCGCATGTTCCACGCGTTCGATGCGAAGAACGGTAAGCTGCTGTGGGAATTCCCAACCAACTCCGGCATCACGGGCCAGCCGTCATCGTTCATGGTCGACGGAAAGCAGTACATCGCCGTGCAGTCGGGCTGGGGCGTTGACGCGAACGGAATGCAGGGCGTCCTCAACAGAGGGCGGCCGGGGGAATTCCCGGAGGTGCCGCAGGGCGGCGCCATCTGGGTGTTCGCGGTGAAGTGAGGTTGACTAATCACTGATGTCCAATGCCCAATGACCAATGGACTTGAGGATTGAGGATTGAGAAATGAAGATGAGAAATGGTCAAATCTCTCAATTCTCGTTTCTCAATTCTCAAGTTCATTAGTCAATCCTCAATCCTCAAGTCCCTTGGTCAGTGGGCATTGGACATCAGTAATATGAAATGCTAGCGAGGACGTTCTTCTGACCGACCTTGAAGTTCCGGTCTTGATTGTCGGTGGCAGCCTGGTGGGCATGTCCACCGCGCTGCTTCTGGGGCACCATGGAATTCGGGCGCTTGCCGTGGAACACCATCGGGGCACGGCCATTCATCCGCGTGCAGCACAGATCAGCCAGCGGACGATGGAGATTTTCCGCACCGTGGGCGTCGAGCAGATCGTGCGCAAGAAGTCGGACGAGCAGTTCGTTCAGGACGGCGCGATCATGGCGGTCGAGACGCTGGCAGGCAAGGAGATCGGATACTTCATCTCGAACCTGAACGAAGGCGTGCGCGACATCAGCCCGACCGAGCGCGTCTTCATCTCGCAGAGTCTGCTCGAGCCGCTGCTGAAGTCGCGCGCCGAGGAACTTGGGGCGCAATTGAGGTATGGGACTGACATGGTGTCGTTCGAGGAGGACTCGAACGGTGTCACGGCGGTCATCCACAAACGGGACGCCGGCAAGACACAAACCGTGCGGGCCGCCTATATGGTGGCGGCCGATGGTGCGCACAGCCGAGTGCGCGAACGCCTGGGCATCGCCATGGGGGGCCGCGGAACTTTCTCGAACAGCATCACAATCTACTTCCGCGGAAATGTCGCGCCGCTCCTGCGCGGCCGGAATCTCAGCGTCATCTACGTCACGAATCCAACGTTGCGCGGTTTCTTCCGCTTTGAGAAGCCGTTCGATTCGGGTTTTCTCGCCGTCAACGCGCTGGGCGATCCGAAAAACCCGATAACGGACGTATCCACCGGCCTTACCGAGGAACGTTGCCGGGAGTTCGTTCGCGTCGCCCTGGGCTCGGACGAAGTTCCCATCACGATCGAGAACATCATGCCGTGGAAAGCACAGGCCGACGTGGCGGATCGTTTTCAGCACGGACGTATCTTTATTACCGGCGATGCGGCGCACGTCATGCCGCCAAATGGCGGTTTCGGCGGCAACACGGGCATTCAGGACGCGCATAATCTCGCCTGGAAGCTGGCGATGGTCTTGAAGGGGAAGGCCGGGCCCGAATTACTCGCCACATATGAATCGGAGCGCCGGCCAGTGGCTTTGTTCACGGTGGAGCAGGCATATGCGCGCTACGTCACACGAACGGCTCCGTATCTGGGGACCGGTGGGATTCAGGCTGTCGAAAACGATCTGAATGTGGAGCTTGGGTATTGCTATGGCGATGACCGGCGGGTTCACGAGAATCCCCGGGAGTCGAAAGGACGGCCGGGCACCCGGGCCCCGCATGTTTGGATCGAGTATGAAGGCCGTCGAATTTCCACGCTGGACCTGTTCGGCCGTAACTTTGTCTTGTTGACTGGCCCCGAAGCGAAGCCGCCCAAAATGGACCAGGATGCCGATGTGCAGCGGATCGACGATCCCGCGTTTCTCGAAGCCTACGGAATAACCCCGTCAGGGACGGTGCTGGTCCGCCCGGATGGGTTTGTGGCAGCGCGGACGTGATAGGAACGATTCTTAGCCGCGGATTACGCGAATTACGCGGATGGGCGCGCCATGAGACTTCATTGCAGTCGCATGACAGATTTTGCGCGCCCATCCGCGTAATTCGCGTAATCCGCGGCTAAGAATCGTTCTCATCACCCCTAAAGAAGTTGAAATTCTGAGTCACGCCGCTGAGAATCATTCCACACATTTAACTTAAGGAGGAAATATGGCTCAGAAGCTATGGGTTCTCGTTGTTGTTCTGCTGATGGCCGGGGGGACGGCGGCTGCCCAGGATGCACGGGCGATCCTGCAAGCCGCTTCAACAGCCATTGGTGCCGGAAATGTGAAATCAATTCAGTATTCGGGGACGGGATGGAACGCTGCCACGGGGCAGAGTTTCAGCCCGAATGACGACTGGCCGCGTTTCGACGTAACGAGTTACACGCGGACCATTGATTACGATGCATCCAGCGGCTCAAGCTGGATGTTGCCCAGCATGTTCCTATTCACGGTGCTCCGGGACCCAATGATCAATTCATGAGAATCGTTGGCACGGGCAGTAACTAAACGCGGGCTAAAGCCCGCGACTACATTGCGGAAACCGCGGCGGTCCCAAAAAACCGCGTCGGTCCCCAAAAATGTAGTCGCGGGCTTCAGCCCGCGCCCATTCTCCAAAGGAGGCGAGTATGCGGTCGGCAATAGTGCTTTTGTTGGTTATGGCTGCTGCGATGTTTGCTGTGGCGCAGACGAGGACAGCGAAGACGCTGGACATCTACCTGGTGGATGTGGAAGGTGGAAACTCCACGCTGTTCGTTTCGCCGTCGGGTGAGTCCTTGCTCATCGATACGGGAAACGGCGGCGCTGCCGCCTCTCGTGACGCTGACCGCATCATGGCCGCAGTCAAAGATTCCGGTGTCAAACAAATCGATCACCTCATCACGACGCACTGGCACGGCGACCATTTCGGAGGCATGGAAGAATTCGCGCGCCGCATTCCGATTCGCGAGTTCATTGACCACGGTCCGAACGTTCAGCCGGCTCAGGCAGCCGATGATTTTATCCAGAAGGTCTATCCGGGGCTTTACGGCAAGGCCAAGCACACGATCGTAAAACCCGGCGACAAGATTCCGGTCGCGGGCCTGGATGTGCGCGTTGTGGCTTCCGCGAGCGAGGTCCTCAAGACCCCGCTGCCTGGAGCGGGAAAGCCGAATCCGTATTGCGCAACGTTCAAACCCCAGGAGATCGACAAAACGGAGAATGCTCAATCTGTCGCCAGCCACATCACTTTCGGCAAGTTCCGCATGGTGCATCTCGGCGATCTCACGGTCATGAGGGAATTCGATCTGATGTGCCCGGTAAATCGCCTTGGCACCGTGGATCTGTTCGTCGTGTCCCACCATGGACAGCCCATTTCGAATTCGGAGGTGCTGGTTCATGCGATTCAACCGCGAGTGGCGATCCTGAACAACGGCACTCGTAAAGGCGGACAGCCGGAAGCAATGAAGGTCCTGTTTTCATCTCCAGGTCTCGAGGATCTGTGGCAGCTTCACTTCTCGCTGCTCAGCGGCCAGGAGTACACCGTGCCCGGGATGTTCATTGCCAACACTGTGGATGACCAACCGGCGGCAATGCCGATTGCCGCAACGGCGGCTCCCCAGCCCGGCCCCGGGGCCGCTCCGGCTCCGGTCCACAATGGCGCCGCACACTGGATCAAAGTGTCCGCTCAGCAGGACGGCTCCTTCAGCGTTACGAACGGCCGGAATGGGTTCAGTAAGACATACAAAGCGGGTAGTTAGTAAGCACAAAGAGAAGAAGAATTAGCCGCGAATTACGCTGATTTCGCGAATGAGGCGCAAAAAGAACTTTTGATGCGCCCCATTCGCGTAATCAGCGTAATTCGCGGCTAATTCTTCTTCTCTTTTTACAAATTTGACAAGAAATTGATCCATCGGAATTGCCCTGGCTCCGGGTTTTTTAGGACAATACCCTCCTATGCGATACGTCCTTTTCCTCTCCATCATGCTCGTGTGTGCGCAGGCCTTTGCCCAGGCCAATCTCGAGGGGGTTTGGGAAAACCTCACGATTCTCCACGAAGACTGGCCGGACCGCCTGTTCGGTCCGGAACTTGGCGACTATACCGGCATCCCGCTGAACGACGCCGCGCGATTTCGCGCGGACGCGTGGGACGCGTCTCTCATCACGCTGCCCGAATATCAATGCCGCGTGCATCCATCCGACTACGTTCCGAGTTTTGCGGCGATCCGAATCTGGGAGGAACGCGATAAGGACTCACAGCAACTCATTGCAATTCACACCCACCACTTCGCGTGGGGCACGGAGCGAACGATCTGGATGGATGGCCGTCCGCATCCTCCGGACTATGCGCTCCATACGGCCATGGGTTTCTCCACGGGCAAATGGGATGGCGATATCCTGACGGTCAGCACCACGCATCTGAAAGAAGGCTGGATTCGCCGCAACGGTGTTCCCCGCAGCGACAGGGCCACCGTGACCGAACATTTCATCCGTCACGCCGGTCACCTGATTCTGATGACCGTGATCACCGACCCGGCGTATCTGACCGAGCCGATGGTCCGCACCCGCGACTACGTTTATCAGGAGAACCAGCAGATCGCCGCTTATCCTTGTGAACCGGTGGACGAGGTGATTCGGGAGAAGGGAACCATCCCACATCATCTGCCGGGTACGAACCCTTTTCTTGACGAGTTTGCCAACGCGCACAAATTGCCCAAAGAAGCAACCAGAGGCGGCGCGGAAACCCTGTATCCCGAATACGAACAGAAACTGAGCGGCAAAAAATGAAACGAAAAATACCTGGCGCTTTCATCATTGTCCTTGCCCTGGCCGCATTTGCATTCGCGCAGCAGAACCAGAACCTGAATAACGTCGAGGTCCACCTTTTGCCGGTGCAGGGCAATATCTACATGCTGGTCGGTGCCGGCGGAAACATGACCGTACACGTCGGCAAAGACGGGGTTCTGCTGGTGGACACGCAGTTTGCGGCCTTGTCCCCGAAGATCCTGGCCGCGATTCGGACGCTTTCGACCGGGCCAATCCGCTACATCATCGATACGCACTTTCACGCGGACCATACGGGCGGAAACGAAAATCTGCGAAAAGCCGGTTCCACGATTACCGGCGGCAACGTCTCATTCGATATTCGGGATGCGGGTGAAGGCGCTCAAATCATCGCGCACGAAAACGTGATGAACCGAATGCCCGCCACGCCGGCGGGCGCATTGCCGACGAGCACCTACATCGGCGATCTCAAGAAATTGTTCTTCAACGGCGAAGGCATCGAAATCATTCATCCTCCAGCCGCGCACACCGACGGCGACAGCATCGTATTCTTCCGCCGCTCCGATGTGATCAGCACCGGCGATATCTTCTTGACCAACAGCTATCCGATCATCGACCTGGCCGGGGGCGGCAGCATTCAGGGGACCATCGATGCGTTGAACCGGCTGGTGGACATGATCATTCCTGTTTACGGACAGGAGGGCGGAACGCTGGTGATTCCCGGTCACGGCCGTCTTTCCGACTTCGGAGACCTTCTTAATTTCAGGGAAATGACCATCATCATTCGAGATCGTATTCAGGACATGATCAAGAAAGGCATGACGCTGGAGCAGGTGAAGGCGGCCCGGCCGACCCGCGACTACGATCCACTTTTCGGGACGAATACAGGCTTCTGGACAACGGACATGTTTGTCGAAGCGGTATACAAGAGTTTGAGTCAGAAGAAATAGGTCACTTGATGAGATACACAATTTCCGGAATCTTCCTTTTGGCCGTCGCCGTCCATCTTCATGCGCAGGCTCCACCGCAAGGGGCACGCGGAGCGCCGCCGACGCCGAAAGCCATGGCTCCGATCGATCTGACCGGTTACTGGGTGGCCATTGTCAGCGAAGACTGGCGTTTCCGCATGGTCACTCCGCCCAAAGGGGACTACCCGGATATTCCGCTGAACCCCGCCGGCCGCAAAATTGGCGATGCATGGGATCCCGCAAAAGACGAAGCGGCCGGTGAACAGTGCAAAGCCTATGGGGCTGCCAACATCATGCGCATGCCGGGGCGGCTGCATATCACCTGGGACAACGATACGACCTTGAAAATTGAATTCGACGCCGGAACACAGACGCGTCTGCTTCGTTTCGGACCCGCCCCCACCCCCTCTGCCGCCGCTCAACCCACGTGGCAAGGGCAATCCGCGGCCACGTGGGAAGGCCGGCTGTTTCCGAGAGGAGGAGGCCCGCGGTCCGGCAGCGTGAAGGTCGTGACGACGCGCATGCGTCCTGGTTATCTGCAGAGAAACGGCGCGCCTTACAGCGCGAACGCGACCATGACCGAGTATTTCGACGTCGTGAAGGAACCGAACGGTGATCAATGGCTCGTGGTCGAGAGCATCGTTGAGGATCCGGAATATCTGACGGTGCCATTGGTCCGAAGCACGCACTTCAGGAAGCAGGCGGACGCAGACGGCTGGAATCCCAGGCCCTGCAGCGCAAGATGAGTCGAAGGAAAGGTTCAGCCGCTACTACGCGTAATTCGCGTAATCCGCGGCTGAAAATCCGGGTTAAGAGTTCGGCAGCCTGAAACCGACCTGGTGATTGAAGCTCATTTTGTAAACGGACTTGTTCAGGACGGGCAGCGTGATGTAGGCATCATAGTGGAGACTGACGCTCAGTGTGTCTTCCTTGCCATTGATTAGAATGTCGTCACCGTGAATCGGGATCGAGAATGATTCCGCTCTCACAAGCAACAACGCCCGCAGGTCCTTGGTTGGCCGGTTTTCCGTTCCTACAAGTTGAACGGAATGCTGGACGGACCGCACAAATTCCTTGTCATTCGATTTGATCCCGATCCACTGAACGACCATGTGGGTATAGAGGACGCCCGCAACAAGCCACAGACAGAGGATCGCATAGCGCCTCAGGTGCTTGCCGACGTCGAGGGTTACTTCGTCTTGTTTCGACACTTCTGCCCGCGTAATCACGGGGGATGTAATGGCATGGAAGGTTCCGAAAGGGCGGGTCTGAGTGCTCAATGACTTACGGGCTTTGGGCCCCGCCGAGACGGAGGTGCGTTCCTCAATCAGGCTCAAAACCACCCAGAGCGAGCTGTAGCGGCGGTCTGTGACCGCCGGTGTTTCGGTATAAACGCCGAAAAAACCGGCGGTCATAGACCGCCGCTACAGTACTTCACATATAATACCGGCCCATCATGTCTACCGCCGTGAAGACCACCGTCGAAAGCTCGCGCGAGCAGGCGCGGGATAACTGGAACGCCGTCATTGCGTCGACGGTGGGATGGACGCTGGACTCGTTCGACTACTTCATTGTCGTGATGATCCTGACGGAAATCGCGGCCGAATTCCACCGGACGAACGCCGAGGTCGCCCTCACCGTGACCTTGACGCTGGCGTTCAGACCGATCGGAGCCTTTCTTTTCGGCTTGCTCGCCGACAGATATGGCCGGCGCATCCCGCTCATGGTGGACGTCGTTGCCTATTCCGTCCTGTCCGTGGCTTCCGGCCTTGCGCCCAACTTCGCGACGTTTGTCGTGCTGCGCTGCCTGTTCGGCATTGCCATGGGCGGTGAGTGGGGAGCCGGCGCTTCGCTGGTGATGGAAAAGATCTCGCCGAAATGGCGCGGGCTTCTGTCGGGCGTCTTGCAGCAGGGCTACACGACAGGAAATCTGCTGGCATCGGTCGCATACTTCCTCATCGTCCCGCATTTCGGATGGCGCGCCATGTTCTTCATCGGCGGCGCTCCCGCGCTGCTCGTGCTTTTCATCAGGAGCAAGGTTAAAGAATCCGAGGTCTGGGAAAGGACACGCCGCAGGGACTGGAGCAAACTGTGGAACAGCGTGAAGTCCAACACCTGGATCTACGGCGTCCTGGGGATTCTTGCCGCCGCTCTCGTTTCGATTTCAGGTTTTTCTTTTGCCGCCTCGCCGCTGGGAATGATTGCGATTTTTATTGGTACCGCCATGATCTCCTTCATCGCCGACATGACATGGAGAGTTGCGGCAGGGCATCGACGGCTGTTTTTCTACCTCGTGCTGTTTCTGACGTGCATGGGTTTTAGCGGCCACGGCACGCAGGACATGTATCCGACGTTCCTGAAGACGCAGCACGGATTCTCGCCCCAGGGCGCCGCCGTGATGACCGTCATTGCGAATCTCGGGGCGCTTGTCGGCGGCATCCTGATCGGCACGATATCGGATCGCTTTGGAAGGCGGCGGTCGATCGTTATGGGGCTGGGCTTTTCGATGCTGATCATCCCGCTGTGGGCTTTTTCTCCCGGAACCGCGCTGCTGGCCTTAGGCGCCTTCTTCATGCAGTTCGGCGTGCATGGCGCATGGGGCGTCGTGCCCGCTCACATTTCGGAGCTGGCGCCCGATCACAGCCGGGGATTTCTGCCGGGGTTTGCGTATCAGTGCGGAATTTTGTTCGCAGGCGTCGTGACGTACTTTGAAGCCGTCCTGGCCGCACGTACCAGTTACTCGAATGCGATGGCGCTGACCGCGCTCGTTGTGTTTGCGCTCACTGCGATCGTTATTTCGCTTGGTCCGGAGAAGAGAGGTATCCGCTTCGGATCGGGTCACTTCGTACAGCGGTAAACAAAGGCCGGCGGGATATTCATCCACACCACAGAACTCTTCGAAACGCTCCGAAAGTACTTTGGCAACAGCTCGGCAAACCGTTTTCCCGGGGAAAGCGTTAGTCCATGGAGGTAGGCGAACGTTACAAATCTGCCAGACGGTTTGAGGACGGTCATGGTCGCATCGAGTAATTCCATCTGGGTCGATTCCGGAAACACCGCCCACGGGAGACTGGAAACGATACAGTCCACGGAAAGAATATCCATGCGGTCACAGATGGTCCGGACATTCGCGACGCTGTCTTCGACGAGATTGGTCCTCGGATGCTGGGCCTTGAACAGAGCCGCCAGCTTCGGATTGACCTCGATGGCGACGAATTTCGCGCCTGGCCTGAGCTCCCGCGCGATGTAACCCGTGAAGACACCGGTTCCCGGACCGTACTCCAGGACGGCAGCGGCCGTCTCCAGGCGCAGCCCCTCAACGACCGTTTTGGCAAGGAAACTGGAACTCGGTGCAAGGGCGCCGGTTACGCTTGGCTTGGAAATGAATTCTCGAAGAAACCGGGTCGAGTTCATCGCCGCCAGGAGATGACTCGGTTGACCATGACGAAGACCGCAAAGCGCCCGTCGAGCGTCATCGTGTGTTGAGTCAGTTCGACGGTCAGCGTACCCCCGTCCTTGCGGCGGTGTTTGACGGTCGAGACCTCGACGAGGTTCGGGAGGTTTGGCAGCTGGCACGGCTCCCCATCGTCCGGTATACAGATTGCGTCGATGCTATTCATCTGCAAGAACTCTTCCCGCGAAAACTGGTACAGACGCTGAGCCGATTCGTTAACTGCTATGAATCGCCGGGTCTCACGATCGTGGACCCACATCGGTTGGGGGTTGAAATCGAAGAGCAGCCTGTAGCGTTCTTCCGATTCGCGTAATGCGATTTCGGCGATGTACCGCTTTGTATTGTCGCGGACGTGCAGCAGAACCGCCCTGCGGCCCATGTATTGAATGACGGAGGAACAGATCGATACGGGGATCCGCCTGCCGTCCGCCGCCAGGCTGAATCCGTCTACCTCGCCTTCGATCAGCTCCTTGTGCCCGTAGACACAATAGCGGAATTCCTCCGGGACAAGCTGCGAGACGTGCATTCCAACAAGCTCGTCGTGGCTGAGGCCGTGCAGCTTGCAGGCAGCTGCGTTGGCATCCAGGACGTTGCCGTCGAAATCCTCGATAAAGATAGCATCTGGGGCGTTTTCGAACACCATCCGGAACAGGTGCTCGCGTTGCTGAAGCTCGTAAGTGGACAGGGCCGGCTTCATTGGGGTTAGGCGATGATGCAATATTGACACCAGAGTGTCAATGGATTCCCTACGGAGAGAAATGCGCCCGAATTCTGATGAAAGCTGAAATTCGTACTCGTTGCGTTCTTAGCCGCGAAGCGGCGACAGAATGTAGCCCCGGGCGTGAGCCCGGGGCTACGGTTGCCGCGGATCCCAGCCCTAAAGGGGCGAAAGATTCAAGTGGACTCCCATCCAATCTTGCGCCTCTCCAGGGCTGGGATTCCACGCTATTTCAATCCACGGGCTTGCGCCCGTGGCTGCATTCTTACGCCGCTCCGCGGCTGGAAAACTACCGGATGGCCTCCGGGATCGTCGTAAATACACCGCCCGTGAAGCGGATACCGATAATGCTGGCGCTTCCACCGCTGCTGGTAATCACCACGGGACCGTAGTGGTTTGGCGGCAACCCAGGAATAAGGTTACTGAGGAAAAACGCCAGGTTCCTTCGGGCGGCGATGGCTTGGGTCACGGACTCC
>Ga0137403_10004908_pt1 | contig 15631 bp, 17 predicted proteins | sample CZOMad2_1_16fung_FD_122057 | JGI IMG/M metagenome (GOLD analysis project Ga0137403, IMG submission 122057) | Vadose zone soil fungal communities from Angelo Coast Range Reserve, California, USA - CZOMad2_1_16fungal (Hybrid Assembly) | ecosystem: Environmental > Terrestrial > Soil > Vadose zone... | reverse complement strand
GGCGGCGCCATTTACGGCCCCGCCGAGCCAGCCGACGACGATCAGGACATAGCTCACAATAACCTCCATGGTCATGGTCTGCGGCGGCCGCTTGGAAACGCGATTAAGCCGTGACCGCGATTAAGCCGTGACTTTGTATGGCTGCCACCCGAGCTTCGGTTCCGAAAGAACGTGAGGGATCAAGTACACCCACCAAAAAAACGCGAGCGTTCAACTTCCAGGGCATATCGAATAGACGCTTTAACGATTGTCTTTATCACGCCTACGTTGATGCTGCTCGAGACGCAGTCTCTGCGTTCGCATGCGCTCTATCTCTTCACCGAGTGCGTCGATCTTGTCGTTGAACAGCGTGTCCTTCGATTGCTTTGCATCGCTGGCACGTAATTTATTGAGCGCCTTCTCAACAGAGAGTTTGTTGATCTCAGCCATGATTGCTGCCTTCCTTGAAGGCGAAAGGCAAAACGACTCCACATGGACAACCGCAGGAAGTCATTTCGCCTGGATGTTTCGTTGCTCGCGGCACCCCGACAAGGCGCGCTGGCCTGTGCGGGATGCTCTCAGCACAGAGATAAAATCCCGTCTATCACCATGGTTGCTGAAATGGCCGGATCGTTGATCTAGGTCAAGCCTCCAGCCGCTCATCGTCGAAGGCTGTCCTGGGGTGCGGATCGCTGCGGGCCTTGCATTGTTGGACCCGTACGCATGAGAGGAGAAACGGCCATGTTTCGAAATGCCCTCGCTGCACTGGCAGCAGTCGTTCTAGTCGGCGCGACCCTCATGCCGGATGATGCTTTGGCACGTCGGGGCGGTGGCGGCGGCTACCGGGGTGGAGGCTATCACGGAGGTGCCGCCCATTTCCGGGGTGGAGCGGTTCATGGTGGTCGTTACGGCGTTGCCGGTCGAAGATACGGAGTTGCGGGACGCGGCTATGGATATCGTCCAATACCCGGCCGCCCGGTAGCACGCGCCGCGGTCCGCGGAGGCGTCTATCGCGGAGCGGCTTACGGGGCGGCGGCCGGCGCCGCGGCAGCCGGCGCGTACGGCTACTACCGCGGTTCTTACAACAACGGCTGCTATCAGGATGGTTACGGCAATACGGTCTGCCCGCAGCAATATCCCTATTGACCGGAAGCCGATCCATGAGGGCGGCACTGAGCAATGCTTGCAGACGCCGCTGCGATTCAGCGGCGGCTGCAGGCCAAGCATGGCACAGATAGTCCGCGGGGCCTTGCGGCGCCATCTTGGTGAAGTTGTCGCGTCAAAATTGTTCGCACCACAAAAGGTCGAGTATGCCCGACGATCCCAAGGATACGATTGAGTTCGCGATTCGCTCAGCCTTTGTTAGTTATCCAAAGGAAGACGACCCGGATTGGCGAAGTCCGCACTGGATCAGCGGGAAGGAATCCGCATATTTGGCGATGGCCATCGTACTGGAATTGCAAGCCAAGGGCTTTCAGATCGTAAAGAAAGCGTCCTGACGCGCCGGGTATGTTGGGTCCAAACGTTTCCGGCGATCAGCTCAATTACTAGGTTGAGCCAATAGAATGCTTCTGTTCGGGGACTTGCCCCCTGGGATAGGTCGGCGATGCGCTCGCTAATGGCCCTATCATTCCTATCATTTCTCGCGTGGGCCGTCGTTGCTTCGCTGGCGATCACGATCCTGCTGGGGATGTCGGCGTCTGGTCATGCCGATGGCGACCACAAGCGCGTAATGATCCTCCATTCGGTGGGACGGGAATTCCGCCCCTGGAATGTCTATGCCAAGGACATTCGAGCCGAACTTGATCGGCAGACACGATGGCCGATTGATGTGCAGGAGCATTCGCTGGTCGCGGCGAGGTCGGGTGACCCAAGAGCCGAGGAATTATTCGTTGAATACATCAAGGCATTGTACGTGGGCGCGCCGCCTGATTTGATCGTCAGTATAGGCGCACCTTCGGCCGCATTTTTTCAGCGCCGCCGAAAGGACCTCTTCCCCACAACTCCAATTGTATTCACTGTGTTGGAAGATCGCCGCGTTCAGTACTCGAACTTGACCGAGAACGACACAGTTGTCTCTGCCAGAAATGATTTTCGATTCTTGTTCGAAAGCTACCTCGGCATCGCACCAGACACCAAGATTATTGCAATTATCAACGGCAACTCGCCGAACGAACAATTTTGGCAAGGGGAACTGCGACGGGAGTTGAAGCCACTGGAAGATCGCATCGAGATCAGGTGGTACGACAAATTGTCTTACGAAGACACATTGAAGCAAACCGCTTCATTGCCGCCACACTCTGCGATTTTCTGGTATCAGATGGTTGTCGATGCGGCTGGCGTGGCGCACGAGGGAGACCGGGCGCTGACGAGGCTATATGCCACGGCCGACGCGCCGATCTTTACCCATGATGATGCGTTCTTCGGCCAAGAGATTATCGGTGGACCGATGTTCTCGGCTCTTGATCTGAGCCGTAAGGCTACAGCCGTCGCCATGCGCATCCTCGGTGGGGAGAAGGCTGGTGACATCAAGACAGCCGTAAACAATTTTGTAGCGCCCAAATACGATTGGCGAGAACTTCAACGATGGAACATCAGCGAGAGCCGCCTTTCCCCGGATAGCACAATCTACTTCCGGGAACCAACGGCGTGGGAGCAGTATTCATGGCAGATCGCATCCATCGTCGCGGTCATCCTGATACAGGCCGGGCTTATCTCGGTCCTGCTACGTGAGCATGGTCGGCGTCAACTTGCCGAAGTGCAGGCGCGGCAGCGCATGGCAGAGCTTGCTCATGTCAACCGCTTCTCGACGGCGGGCGAACTGACCGCCTCAATCGCGCATGAAATTAACCAGCCTCTGGGTTCTATTATGACCAATGCTGAAACCGCAAACGCGATCCTGAAGTCGCCAACGCCGGACATTGCAGAACTCAAGGATATTGTGAACGATATTTTGCTGGATGACCGGCGCGCCGCCGAAGTCATTCGGAGAATGCGCAGCCTGCTGAAAAAGGCGCCTTTTGAACTGAAAAATATCGATCTTAACGACCTGGTACGAGAAACTGTCGAGTTTCTTTCCTCGCTGGCCGTTGGACGAAAGTTTGAACTGGTTAGTTTGACCACACAGAATGCGCTGCCGATCCTCGGCGACCGCATTCAACTTCAACAAGTCATTCTGAACCTTGTCGTGAACGGGATCGACGCGATGAGGGATACGCCTGGCGAAAATCGCATCATCAGCGTCCGGACTTCGCGCGTCGAGAACTTTGCCCAGCTATCCGTGTCTGACCGCGGCTCGGGCATTCCCGAAGACAAATTAGAAAAGGTCTTCGCACCGTTTTTCACCAGCAAGGCGGAGGGAATGGGCATGGGATTGTCCATCGCGCACACCATTATCGAGGCGCACCATGGGCTGATATCGGCAAAAAATCGGGATCACGGCGGCGCGACGTTTAGGATCAAGCTTCCTCTTGTGGGGGTTGGCTGACCAACGGCACCTTCCAACGAGATGCGACGTCCGCAGTTGGCCCGGTGCGTGCGTCTGGCGGGTCGGCCTGCTCGGCCCCTCAATATCCGTCGCCCCAACGGTACTGCCACGCGATGCCGACCGCGGTGAATTCGCTGCCGGTGCGCGACGTTATGCCGGTGCTGGCGGAAAGCTTTAGTGAATTCTGGCGGTCGATCGGCAAGGCGACGGTGAAGCCGGCCCGCGTGTTGCGCTGCTCGTTGTCGCTCTTCACGCCGTTCAGGCTGGTGCGACCGCCTGAGAAATAAACCCCGTCCAGGGCGAACCACGCACCGGACTGGAACGTGTAGAGGATATGTCCCTGCACGGCATAGAACGGCGCTTGCGCGAAATTATTGCCGCCGAAGAAGTTGGTGTTGTCGGTGAAGATGGTCACCCTGGGAGCGAGCTCGAACGTCCACGGGCCCACGGCCTTCGAAATCCCGAGCTCGGGCGTGAACGACCAGCGATTATTGCCGAGGTTGAGCAGCTTGCTGCTGTCGTACTGCCCAAGTGGCGCGGAAACCTGAAGGCTGATGCCAACAATGAGATCCTGCCGGTAGTTCGCAAAGTCCTTCACCGACAGCGCCGGAGCCCCGATCAGATTGACCGAGACACGAAATCGCGGATCACCCAGGCCCGCCATCTCGCGCTGCCGTGGCTGGCCCTCGACATGCCCCCAGGCGGAGAAGGAGGACGCCGGTACGATCACATCGAACTTGGCCGACTGGCCTGCGAAATCGAATGAGCGGATGTAGACCAGCAGGCCGGTCTTGGAATGGAAATTGGCATCGGCGACAGACAGGTCCGGATCGAACGCCAATTTGCCTGCGGAATAGAGCGCGCCTGCGATCAGGAAGTTCAGCCCGACCGGCGTATTCGAATAGGATCGTGGCTCCGCATCCTGAGCCTTCGCAACCGTTATCCCGAGCAACGCTATTGCGCCGAACGCCCCGCAAAGCGAGAGCAGGCGTACGGCAGATGCCTTAACTCCTCCGCGGTTTCGATTGCCCATCATGGGCGCGCCCACCGGCGCCGAGATTTGACGGTGCATGCGGACGCTCCGGACATGACGACGCGGACCGGCTTCTCAAAGGAGCAGGAACGCAGCGGCGCAGCAGAAAATCAGAGGTGTCTGGCAAGTCGCCCTGAAAAGGCTTGTCAGTTCGGCCTTGACGCTTGTTTCTACAGGCGAGTGGTTGTCGTTTGCCGGAATTTTCTGCGTGCGCAACAAGACGTCGGCGATCTTTGGCGACTGACACATCGGCACGATAACGTCCTCCAACGAATATCGACGCTTTTTGCGGCACTGGTGGCAAACAATGCCGTCGCGATCCAAACGCAATGACGCAGATCAATTGGTAAATAATACTGATCGAATTGCCTCAATCGAATGGGGCGGGAGGTGCTTGTGCGCAGAGTTTCTCTGCCATAAAGACGAAATCGGCCAGAACATTGATCGAAGCAGGCCCTACTCTTCGTCAATCCTGAGTCGGATGAGGGTTTGCCGCCGATCGCAGCACTGGCATTCACGCATTGGCATAAGTGCCGTGCTCAGGCAGACCCTTCAGATGCAGACCGGAGGACACCAGCACGATGGAACCGCCTTTACGCAGTAAAGGCAGCGCCTTCTGGACCGTGAAATACACACCGCGCGCGTTGGTGGAGAAGGTCTTGTCGAAATGCGCGGGCGTTACGTCCTGGGAGAGGACGCGTTCGACAAAGCCGGCACTCGCGACGAGCAGCAGTGCCATGCTTCAATATTGTTGGCATTGCGCGATCGCATCCCGCGAGGTGCTATTGTTATGCCTGACCCACCTTCGACGCTTAAGGTTGCGGCCGTCACCGGCGGAATGGGTGGGATCAGCCAGGGCATTGTGATCGCCCTGACGCAGCGAGACTTCGACGTGATCGCCGGTGACCGAACGATCGATCCTGCGATCGCCGAACGCATGACAACCAATGCGACAACCAATACAACCAATGCGGCCCTTGGCGCGCGCCTCTCCTTCATCAGAAATGATCTCGCCGATCCCGGTGATCTTCCCGCTTCGTCGATGCAATACTCACTACCTTCATTCACTGCCTTCGGCCACATCGAGCGTTTGGTCAATAATGCTGGCCTATCTGCGAAGTCACGAAGCGAACTGTTCGACGTCTCCGCCGAGAGCTATGACCTTCGCCGTGAATGCGCGCGGTGCGTTCTTCCTGCCCAGGCCGTCTGCAAGAAGATGCTCGCTGCCGAGGCCGACTTTCCCGAAAGCGCGCGTTCGGTCGTGTTCATATCCTACTCGAATGCTGTCATCGCAGCCCCGGAGCGCGGAGGAGTATGCGAAGTCCAAAGCGACGGTCGCCAGACGGCTAAGCTGTTTGCCATTCGCCTAACGCCGAACGGTATCGCCGTATACGAGGTTCCGGCCCGGTCTGATTCACACGCCGATGATCGATGTGGCTCAATCGCGTTTTGACATGCTGCTTGTGGAGGGATTTACTCCATCAACCGCCGGTGCAGGTCCGAGGATGTCGGACGCGCGGTCGCGGCCATGGCCGCGGGTGAACTTCCCTTCACAACTGGCACCGCAATTCAGGTCGATGGTGGAATGATGCACATCCACCAATACTGAACCGGAATCTAGAACGAGACGCACGACAAAAGCGATCAACACAGTCCAAAGAAGCCCGTCGACGGGACGCGATCAAAGCAATTTCGGAGGGGACGGAGATGGCAAACGCCACATATGACGAACCTCACGGCATGAGTCAGTCCAAAAAGGCTGCTGCAAGCGGTTGGATCGGCTCGGCGCTGGAGTACTACGACTTCTTCATCTACGCGACGGCGGCATCTCTGATTTTTCCGCAGATCTTCTTTCCATCGGACAACCCCACGACCGCCATCGTCGCGTCACTCGCGACCTACGGCGTCGGCTATGTTGCTCGGCCCATTGGAGCCTTTGTTCTTGGACATTGGGGCGACACGCATGGTCGAAAGACGGTGCTGATCGTGTGCATGTTCCTCATGGGGTTTTCAACGATGGCCGTCGGGCTTCTGCCAACATATCAGCAGATCGGCGTGCTCGCTCCAGTGCTTCTCGTGATACTCAGGCTCATACAAGGCTTCGCTGTCGCCGGCGAAATATCCGGCGCCAGTTCGATGATTCTCGAGCATGCTCCGTTTGGGCGGCGCGGCTTCTACGCCAGCTTCACCCTCCAGGGCGTGCAGGCCGGGCAGATCCTCGCCGCGGCGATTTTCCTGCCGCTCGCGCATTACATGCCTGAGGAAGCGTTCAACACCTGGGGCTGGCGAATTCCCTTCCTGCTCAGCTTCTTCGTCATCATTGCGGGCTACATCATTCGCCGCAACGTTGACGAGACTCCGGCATTCGCCGAAGAGAGTGAGCACGGCGAGGTTCCAAAGGCGCCAATTATCCAGGCTTTCCAGCTTAGCTGGAGGGACATGTTGCGAGTCGTCTGCATGGCCCTGATGAATGTCATCCCGGTGGTCGCCTCGATATTCGGTGCAGCCTACGCGGTCCAGGCTGCGTATGGCATCGGCTTCCAAAAAGACGTTTACCTTTGGATTCCGGTTCTGGGCAATATCCTGGCGGTGCTCGTCATTCCCTATGTCGGCAACCTGTCGGACAAAATCGGCCGCAGGCCTCCGATCATTGTCGGTGCGCTCGGTTCGGGGCTGCTCGCGTTCGGCTACCTCTACGCGATCAGCATCCATAGCGTACCGCTGGCGATCGTCATGTCGCTGCTCATGTGGGGCGTCGTCTACCAAGGCTATAATGCCACTTTCCCGAGCTTTTACCCCGAACTCTTCCAGACCCGCACCCGCGTCTCGGCGATGGCTATCTCGCAGAATGTCGGCACCACGATCACAGCCCTGCTACCGGCGCTTTTCGCAACCGTGGCGCCGCCTGGCTCGACCAACATCCCGCTTACCATTGGGGCGATTACCTTTGCTATCACGGCGATCGCGGCGGTTGCGGCCTGGAGCGCCCGCGAGACCTATCGAATCCAAATCAAGGATCTCGGTCAACCAAACGCTGTTCCCGTCGACAAGGATGATTACGACCGCATGCGGGCGGCAGGCTCAGCAGACGCCCGGCTGGCCAGAGCATGAGTTCGCCCCATGGTGATGATCTAGCTTCCACCTGTTTTTATCAACAGAGGCGACGGCGGGACCTCCGGACCGTCTCGGTTAAGCGCACGTAAGGGGGCGAAGGCATGACGCCTGAAGCCGAATTTCACCAACGAGACCGCGATCTCCATCCGCCGGCGCATACGCCCATCTACAAGACCAGCGTGCTGCGCTCGCCGCGCATCCCGCTGTGGTCGCTACAGAACTCGCTGTCGGAAGTGACCGGTCCGACATTTACGGCCGACGAACTTGGTCCGCTCGATAATGATCTGATCAATAATTACGCCAAGACCGGCGAAGCGATCGGAGAACAAACCATCGTCCACGGCTACGTTCTCGATGGCAACGGTCAACCGGTGTCCAACACGCTGGTCGAAGTGTGGCAGGCGAATGCGGGTGGACGCTATCGCCATCGCAACGACACTTATATCGCCCCCATCGATCCCAATTTCGGCGGTTGCGGGCGGATGTTGACCGACGTGCACGGCTATTACTTTTTTCGAACGGTCAAACCGGGCGCTTATCCCTTTCGAAATCGGGTCAACAGCTGGCGGCCGGCGCACATTCATTTTTCCGTTTTTGGGACGGGCTTTGCGCAGCGGCTAATCACCCAGATGTATTTCGAAGGCGACCCGCTCATCCCTCACGATTCGATCATCGCAACCATCCCCGACAAGTCGGCTGCGGACCGCTTGACCGCCAGGCTCGATCTCAATGCATCGCGGCCGCTGGAATGCCTCGCTTATCGCTTCGACATCGTACTGCGCGGACGACGCCAGACCTTGTTCGAGAACAAGCTGCAGGGAAGCTGACATGACACCGACGCCTTTCATTCCGACCTATCTGCCGGAGACGCCATCGCAGACGGCCGGTCCCTATGTCCACATCGGTCTCATACCCAAGCAAGCCGGCTTTGAAATCTTCGAGAATAATTTCAGCGGCGACATCGCAGGTCCCGGCGTGGCGGGCGAGCGTATTGTCATCGAGGGGCGCATCTTCGACGGCGCGGGCCACATTACCAAGGACGTGCTGGTTGAAACGTGGCAGGCCAATGCCGCCGGCCGTTACAATCATCCGTCTGACAAGCAGGATAAGGCGCTCGACCAGGGCTTCCGTGGCTGGGCGCGGACCGGGACGGATTTCGCCACCGGTCTCTACACGATCCGCACCATCAAACCGGGAAGTGTGGCAGGTCGCAAGGGCCGCAAGATAATGGCGCCACACGTCAATTTCTGGCTCGCCTCCCGCGGCATCAACATTGGCCTCGCCACACGCATGTATTTCGGTGACGAAGAGGCCGCAAATTCCGAAGACCCAGTACTGAATATTATCGAGCAACCCGAGCGCCGCAAAACCCTGATCGCTCCGCGATCAGAACGCGACGGCGCTACAGTCTACACATTCGACATCCATCTGCAGGGCGATCGCGAGACAGTTTTCTTCGATGTTTAACGAGGGTTTTTGCGACGCGGCCACACTTTGGTCGGCATGACCTTTGGCAACAGGAGGCTCACATGACGACAGACGAAGAAGTCCTGGCATCTGTGAAGCGGGGCAAGCCGCCTGCCGATTGTGCCGTGATCGGAACGTGGAGTCTGCGATCCTATGTTCGTGAGCGCTTGTCCGACGGGCAGCGCCACAATCAATTCGGCGACGCTCCAGTCGGCTACATCGGCTACGCGCCGGACGGCCGCATGTACGCCATCTTCACGCGCGATGACCGCATCGCGCCGCGCGACGCGGTGCCAACGGACGAAGAAGGCGTGCAACTGCTGGGCACCATGGTGGCTTATGCAGGCACGTTCTCCTTGGGCGAGAACGTCGTGGTCCACCACATCGACACCTCGTGGAACCAGGCCTGGACCGGAACCGACCAAATCCGCCACTTCGTGCTGGAGGGAGACGTGCTGACGATCACGACCGCGCCCTACCGGAGCTATCTCGACGGCACGATGGGTCGCTCGATCCTGATCTGGAACAAGGTGCGATGATAATGCGAAGCGTGTTTGCAAGAGGTGAGCAATGAGTGATCTGTTTTCGCTCGACGGCAAACATGTTCTTGTCACCGGTGGTTCGAGCGGTCTCGGGCGCTTTTTCGCGGTGTTGCTGGCGGCGCGTGGTGCTCAAGTGACGGTCGCTGCGCGCCGCGCTGAAGCGCTCGCCAAAACCGTCGATGATATCGGAACCGCGAACGGTCGAGCCCAGAGCGTCGTGATGGACGTCACCGCAGCGGCGAGCATCGAGAGCGCGCTGGACGCCGCAGAAGGGCGCTTCGGTCCCATCGACATCGTCGTTAACAACGCCGGCGTGACGGCAACGCGGCCAGCTTTTGATCAAGATGAGACAGATTGGGACAAAGTTGTCGACACCAACCTGAAGGGCGTTTGGCTGGTCGCGCAGGCCGCGGGGCGGCGAATGGTCGCGCACAAGCTCAAAGGCTCCATCATCAATATCGCCTCGATTCTCGGTCTGCGGGTTGCCAGTTCCGTCGCACCGTATGCGATCTCGAAAGCTGGCGTTGTGCAGATGACCAAGGTGCTGGCGCTTGAATGGGCGCGTTATGGCATTCGAGTCAACGCGCTTGCGCCAGGGTATTTCGAGACCGAGCTCAACGATGATTTTTTCGGGAGTGATGCCGGTCGGGCGCTCATCAAGCGGGTCCCGCAAAGACGGCTCGGCGAATTGAAAGAGCTTGAAGGCCCCCTTCTCCTGTTGGCTTCGGAAGCTGGCTCTTACATGACTGGTAGCGTGATCGTCGTCGACGGCGGTCACCTGGTCTCAAGCCTGTGAGCGTCGACAATGTAATCCTGGCGTACGAAAACTTGTCGCAGAGGAGCGCCCGTCGGCGCAGAACATGATGGGGGAACACCGATGACGTTGAAAGACGTGCACCCATTCGAGGCAGGCCTCGGCCCACATCCAGCCAACTACGTGCCGCTGTCCCCCGTAAGCTTTCTCAACCGCGCCGCGAGCGCGTTCGCGGAAAAGGTCGCGGTGATCGATGGTGCGCGCAGCTATACTTATGCGCAACTGCTTGATCGCTGCGTGCGCCTCGCCTCCGCGCTGGCGAATCTCGGGGTCGGTCGGCTCGATACCGTGGCGATCATCGCGTCAAACATCCCTGAAATGATCGAAGCGCATTTTGCCGTTCCGATGCTCGGCGCTGTACTCAATCCGCTCAACACACGGCTTGATGCAGCAAATATCGCCTTCTCGCTCACGCATGGGGGCGCCAAGGTTCTGATAGTCGATGGGGACTATGCGCCGCTGGTGCGGCAGGCGCTGGCGCAGGTCGATCACGAGATCGTCGTCATCGACATCGATGCTCCCGACTCTTCTGCGGCACCGTTGGGCCCGCGAAACTATGAAGCACTTCTTGCTGGCGCCGACCCAGCGTTCGCTTGGCCGGGAATCGCGGACGAATGGCAGTCGCTTTGCCTGCTCTACACTTCCGGCACCACGGGAGATCCGAAAGGCGTCGTCTACAGCCACCGAGGCGCCTACCTCTCGGCGTTGGGTAACGGCTTCAGCTTCGGACTTGGTTTCGACAGCATCTATCTTTGGACGTTGCCGATGTTCCATTGTTCGGGTTGGTCCTATCCGTGGGCCGTCGTCGCCGCCGGCGGGACACAGGTATGCCTTCGCAAGGTAGAGCCGGCAGCAATCTTCCGGCTGATTGCCCATCATCGGGTCACGCATCTCTGCGGTGCGCCAATCGTGCTCAATATGCTGGCTCATGCGCCCGCCGACCAGCGCGTGCCGTTCGATCACACCGTCACTGTTGCGACCGGCGGCGCGGCGCCCCCGTCTGCCGTCTTCCGGTCCATGGAGGCGCTCGGCTTTCGAGTCACGCATCTCTACGGGGCGACAGAAACCTACGGACCTGCGACCTCCAGCGTCTTCCTGCCGGAATGGAACGCACTGCCGGCCGACGAACGCTTTGCCAAGATGGCACGCCAAGGTGTCGCCTACCCCATAGTCGAAGCGATCACGGTCGCTGATCCCAAGACAATGGTCGCGGTGCCGCGCGATGGCACATCCGTCGGCGAGATCATGGTACGCAGCAATACCGTCATGAAAGGTTACCTCAAGAACGAGGCCGCAACGGCGAAAACGCTCGTCGGAAACTGGTGCCTCTCAGGTGACCTTGCCGTTTGGCATCCGGATGGGGCAATCGAGATCAAGGATCGCTCCAAGGATATCATCATCTCAGGCGGCGAGAATATTTCGAGCCTCGAGGTGGAGGAAGTCCTCACGCAGCACCCGGCTGTCATGCTTGCGGCTGTCGTGGCCCGTCCCGACCCGACATGGGGCGAGACGCCCTGCGCGTTCCTCGAACTCAAGCCGGGCGCCGAGCAGCCAGACGACAAAGAGGTTATCGCCTTTTGCCGGGCACGCTTGGCGCGCTTTAAAGTCCCAAAAACCCTGGTCTACGGCGCGCTGCCCAAGACATCGACCGGGAAGATCCAGAAATTCGCGCTCCGCGAACAGGCAGGCTCACTATGAAAGAGAGGCGTAAGTCCGATAGCGCTGAAAAGCTGCAGGAACAGATCGACCACTGGCTGGGCGCGCGATGACGATGCGCCACGCCGAGGTTAACGGCATCAAGATCGCTTTCGATATCCGTGGCTCCGGTCCATCCCTTATTCTCGTCATGGGCTATCGTCTCAACTCTCGCGCGTGGCCGCTCGACTTCATCGAAGCGCTAGCGAAACGGTTCACAGTGGTGCTTTTCGATAATCGCGGCACAGGTCTTAGCGACAAGCCCATCTTCGGGTATGAACTCTCCAACATGGCGAAGGATGTGTGCGGCCTTATGGATCATTTGGAAATCGCTCGCGCCAATGTTCTTGGCTATTCGATGGGCGGGGCGATCGCGCAGGAACTGGTATGCCGCTATCCCGAGCGGGTGTTGTCCCTTGTGCTCTGCGCGACGCTGTGCGGCGGCCGACGGGCTATCTATGCGCGACCAACCGTCATCAGCATCATGCACGATCTCGATGGGCTCGATCCTGCGGCAGCGGCACGGCGCATCTGGACCGTAACTTACGAACCAAAGTATCTTGCCGCCAACGTCGACAAGGTTGAGCGGCAGATGCAGCGGGAGCTCGAAACTCCAACTCCCCTTCATGCCGCAGATCTGCAATTCCAGGCGTTCGTCGATTTCGACACGTCAGAGGCGCTTTCGTCCGTACGCTCGCCGACCCTGATCATGACTGGCGATCGCGATGTATTGATCCCGCCGCGAAATTCCGAAGTCCTGGCGGCGCTGATTCCCGATGCGCAGCTCGTGATCCTGCCTGGCTTTGCCCATCGGGTGATCTGGGAATCAACCGGGCAATGCGTGGCATTGATCGGCAACTTCCTTGAACAAACACAGGCGCCGGCGAACGCGGGGGACAGCTATGCCGAATGATCCCAACCGCCTGAGGAAGCGCATCCCGCGCCACAAGTCTGGGTCGACGATATCAGGAACTGCGGCTGGCTTCATTGATGAGACAATGCGGACATTTGGCCTCCCCTTGTTCTGGCCGTACGACTCGTTCGAAGCCGCCGTTGAGGTCATTCTCAATTCCTCCGACGCTGTCTATCGCGGCCGGAACGTTCGTTACGGCGATGGCAAACCCGTGGTGCTGGTGCCGGGACATCTTGGCGGAGACGTGACACTTGCACCTCTCTCGATGTGGCTACACGCCATCGGCTATCGTCCGGCCAAGTCCAACATTCTCATCAACATCAACGACCAGTCACTGGACGAACCGCTCGCCGCGGCCTCGCGCGGCGCGGCTCTCCGCATCGGGCGAAAGGCCGTCATGATTGCCTTCGACACCGGGTTGCGGTCTGCTCTCCGCGTCGCCGAGGTCGAACGTGACTATGTGTCGGATGTGATCGCGGTTGGTCCTTCCGATCCCATGCCGGTGGTACCAATCGGCGTGCGGCTGCACGTCATCAAGAGCGCACGGCGAGCCTCGATTGCGTCACATCAGGCCGTGCACTTCGTGCAAGGATCACCCGCGTTGTTATACGTCAATCCGGCGGCGTGGAGGGTTCTTGCTGGCATTTTGCGGGAAATACCCATCGCGCTGCTCGATCGATCTTAGCCCGCCTGTGTCGTAGGGATTTGAGCATGAAACGACTTGTTTACGTCATCAACGGACCGAACCTCAATTTGCTCGGCAAGCGCCAACCCGCAATCTACGGGTATGAAACGCTCGCCGACGTGGAAGCTGCATGTCGGCGTGTCGCTACGGAAAACAAATTGGAACTGAAGTTCCATCAGAGCAATCGGGAATATGAAATCATCGATTGGATTCATGAGGCCCGCGAGACTGCCGCCGGCATCGCAATCAATCCCGCCGCATTCACGCATACGTCGGTCGCCATCCTGGACGCACTGAATGCGTTCGACGGTCCGGTGTTCGAAATTCACATTTCGAATGTTCACAAGCGGGAGGCCTTCCGGCATCATTCTTATGTTTCAAGCCGTGCCGACGGCGTCATCGCGGGGTTCGGCACACAGGGCTATACGCTGGCCTTGCAGCGACTTGCGCACCTGATCGACGAAACTGCCGCCAAGAAGGACAAGGGCGGGTCGGCAACAGATTTGGGATCCTGACCATGATAAGCGGTACAACAAAACTGATCGCCCATCTCGGCTATCCGACCGAATCCTTCAAGGCGCCGATGATATACAACCCCTACTTTGAAAAATACGGCATCGATGCTGTCGTCGTGCCGATGGGCTGCAAGCCTGAAGAGTATCCAGCATTTCTCAAGCTGGTGTTCAAGCTATCCAATATCCACGGCGCACTTATCACGATGCCTCACAAGGTCACGACGGTCGCGCTCCTGGATGAGGTGTCGATCTCTGCAAAGGTTGCGGGCGCCTGCAATGCGATCCGCCTCGGAGCAGGCGGTACGTTGATTGGCGACATGTTCGACGGTGAGGGTTTCGTGCGCGGCGTCCTGCGCAAGGGCCGCATGCTGACCGGTGCGCGCGTCCTCGTGGCGGGCAACGGCGGTGTCGGGTCCGCGATTGCAGCATCGTTCGCCAAGGCTGGCGTGGCGGAGCTTGCGCTGTTCGATGCCTATGCGCCGATGATGAACGGTCTCGCCGAGCGTTTGCGCGCCAACTATCCGAACCTGAAAGTTACGACCGGCTCGATCGACCCCTCCGGTTACGATGTCGTCGTCAATGCTACGCCACTCGGTATGAAAGACGGCGACCCGCTGCCGATGGACGTCACCCGCATTGCACCGTCAACATTCGTCGGCGAAGTGGTAATGAAGCACGAGATTACGCCCTTCCTTGCCGCGGTACGCGCGCGCGGCTGCGAATTCCAGATCGGCACCGACATGCTGTTCGAACAGATTCCCGCTTATCTGGAGTTTTTCGGGTTTCGAACCACGACGCCAGATGAGCTGCGGGCTGTGGCGCTGATCAATTACTGAGCTGACCGAGGGACGATGCAGACGAGAGCGAATCATAAATATGGGATGAGTCCGACCATGAAATACTCGATAGCAACCGTTTCCGTTAGTGGCACTTTGGATAAAAAACTGCAAGCCATCGCGGCAGCCGGCTTCGACGCGGTCGAGATCTTCGAAAGCGATTTTATATCTTTTGACGGCAGCGGAAGCGATGTCGCAAAGATCTGCCGAGATCTCGGTCTCAGCATTTGCGCGCTTCAGCCCTTCCGGGACTTCGAGGGAATGCCGGAACCGCAACGCACACAGAATTTCAGGAGAGCCGAGCGAAAATTCGACCTCATGCACAAACTCGGCACTGATTTACTGCTCATTTGCAGCAACGTGTCGCCTGCCTCACTTGGCGGCATTGATCGTGCGGCTGAGGATCTTCGTGAGCTCGGCGAGCGGGCCAGTATCCAAGGTCTACGCGTCGGATTCGAAGCATTGGCGTGGGGGCGTCACGTTAACGACTATCGCGACGCGTGGGAAATCGTCCGTCGCGCCGACCACAAATCCATCGGTATCATTCTCGA
>Ga0137403_10004907_pt1 | contig 15633 bp, 17 predicted proteins | sample CZOMad2_1_16fung_FD_122057 | JGI IMG/M metagenome (GOLD analysis project Ga0137403, IMG submission 122057) | Vadose zone soil fungal communities from Angelo Coast Range Reserve, California, USA - CZOMad2_1_16fungal (Hybrid Assembly) | ecosystem: Environmental > Terrestrial > Soil > Vadose zone... | reverse complement strand
GCGCAGGCCGGATTCGCTGACCGCGATACAATGGTCGGGAATTTGATCGATCAGCTCGAAGGACGTTTCGGCGCGCACGGTCAAAGTCTTCAGATCGCGATTGTTCACTCCCAGGATTCGGGCGTCCGCGGCAAGCGCACGGTCCAGTTCCGCCCTGGTATGAACTTCAACGAGCGGCTCCATACCAAGCTCGCGGCCGAGCGCGATGAGCTCATGCAACTGCGTATCAGCAAGCGCAGCAACAATCAGGAGAAAACTGTCGGCGTCGTTAGCACGCGTTTCCCAGACCTGCCAGGGATCGAAGATGAAGTCCTTGCGAAGTACAGGAAGAGCTATGGTCTTGCGGGCTTCGCGAAGATTCTTTAATGATCCATGAAAGAATTCTTCTTCGGTAAGGATCGAGAGCGTGGCGGCGCCCGCAGCTTCCAGCAAACGCGCCAGCGCGGGAGCATCGAAAGGATCGCGCAGAACGCCGCGCGAGGGCGAAGCGGGTTTCAGTTCCGCGATGATGTTGATGGCATCGCGAGAGAGCGCAGCACCGAAGGCGCGCAGCGGCGTGGCAGCTTTTGCACCGTATTTAAGGGCTGCCTCCGGCAAGACCTTCTTGCGATGGTCGACCGAGGCGCGGCGAGCATCAAGGATACGGTCGAGCACGGTTCCCGTGTTGGCTTGAGCGGACATTACGGTAACTTTGTATGCTAGGGGTCGCGAGCGGATTTGGTCAAGGAGCACTTCGCCAACCGCACGCCGGGGAGATGATGAGCTATCGAGCGGAGTATGGGTCGCTGCTGGAGGATATTGCGAAGGAAGCGGATGTAATCGCTATGAAATATTTTCGCGCGGACGGAATGCGCGTGGACAGAAAGAGCGATGGGACGGCGGTGACGCAGGCCGATCGCGCGGTGGAAGAGATGGCACGCGCCAAAGTAGCGGCGAGTGGCCTTGCGCTGGATGTGCTCGGCGAAGAGATGGGTGGAATACAAGGCAAGCCGCTGAGTTCCGCGAAGGCGCGATTGATCATCGATCCGATCGACGGCACGGAGGAATTTTCGCGCGGGATACAAACGTTTGGAACGCTGTTGGCTATCGAGCGCGATGGCGAAATTGTGGCGGGCATGGCCAGCGCTCCGGGATTGGCGAGTCGCTGGTGGGCTTATCGCGGCGAAGGCGCTTATCGGAACGGAAAACGTATCCACGTCTCGAATGTCGCCAGGCTTAGTGAAGCGATGGTGTTCACTACCGGCACCGGACCAAGTAAAGACAAATTGGCTCAAGAAAAGATTCGGCGCCTTCCCGATTCTGCTCGCAGCGGGCGCGCTCTTGGAGGATTCTGGCAGCACATGCTGGTCGCCGAAGGGGCTACGGAGGCGGCACTGGACTGGACGTCGAAGCCGTGGGACCTGGCGCCGTTGGGGATTATTGTGGAAGAAGCAGGCGGGCGGTCGAGCAACGTGCGTGGCGAGCGCACGATTTATACCGGAAATTTTCTCAGTACCAATGGAAAGATTCACGATGAGGTGTTGAAGCTGTTGCAATGATATTTTGAATCTTCGCGGTGGTTCACTCCGTGAAAGCGGCGGCCCGCCTGCGGCAGGCAGGTAAGTCTGCCGCACTCCAAAAGGAGCTTTCATGAACACAGCAGCGCAGGGACGAAAAGCGGATGAACTGAGGAAATTGCACAGCGGGCCGCGCACGTTGGTACTGCCTAACGCTTGGGACGTGGCTAGCGCGCGAGTGCTGGAGGAGCTAGGTTATCCGGCGATTGCGACTACCAGCGCAGGCATCGCTTTTGCGCTCGGCTATCCAGACGGGCAGCGTATTTCGCGCGATGAAATGCTCGATATGGTGGCGCGGATCACGCGTGCTGTGCGCGTTCCCGTGACCGCGGACATGGAATCTGGCTACGGAAAAACACCAGCCGATATGGCGGACACGGCGAAAGCGATCATCAACGCGGGCGCTGTTGGGTTGAACCTGGAAGATGTCACCGGCGATACGGAAAGCTCGCAGGTGGAAATCGAGTTACAGAAAGAAAAGATCCGCACGATTCGCGAGGTGTCCGCGTCGCAGGGCGTCTCGCTAGTGATCAACGCGCGCACGGATGTTTACCTGATGCCGATCGGGCCGGAAGCTACACGATTCGAGCGCACGGTCGAGCGGCTGCGGGCGTATCACGCGGCGGGAGCGGATTGCGTATTCGCGCCAGGACTAACCGATCGCCCGCTAATTGAAAAATTGGTGAAGGCCGTGGCTGCGCCACTGAACATCCTGGTGTCGCCGGGATGCCCCTCGATTCCAGAATTGCAGAAACTGGGTGTGGCGCGCGCCAGCATTGGCTCTGGCGTGATGCGCACGACTTTGGGACTCGTACGCCGCATTGGGAAAGAATTGCTGGAGACGGGAACATCCTCGGCGCTGTTTGAGGGAGCGATTCCCTTTGCGGAATTAAATGAGTTGATGTTGCGAGGCGCATCACGTTCCGCCGACACAGCTCATTCCTGACCAGCCCGTTGAGCCCTTGCGACGGTCAGACAATCGACCTCAATCCAATGAGCGATAAATCTAGTTCTTTGCGGCAGGTGAACGAGGAAATCATCCTTTGCCGCAAATGCCCGCGGCTTGTCGAATACCGCGAGCACGTTGCCCGCGAGAAGCGCCTGGCATATCGCGATTGCACGTACTGGGGCAGGCCGGTGCCCGGATTTGGCGACCCGCAAGCGCAACTGCTCATCGTGGGACTGGCGCCAGGCGCGCACGGCTCCAATCGCACGGGACGAATGTTCACTGGGGATCGCTCCGGAATATTTCTGTATCAAGCGCTGTATGACGCGGGCTTCGCGAACCAACCTAGCGCCGTGAGCCCTGATGACGGACTGCGGTTGAAGAACGTATACATTGCGGCGGCGGCGCGTTGCGCTCCGCCAGATAACAAGCCGCTCCCCTCGGAAATGCTGAATTGTCGCGCGTATTTGGAACGCGAGATCGACATTTTGCAGCCCAAGGCGGTGCTCGCCCTCGGAAAAATCGGATGGGATGTGTTCCTGGGAATTCTGAAGCATCGCGGCGTGATTCCGGCCCGCATCGGATATCGCTTCGCGCACGGTGCCGAGGTGGAACTTGCGCAATCGGGGATGCATTTGTTCGGCGTTTACCATCCAAGCCAGCAGAATACGCAGACGGGGCTGTTGACCCCGGCGATGTATGCAATTGTGCTGCGACGCATCCAAAGCTTCCTCAAAAACGCAAAGGCAAACGCAGAAGCGACGGAAAAGAAGAGTACGCGGACGCAGCGACGCGCAGAACTCTGAGTTTTTCGCCAGGAAAAAGTGTCTGGATTGGATGGCAGCTTGGCGGTGTGCGCCGACAGACACTTTGGAGAATCAGACCCTTCAATTTCGACCCACTCATATCTCTAATGGATTCAATGATCTAGCGCTGGCGCTCTAATCCGCCATTGGCTGGACAGCTGCTTTGCTGGAGGTGTGTTTCGGACTGTATTCGTATGAGGAGACAAGGATGAAGCGCAAGGGCATAGTTTTTCTCGGCGCAGCAGCGGTGACGACATTGCTCGGAGTTGGGTCGGCCCGCGTCGCGTTCGCACAGGATCCGTCACAAGATTCTCCGCCTGACGCACCAATCACACAGCAGCCCGCACACCCTGCGGATGGACGCCGTCACGCCGACCTGCCCGTTGAAGCCTACGCAGTGGTTCCCGGCACAAAATTCCTGGTGCGGCTCGACGATGAGCTGGACACCAAAGAAACCCGCGAGAGGAAACGCTTCAAAGTGACCACATTGGAACCACTGGAAGCAGGAAACGGAATCTATCTGCCCCCGGGCGCGCAGATCCGCGGCCACGTGAGTCGCGTCGAGTCCGCGGGCGTTGCTGGGCGGGCGAAGATTTGGCTGACATTTGACGAAATTCGCACCAAGTTCGCGACCCTGCCGATCGTGGCCGAAGTGGTGAGCGTGCCGGGAGATCACAGCGTTAAAACGGGCACTGCGCAGCAGGAAGGATTGATCCAAGGGCGCACCAGCACGCAGCAAGCAGCCGCGGAAGCGGCCGCTGCGGGAGCAGCAATGGGCGCGGTTCGCGGCGTAAAGGACAGGGACAAACGGGAAGCCGTAGAAGGCGCGGCGGCTGCGGCACTCGCAGCTTATCTAATGGAGTCAGGCCGCGGGCACGAGATCGATCTGCCCAAAGGCGCCAAGCTGGAGCTGGAGTTAGAGCGCGCTTTGTATTTGCTAAAAGAATAGGGCCGCCCTTCTAACAGCCGTAGTGCCGCAAAAATGGTGACACCGTGCCTCGCTGGGGCGCAGCATGCTGCGCCCCTACGCGTTCCGGGGTGCTTGGCAAGCGGCTACGCGCTTGTTACAGTCAAAGTATCCAGCCTATGCAGAAACTCAACTCGCAGAATGTCCTAACCAAAGAGAGGCAGAGCCGCATGGGCGACGATTCGAAGATGGCGGTGCGCGCGGTGGAAACTGGAGAGCGAAAAGACCGGGTGTTGATTGTCGAAGACGAAGACAACGCGCGAAAGGGCTACGAGCAGTTGCTGCAAAGGTGGGGCTATGACGTTCTGGGCGTGGCCAGCGCCGAAGAGGTATTGGCAAAGTTTGCCAGCTATCAGCCGGATACACTGATTGCCGACGTCGAACTGCCGGGCATGAATGGTTTGGATTTGTTGAAGCAGCTGGGCTCTGATCTTCACGAGGTGCCGGCGATTATCATCACCGGGAAAGGAAGCGAAGAGCGCGCTGTTGCCGCCATTGAAGCTGGAGCGTTTTGGTATATCGAAAAGCCGCTGAAGGGACCGGTGTTGCGCGCTTTGCTGGACCGCGCGTTGGGGAAAGCGCGCGACGCTCGTCAGTTGGCCGTCCTGCAGAGGCAGTTGCGCGAAACCGGACGCCTTGGCGATTTGGTGGGCGGCTCCAAGGGCATGCAGGATGTGATGCGCATCGTGGAGATGGCCGCGCCCAGTTCGGCATCGGTGTTGATCACCGGCGAAACCGGTTCCGGCAAAGAGATCGTCGCGCGAACGATTCATAAGCTCTCACCTCGCGCGTCTGGGCCGTTTGTGGCCATCAATTGCTCCGCAATTCCGGAAACGCTGATGGAGAGCGAAATTTTCGGCCACGAGCGCGGAGCGTTCACCGGCGCGGCGGAGCGCCGCATCGGCTGCTTCGAACTGGCCGACGGTGGAACGCTGCTGCTTGACGAAATCGGCGAAATGCCCGCGCCAACACAAGCGAAGTTGCTGCGCGTTCTGGAGGATCGCAAGGTGCGGCGCCTTGGAAGCAAAAGCGAGACTCCCGTCGATGTGCGGGTGCTGGCGGCCACCAACAAGGATCCGGAGAATGCCGTGGGACAAGGGCAAATGCGCCAGGATCTTTTCTTTCGCTTGAATGTATTTCATATTCACTTGCCGCCGCTGCGCGATCACAAAGACGACATACCGCTGCTGGTGGAATATATCCTCCATGACGTAAATGAAAAGCATGGCAAGCATGTTCGCGGAATCGGAGCGGAGGTGATGGACATTTTCATGAGCCACACCTGGCCGGGCAATATCCGCGAATTGCGCAACGTTCTGGAACGCTCTACGATCATGTGCGAAAAGGATATGATCACGCGTAGTTGCCTGCCCGATGAGTTCGGCAAAACACAGGCCAAGGGACCGAGCGATTTGTCGAACATCCGGTTTCCAGTTGGCACGACGGTGGATGCTATGGAGCGCGAGCTGATCCTGCAAACTTTGAATGCCACGGGCAACAACAAGACTCGTGCCGCGGACTTGCTGGGCATCAGCCTGAAGACTTTGCACAACAAACTAAAAGAATATGGCGGCGAACGCGCCGAAACGGTGTAGAGACGCGCGATGCAGCTACGGCTGCGTACGAAACTCACGCTAATCATGACGGGCCTGGTGCTGCTCGTCGTGGCCGTGCTGTCCGCGGTGTTCGTCGCGCAATTGTTCGAGCAGGTCCTCCAGCAAACTGACAAGCGCGCGGTCGAGATTGCCAATCAAGTGTTCGAGCAGGCTCGGCGCGCCGTCGCGGAAGCCGCAGCGCGTGGCATGCGTCCCGCCTCAAACGATCCCGAAGACATCAATGAGTACGTGCACAAAGCCTTTCGGGCGAGCGAAGGGCTCCGCGCTCAATTGAAGGCCGCCAAAGTGGACACTCCCGCGATCTATGAGGTGTCCATTACCAACAATGATGGCAAGGTCCTGGTCTCCACCGACGAGTCGTTGATCGGAAAATTTCTGCCCCGCCGAACCAAAATCTCGCAACTGACGCAACGTGGTTACCTGCATCAAGCAAAGGTTCTAGCCGGCCCGCCCCAGGTCTACGAGCTGGACCTTCCGTTCATCAACAATGACCAGCCTTTCGGAGAGGTACGCGTGGTCGTTTCATCCGGCTTGCTGCTGAACGATATTTCTTCCAGCGTGCGTAAATTTGGAACCATCGTTCTGCTCGCTCTCGTCATCTCAACGGTTGTAGCCGCAGTCGTCAGCCGGGCCACGCTGGCGCCTCTGAGCGATATCTCCAAGCAACTCGATCGTATTTCCGCCGGCCAATACGATTCGCCCGTAGCGGAGGCGAGCGGATTTGGATTTTCCGGCGGCAGTGACGAACTCGGCCAGGTAAGACGGAAAATCACGCAAGTCGGGCAGCAGCTTCGCGGCGTCCACGAAATCTTCAGCACCTTGCGAGAGAACATGGATTCCGTGATGGCCGGGCTGGAAGATGGCCTGCTCCTGTTCACCCGCGATGCCCGTGCCGTGATGGTCAGCCCTGCGGCCGAAAAATTTCTCGGCGCGCCCGCTGGACATTTTCTAGGCCGCCGCGTGAACGAAATTTTCCCCGAGGGGCATCCTTTGCACCAGGTTCTGCACGTGGAAGGCGACGAGTTGAGCGAAATCGCGGCGGAAACCGACCTCGACACCGTCGGCGGCACCCGCCGCGTCAGCGTCAGCGTGCAGGCAATTCAAGAAAATGGTGAACGCATGGGCGCACTTGTAACTCTGCGTGACCTCGACTCCATCGAGAGCATCAATACTCAGTTGCAAGTTAGCGAGCGCCTCGCCGCATTGGGTCGCATCACCGCAGGCGTCGCGCACGAGGTAAAGAATCCGCTGAACTCCATGCGTCTCTGGCTCGAAAATTTGAAGGAATCGCTTCCCGACGAACCAGACAGCGGCTCGCAGCAAGCCGTCCAGGTTCTGGACAAAGAGATCGATCGCCTCGACGCAGTGGTCAAGCGCTTTCTGGATTTCACCCGCCCCATGGATGTCCGACTGGAAGCCACGCAACTCGCCGACGTCTTGAAAGAAGTTGTCGAGGTCGCCAAGCCGCAGTTGCTGAAAGCAAAAATACACGTGGCCCAACTTTTGCCCATCGACGTTCCGGAAGTCTACGTCGATCGCGCGCTGCTCAAACAAGCTCTGCTCAATCTCGTCCTCAATGCCGTCGAAGCCATGCCCACTGGCGGACAATTACGCATGATGCTCAGCCGCCGCGGCGAAATGGCCGAGATCACCGTCGGCGATACCGGAAAAGGCATTCCTCTCGAAAATCGGCAAAAAATTTTCCAGCTCTTCTTTACAACGCGCCCCGGCGGCAGCGGCATCGGACTCGCTAGTACCTTCCGAATTGTACAGCTCCACAACGGTTCGATAGACTTTACATCGGAGGTTGGCCGGGGAACGACATTCCGGATCGAGCTGCCGCTCGCGGCCTGACAATGACGGCAACCACTCAGCTCTGTCAGCATTCGCAGCCGTGGCTCGTACGATTTAGCATGGCTACCTCGTGCATTGTGATCGTTCTGCTCAGCGGATGCGCTGAGCGCCAGGTGAAGGCCAAGCCCTTTCCGTGGAGCACATTCGCGTACACGCGTCCCTTGTCGCCATCCGTCGCATTAACGCAGACCGACGGCGAAAGCGATCCTCTCGAGGATGTAACGCTGGACGTTGCCCCGCCGCCTTCAGCTTTGGTAATCGCGCGCAGCACACCGCCGCGGCCCCGCGTGCCAGCGAACAATTCTTCGCAAAACGACGCAAGCAGCAAGCCCGATGTACCCCAGATTGCTCCGTTGCTGAGCGCCGGCGAAGCCGTCGCGGCCCAGCAGCAAACCAGCCAGAGCTTGAGTGTCGCGGAGCACAACATCGGCTCGGCCGACGGCAAATCGCTGAACGCCACCCAGCAGGATCTCGCGTCGAAGGTCCGCAGCTTCATGGCCGAAGCGCGCGACGCGGCGAAAATCGGAGATTGGACGCGGGCGCGAGCCGCAGCGAAAAAAGCCGAGGTTCTTTCGCAAGAACTGGCCAGCTCCCCGTGAGCGATTCTACTCTCTGAGCCGCATGCCAAAGGCGCGGCATAGAAAATGACGAAAAACTTCGACGTCGTAATCGCCGGCGGCGGGCTCATCGGCGGAGCCATCGCGCTCGAACTCGCACTCGCCGGCCTGCGCGTGGCCATCTACGAGCAAGGTGACCCTGGACGCGAATCCTCCTGGGCCGGCGCGGGAATTCTTTCGCCTGCGCCGGAAAATCCCGCCACGATCCCGCTAGTCCCGCTTGGCAAAGCCAGCATGGCGCTCTACCCAGACTTCGTCTTCCGCGTCGAGGAAATTTCCGGGCAAGATGTCGGCTTCCGCGCCAAGGGAACTCTGGAAGCGCTCTTTTCTCGAGACGCAGCGCGCGAGCTGAGCACACACGTCGCTCTCCATCACGGATGGGGACTGCAAGCCGAAGCAATCAGCGCAGAAGACGCGCGCGAGCTCGAGCCTGCGCTCAGCCCTGAACTCGAAGCTGCGGTGCTCCGCCCTGATGAGGCCTCGGTAGACAACCGCTGTCTAACTCATGCGGTCTTGGAAGCGGCGCGGAAAAGTGGCGTCGAGATTCACGCCCACCGGGAAGTGCAAGGCATTTGGCGAGAAAAGCAGCGCTGCGCCGGGTTATTGCTGAAGAATGAGAAAGTCTCCGCCGCGTGGACCATCATCGCCGCAGGCTCCTTCTCCGCAAATATCGCCGGAGTCCATACTTATGCGCCCGTCCGCCCTGCCAAAGGTCAAATGATTTCGTTGCGCGCCGGGCAAACGAAAATCGAGCGCGTGCTGTGGTCCGATAAAATTTATCTGGTGCCGCGAAATGACGGCCGGATTTTGGCCGGCGCGACCGTCGAGTACGTCGGCTTCGACAAGAACGTAACCGCCGGCGGCGTGGAGAAAATATTGAGCGGCGCGCTCGAACTGGCACCCAACCTAGCCAATGCCCGTGTGGATGAAACCTGGGCCGGACTTCGCCCCGATTCTCCCGATCATCTGCCGATTTTGGGTCCCACGGACATTGACGGCCTGCTTATAGCCACCGGCCATTTTCGCAGCGGCATCCTGCTGACGCCGATCACTGCCCAGCTCATTCGCGAATGGATTACTCAACAAAGTGTATCGACCGATTGGGATCGCTTCAGCCCGCTTCGCTTCGTGGAAGCCCGCAAAGAAACCACCGCATAGATTCTCGCGCAACTACAACCTATTCAGGCCGGGAAGGCGGCGGCGTAATCGGCGACGAATCTCCAACATGCCGGTATTGAATTTGATTGGAATCCAGCATCAGAGCATGTTCAAGGACGATGTCCAGTGTCGAGCCGCGCGGCAGTTGCGCGTCCGGTCCACGCGTAAGCAGGATTGCGCCAAGTCCCGCGAGTCCTCCGATGCCTGCCCCAATGCCCGCGCCTTTGCCTCCGCCCGCGATCGCTCCGATTCCCGCGCCAGTCACCGTGGTCGTCGCCACCGTGCCGACATCCTTTCCTTTGCCACCCTCGCCAGTCACTTTGCCTTCCGGATCCATCGTTTCTTTTCCGCCGCTATCCGCGCTGCGCGGCGCCGCATTCAAATCCACCGTATAGCCGTTTGGAAAAATCAAAGTATTCAACCGCATGCGAAATTCGCCGCGTCCCTTGATCCGGCCCGGACGCTTCGACTCCAGCAGCTCGCCGCGAAGATAGGAGCCAACCGGAACAATCACATGATTGTTCTGCGTAATGGGAAACGAAGTACGAAAATAGAGGGAATCGCCAGCCTTGGCGCTGCGTGTGGAAATTCCATTCTCCAGCACGACGGCAACACGCGTCCCTGCCGGAACGGTGATCTTGTCGCTCGGTCCCGCGCGCCTCTCCACTGCAGGCCGCACTTCCGGACCAATCGGCGCCGGTGCCGATGTCTGTGGTCCTTCAGGTTGTTGCGCGAAAGCCGAGCTGGACGAAACCACAATGAGCAAAATTTGCGAGGCAAGAATAGCAAGCGTGCGGTTCACGGCAACCCTCCATGCTGTCTTCCGATGCGAGCAGCAGAGGTACGGATGCCCCAGTATACGCTCGTCACGTCCATGAGCGAGTAAATCTGGGTGGGCCGATTGAATTTGACGCTCCCATTCGCACCGTCTACGCTGGTGCCAGGGACAGGAGGGCAGCATGGCAAAGTTGGCGCTCGTCTACGGGATGCGATTGGTGCCGGAGGAAGATTTAGGCCAGGTGCAGGACGCCACCATCACCCTCAAAAATGGCCGCACCGCGCGTGTCACCATGCATTTGATTGAAGGCAGTAAAGAGGAAATCGAGTCGACGTTTCATCAATCGATCGAAGCCTTCTTTGATATGTATCCGGAGATTTGAAGCCCGTTTCGGGCGCGGCGGTCAGCGACTGCTTCAGCGATTCCCGAAATTTTCCGGGTCCACGCTCGGATCGCCCAACGCGTCATTGATAAGCACTGTGGATTGCCCAGTCAGCTCAAATCGTTTCCGGCATTTGTAGCAAGCCACTAAATCGTCCAGACGCACCATGTACGAAGTGGCTTTGGCAAATTTTCTGCGGTCTTCTTCGCCCACGCCGCGTGGCAGTTCTTTCCTTTTCCGGCACACCTTCCAACGCACCGGCGCTTCAAATTCTCCGCGGCAGCTAGGGCACACCAGCTTGACCTTCCGCGTCTCTTCCTTCTCGGTGTAAAAGGCTCTCTCGTCCATTTTTTATTGTGCGGGCGCATTCACCGCGTTATTTATTGTAACAAATTCGAGGCCCAGGTCACGCCAGCGCGGCAGCCAATGCTCGAGCGCCGCCAGCGTGCGTGTCCGGTCGGCCTCCTGCTCCCGGTGGCCGCCATCATGCAAACAAAGGATTTCGCCCGTGCCCGAGCCCCGCTTCAACGCACGTTGCGCGCGCACCGCGATCGGCTCCATCCGCTGAATCAGCCATTCCGCCGAAGGCGCTCGCCAATCCCCGGGAAGCAGCGTCCACATCACTACCCGCATGTTTAGTTCCCGCGCCTCCGCGGCCAGCCACGGATTTCGCAAGCCAAATGGCGGACGAAACCAGACCGGCGGAGCGCCTAGCAAGTTCCTGATTGCGGAATACGTCAAGCGCAACTCAACGCGTATTTCCGCCGGCCGCATCCAAAATAAATTCCGGTGTGACTCCGTATGATTTCCGATGACATGGCCGCGCGCGGAAATTTCGCTGGCTAGCTCCGGGCATTCGCGAATGTAGCGCCCGATCAGAAAAAACGTAGCCTTCGCCTGATAGCGATCCAGCAAATCCAGCAGCTTCGGAGTGATCGCCGGGTTTGGCCCGTCGTCAAATGTGATCGCCAACTTGCGGGGCGAATTAGTACGGCAGATGGTAGGACCAAAAAGCTGCGCGCGCGGGTGTATACCGCCGTAAGCGGCAAGTCCTCCCGCCGCGGCAGCGGCGATCGCCGGCGCACCAATCAGCCAGGGATTCACGGCGGTTATTGTCGCACGGGCATCAAGTAGATAATCAAGTAGATAGAAGTTGCCTGCCCGCAATCCTCAATCATCCCGGCAAGCGGCGCCGACCCTTCAAATCCGCCAGCAGCCGCTCAATCTCCGTATCGCGCTCCATCCGATGAAGCCGCTCTCCGACGTCGTCGTTAACCAGCTCGGCCTCGGCTGTAGCCACCGCCTCACCGTGATGCACGCGATCCTTCAAGCGATCGAAAGTGGCGCCCTTCGAATGATCGCCGATAGCCGCTTGCGCTCGTGCCGCTTTTCCCAGCGCCACGCTGCGCCGCTGCCGGGCCAGCAGCAGGTCCCGCTTCGATCTTGCTTCGTCCAATTTTTGCTCCAGCTTCTGCAACGCGCCTTTCAGCGTGTCCACTTGCGCTTTCTGATCGTCCACCTGTTCGCGAAAGCTTTGCGCCAGCCGCAGCGCGGTCTGATAGCGGTCCAGAGCCCCGCGCGCCAAATCGTCTTCGCTCTTATCGACCGCACGCTCGGCTTTGCGCATCCAATCGTTCCCGGTGTCTTCGTTTTCCTTCCACTTCTTCTCCAGCATGTGCTGATCCGCGATGGACACCGCCACCTGCGTCTTCACTTGCAAGTATTGGTTCTCCATATCCAGGATCACCTGCTTGATCATCTTCTCCGGATCCTCGGCGCGATCAATCATGTCGTTCAGATTCGCGCGAATCAAAGTGCCTACTCGTTCCAAGAGTCCCATGATTTTTTCTCCTTTCAAAAAAAATGCTAGCCGCGCAACATCGGCATGGCGGAAGCCACTAAATGCTCCAGGACGAACCGCAGGTGTTCCCCAATGTGCGTAACCACTACGCCGACGATCACGATGACCAACAACCACAGCAGTAAAGATTTGCCTTTCATCTTCATGACCCGTCCCCCTCCGGGCAGCCGACTTAAAGAAGTGCTGGGCAGATCCCGCGACCTGCCCAGCCATACCGTTTGTTAGGAATTATTCGGCAACGATGGCGGTGCCGGCTTGACGGCGTGATCCCCGATCAACCGCACCTTGGCCAGCAGGTCGGACATTTGCATGCCCGAGAGCGCTTCGAACAGCGCAGGTACTTGCGCCGCGATTTTTGTGATGTCGCCGGTGAGCTTATAAGCGCCAGCCGCATCACCGTTTCCTGTCGATACGATGGTCACCTTGTCGATCTTGCTGAGCGGCTCGGCAAGAGCGCGCACCATTTCCGGCAAGCCCGTGATAAGTTTGTCGATCACCGCCGCCTGGTTGTATTCCTGATACGCTTCCGCCTTGACGTTCATGGCCCTGGCTTCCGCCTCGCCCTTCTTGAAGATGATTTCGGCTTCGGCCTCGCCCTGCGCGCGAATGGAAGACGCCCGTCCTTCCGCTTCGCTGATCAACCGCTGCCGTTCCGCTTCCGCGAGCGTCTGAATGCGCTGGCGCTCGACGTCCGCCGACTTCAGTACCGTGGCAATCAGCTCGCGTTCGCGGCGCGCGATTTCCGCTTCTTGCACCTTCACCTGCGCTTCGCGCTCCACTTGTTGCACGCGCACCGATTCCATGATCACTTGCTGCTGCTGGATGTTGGTTTCGATCTCATACGCTTTGTCTGCCTGCGCCTGCGCTTTCTTGGTCGCTTCCACGTAAGCGGCTTTCTTGATGTCCAGGTCACGTTGCGCTTCCGCCTGCTTCGCTAACGAAGCAGTTTCCGCCGCAACTCGCTCCTGATCCGCTTGCGCTTTGGCCACCGCCGAAGCGCGCGACATCTCCGCCCGCTTGATCGCGATGTCGCGATCCGCTTCCGCTGTGGCCACTTCTGCATCGCGCTTGATGCGCGCCACATCCGGACGTCCCATGTTGGTGATGTATTCGTTCTTGTCCCGTACTTCCTTGATGGTGAAACTCACCACCTCTAGTCCCATCTTGCTCATGTCATCCGCGCAGGTGGAGCGCATGCGGTCGCCCACCATCTCCGGTTCCTTCACGATCTGTTCAACGGTGAGCTGGCCCATGATCCCGCGCAGGTGCCCTTCCATTACCAGGCGGATCAGCGCCTCTCGTTGCTCGGGCCGTTTGGTCAAAAATTGTTCGGCGGCGGTGAGAATCGATTCCTTGTCCGACTTCACCTTGATTTGCGCCACCGCTTCCACGGTGACCGCGACGCCCTGATGGGTGTAGAGGTTTTGCTGCGGCGCGACGTCGAACGACATCAGCTCCAGCGACAAATCCCTGCAAGTCTGCACCATCGGAAAAATGATGGCGCCTCTGCCGGTGTAAACATGTGTGCCGCCCATTCCATAGACAATTAGCGCTTCGTGCGGTCCCGCCTTGCGATACATTCTGGCGACCACAATCATCACCATCAGCAGCACAAGAGCCAGGAGCCCCGCACCCACCACCACTTCCATTGGCAACCCAAACATAAAGACCTCCTCTTTCTATCCGCGGACTGTTGGCTTCGAGCTTCAGTCCGAAATCTCTCACCTCGTGAATTCTTCCCAACGCTTTACGTAGGCAATTCCCTTTTCATACCGCTCGATCACCACTTCGACGCCTCGTTCCAGCGGCTTGCCATCCTCGCAGCGGGCGCCCGCGCAACGTCGCGCCCCGCCGAGAGAAAAGATAATTTCGCCGGTGCCATTTTCGCGGATGGGCATGCTGATCGTGCCCAGGTTGCCTTCGATTCGGTGATCCTCGCTTTTTAACGGCGGATCGGAATGCATCAGCTTGACCATGAACTTGAAGACCACAGCGCCGGCCACCAGTCCCGCTGCCGTGGAAATTGCCAGCGACGCCAGCGCGACCAGGTGCGCGTGCCGCGTCAGCAAATATCCCGTTCCGCCAAACCAAGCTAGGAAGGCCATAGCGGAGGAAGCGTTGAACCAGGAAACATGCACGCCGCCGCTAACATGGCCGTGGTGCCCCACATGAAATGGCACGTGCATCTTGAAGGGAAGATGGATGTGGATCGCGCCGGCAAAAAACGACACCACACTGAGCGTAAATCCCACTACGAAGCAGAAGAGATAAAAATCAGACCAGGTCATACGGCACCTCGAGCGCACCCCGTGCGCGAGCTGGATTCGGGACGCAGACCACTAACTCTAATTCGCGGACGGCGGCGGATGCCCTCGGCCCTGCTGGCCGCTCTTTTCGGCGTCAGCTTCAGGCCGCAACACTTCGCCCAAGCGGTCCGCCAAACCCGGCGTACGAAGAATTTCGCCCAACAGCAACAGTGCGCGCCGCGAATCGTCCACTTCTGCAACCGCCAACAGCGCTTCGCTCAGCGCCGGATCGGCCGCAAACTGCTCGACGCCTCCAAACAACCACGAATCGATCTTGGCGTCCTCGGCCCGCAGATCAGACTGCAACCCGGACGTATACCCTTCCGGGTCGTCCACCAGGAATCCCGGATAAACCTTGAAAAATCGCGCCAGCAACTCCCGAGTCGTATGCGTCAAATGCGGCCGCGCCCCGCTCTCAATTTGCGAGAGATACGCCTGGCTGAGTCCGCGCCCCAGTTCGCGCTTCATAGCCTGAGTCAGCTCAAACTGCGTCATAGCCCGGCCCAATCCGCGCAGCGAACCTTCCACCGAGCGAAGAGACCGAATTTTGTCGCCAAGGGTCATGTGAGTCCGTTGTATTGCTAATTGCAATTCTTATATCGCAATTAGCAATATAATGTCAAGCCCTAAATCACCCCTGTTTTCATACACATATGGAGTGCGACGGTCTTGTGGACCCTGAGCCTCGAAGGGCCGCCGCTTTCACGATGTCAGCACACCTCCCACTCTCGCTATTCCGCCAAGATGTTCCCTTCTCGCCTTTTCTCTCTGTGAACTCTGTGCTCG
>Ga0137403_10004906_pt1 | contig 15633 bp, 10 predicted proteins | sample CZOMad2_1_16fung_FD_122057 | JGI IMG/M metagenome (GOLD analysis project Ga0137403, IMG submission 122057) | Vadose zone soil fungal communities from Angelo Coast Range Reserve, California, USA - CZOMad2_1_16fungal (Hybrid Assembly) | ecosystem: Environmental > Terrestrial > Soil > Vadose zone... | reverse complement strand
CGAGTCGTGCAGCGGCTCGAATTGCGCTGCGTTTCCGGGTGCGGAAGGCGGCGGTGCCGCGGCCGTAGGCGGACGCGGAGGCGTCGTGATCGAAGTGACGAACCTCAACGATTCCGGAAACGGATCGCTGCGAGCCTGCGTTGAGGCTAGCGGACCGCGGACCTGCGTGTTCCGCGTTGGCGGAAACATCGTGAACCACTCACGGCTGCAGGTGTCCAACCCTTACTTGACGATCGCTGGGCAGACCGCTCCTGGAGGCGGAATCACCATCGGCGGCGCCAGCATGCAAGGTGAGGCGCTGTTCATCAACACGCACGACGTGATCGTGCGCTACATCACCTGCAATGGATTCAATCCGAACACGCCTACGGGCCCAGATACGGGGACGGTGTGCTTTGAGGCGACCAGCGGCGCTCACGACGTCATTTGGGACCACGTCTCTTTGCGGTGGTGGGGCAACAAGGGATTCATTTCCTATTCGAACGACACTTCGAACGTGAACAATGTGATCCACAACCTGAGCCTGCAATGGGCGCTGGTTTACGAGCCGAATTTGACGCATCCGGTGGGTCCAGGCACCGATGCCGCGGCGTTTCCCGCGGAAGCCGTGAACCAAGACTTCCACCACATGTTGTTCGCCAACGTGGGACATCGCATACCGGAAGTGGCCACGCCGCAGATTCGATTCGTGAGCAACGTGGTTTATAACTTCAATTATTTTGCTTCGGAACCCGACGGTGGCGTGTCGATGGATTTCATCGACAACAAATATGTGGCTGGGAACATGAACGTCGGAAACTCGAATCCCCACCCGGTGAACGTCAACTCGTCACTGGGAACCAACTGCCTGGCTCACTGCGACCTCAATGGAGTGGCGCCATCGATTCACATGTCGGGGAACGTCGGGCCGCAGGGCACGGACTATGAATTGAGCTGCGAGACGACCAGCGAAGGCGGCGGCGAAGGTGCTTGCCCCATTCGCGGGAGCTGGCAGCGCTCTTCGCCATTGCCAGCGGAAACGTTTCCGATCACTGCAGATGCGGCTTCGAGTCTCGACAACGTTCTACTGCCGACGGTTGGCAACTCGCAGATGCTCGATTGCGATGGCGGATGGACGTCGCGACGAGACTCACAAGACGCTCGAATCATCAACCAGTACAAGACGCTGGGTAGCGGCGGCTTGTTTACGGGCCAATTCACCCAGTCGGCGCTTGCGTCGGGCAGCTCGACGTCGTGCATCGAGTCGTTGCACGACGGCCTACCGGATCAGTGGAAGACCGCCAAGGGACTCAGCACATCGGATCCTAATCTATATAAGGCCAAGGCGCCCAACGGCTATACCTGGCTGGAAAACTATCTCAACGGACAGTAGGTTCGAACGAAAACCATCCACTCGTTCTGGGGAAATGAGACAACTCGTTTCCCCAGACGCACGTTTGTGCGACCAAATCCAGTTCAAGCTCTTCGTTTGTCGCGCCACGACATCAAAAAACCCAGTGGGATGGAGGAGGCCACCAGGATTTTGGCCATTGCGGGGCGTACGTCCCTGATCTGGGATAAAGGACCTATTCCCAATCCGAAAGAATAGCGGCTGAAATTGATCGCGGAACGCAGCAGGCTTCGGGGAGTGCGATAGAACCAATCGATCAGTTCGTTCAACACGAAGCGGTGAAGATAGGCCCGGCCGGACAATACGCCCGGACTCAACGTTGATAGGTGGTCGCCGGCACCGTCGTCCACGTGGTAGATCCGGAGTGCTTCGTTGACAAATCGCGTCTTGTACTTACGTGACAGAGCAAACCAAACTACGCTTTCGGAAATGAACTTAGCATTGGGGACCGAGGGGAATGGGAACTGCTTGAGTACATCGGTGCGCTGGAAGCCCCATTTCTCGCCGCCTACTCCGAGTTTGAAGGTTACCTCGATGGTATCGGAATCCAGTATGTCGCTCGGGAATCGGTCACCGACGAGATTGCCTTTCTGGTCCTTGCACAAGACGGTCACGGCGGAAAAGTTTTCCTTCTCAGTCGGCGGAATCTCGTCCCAGTGATATTTGAAGCGCTCCAGCGCTTCGGGCACGCAGCCGTCGTCGGAGTCCAGAGTTAGGAACAACTCGCCGTGGGCTTCTCGCACGCCATGATTAAAGGCTGCGGGCTTTCCCTGGTTTTCCTGGAAGATATAGCGGATCGGGAAATTGGACTCGGCCTGCCATTGGGAAATGAGTCGTTGAGTGCCATCGGTTGAACCGTCGTCCACGATCAGCCATTCAAAATTGCGATAGGTTTGGCGTTGGAGGCTCTCATAAACGCGCGGCAACGTCCGCACGCGGTTATAGGTGGGAGTAAATACCGTGAACAGGTACTCGCCGCTCATGTCATCTTCGATGCGGCTGCTAGGTTGAGATTGAGTGGTGATTTGCACGGTTTGTTTTGGCCCGTTCGCTCATTGCGGGTCTGAAAAATTGAACCCCTGTGTTCGAAATGCCAGGCAGGTGATCAGCGCGCAAGCGCGCCACTGATCGCAGGATCGGGACCTACCTGCGCGGCGGGCATTCCCCTCATAGACGGCGAGTTTGCCTGACTTTCCGAAAGCGCCTGGGAGTTCCGGAGCGTGGATCGGCGAACCGCGATGACCAAAGCCACGGGAATGATCACAAATAGGACCGCGGTGTAACGCTGATCGCCATTGGGGTAGAGGGCGTAGCTGACTGCCCGGGTAGCCAGAACTCCCGCGACCATGTCCGAATACAGCGAGGGTCGATGGAGCCAAATCGCCAGGGCGCCCAAGAGCAGGTAAAGCGCAAAGCTTCCGGAGATAAGCCAAAGGTAGGCGCCACGTACTACTTGGTGGATGTAGGCGGAACGCGAGAAGTGGATCAGCGTCTCACCAGGTGTCGTCAGCCCCCCCTGGAATGAATTGTAGAAGAGGGCGGGCCAGCCATAGCTGCCGGCGAAGTGATTGATGGTGAAGTAGCTGCCGAGGCTCAAAACGGAGAGCGAAGCGAATTGCGCGAAATCGAGCCTGCCGCGTAGCAGTAACGCGAAGAGAATGATCCCGGCCAAGATGAGGGCGTCGGTGCGGACCCAGACGTCAAGAACTAGAAGGGAGCATCCCCAGAAGGGCAGGTTTCGCTCCAGGATCAAGTAGAGCCCAACCGCAGCGATCAAGGCTGCCAGACAATCCGGTGCTGCCCACCGGGATAGCTCCAGAATATTGGGGGAGAGCATGATCAGGGTGCATGACGCTGCGAGCGGCAGACCGCCGAGGTAGGTGGAAAGCCAGTGCCATAAGAGCAAGGCCAGCAAGAAGTTAGAGACGGCAGAGATGGTCACGGCCGCCTTCGGAAAGGGCATTCCGAGGCGGTGTTCACCCTTTATCAGCGCAACGTAGATCGGCTTAATAGAATAGAAAGGTAGTTGTTCGGCGAAATGGTATGGGTTCGCGGCGACGTCAACACGATATGGATTGTCGATCTGGATGTCTTTCTTTGCGGCGAGTGGACGGATTGCTTCGAACGCGACGTCGTGAATCGTGCGCGCATCGGTGCTGTCGATGGAGCTTCCGATATATCCGAGCAAATCCCAGGTGTATTCCGGCTGCAACACTGCGTAGGCCGAAAGCAGCAGGAAGAAACACACATACGGAAGCAGCACAAAACGGGAGAGTTTAGACATTCCGGTGTTCACACGCTTCGAGAGTATTCGTCTATCTATGGGATACAGGTTGCATTGTGCTTCCTATTGCTTTTCTGCCGGGACGTGAAATACGTGCAATGAATGGTCGAGGATTTCCTCAGGATACTGGAAAGCCCAGTGGTAGCCATTGGGGTTGTCGAGAAGTTGTCCCGAAAGGTGCGTTGCGCTGACGACCACGGTCCCGGTAACGGGTTGATCGGGAGGCAGTGGAACATAGCGGATGCCGTAAAGCGAAGGATCCATGGTGCCGAAATAGGCGAGGTGTATTGTTTCGTTGGGATGTCCGGCCTGATATTTTCTTAGTGCAAGCAAGCCTTGACCCCAGTCCAGATTACTGTCGCTCAGTAATTTGTAACTCGTGGCAGGGCTAACGAACGGCGTGAAATAGGAAAGATAGCTCGGCGCGTACCGCAGCGTGTCGGCGGCATTCACAACCACCAGAGCGAACAACAGAGCCAGGATCACTCGCCGCTGGCGAACGTGATGCCACAAGGCCGCGGCAAAGAGAAGCGCGAAGGGGTAGACGAGCAGAATATGGCGTTCACCGAGATCCACTTTGGAGAATATGGCGATCAAAAAGTAGATCCCCGGAAAAAGGGAAAAGAGCAGCAAATCTGGGGGGAATTGAATCCGCTTTAGGAGTCCCAGGATCAAAGCAGTCAGGAAGACCCCCAGGACAACGATCGGCCACTTCAGCAGCATCACGACGGGAAAATACGATTTCCAACCCTTGCCAACGGAGACTTGGCCCAGAAAGAAGGTCGGATGGCCGAGGTTCATGTGGTTGGCGACGCGGCCCATGCCTTCGATGTATTCACCGGCAGGCAAATAGACGGTTAGATTCAGATGTTTGTGCATGTCGCCGGTGGTGGTTTTGGTGCGATTTGGCGAGGTCACCGTTACGAAGCCTTCTTTCACGACCACCTTGGTCCAGTGAAAAAAGTACGTTCCCCACACGAAAGCAAAAACGACGGCAATGATGGCGAAGGCCTTGCGCCAGTTCCAGTCGCGAGGACTCCAACTGACCCCACTGGGTTTCAGAATCAAAACGAGCGCCAGCGCGACCGCAAACATGACCGGGGTGCTGAACTTGGTGGCGAGTAACGCGCCCAGAATCAGCGCGAGAGCGACGGTGCGACCCCATGATTGGGTGCGCCGCCAGTAGACGACCTGCATAGCGGTCGCGAAGGTGATCAGCGCCACAGCGCCATCGTTGCAAGTGATCGAGAAGTTGGCGATCAGGGAAGGCGAGAACGCGAACAAGGCAAGGGCGAAATTCGCGGCACCTTCGGAAAACAGGCGTTTGGCGGAGATCCATAACAGGACGCCGAGCAGAACGCCCAACATGACAATAACGGGGCGAGCGGCCCACGCGATCGCCTCTGGACTGGGCGTGATCGCGTCCGCATATTTCGCGTCGGGCTGGATGTCGATTTCCGTGTGGTTGAGAAGTAGGGGCAGAGTACACACGAGGAAGACCAGCGGCGGGTGGTCGTTCCATCGCTCGAAACGGTGATAACGCCAGGCTTCCACGCCGGCGATGATGTGCAGGGGTTCGTCGTTGGTCAGCGACTGGGTGTTGATGAACCACGCGCATTGCGCCACGAACAACAAGCAGAGCAGCGTGGGGATAATCCATCTGGTTTTTGGTGGAGTGCCGGAATGCGCGTCGCGATCCATTAGCGGAGCGCGGCTCTTCCATTGGATCTTGGCGTCGTCGAGAGCAGGATTAACCGTTGCTTGGGCCATGGTTAAAAAAGGCGTACGTTCCTTGTATAATTTTGCGGATATGACGTCGAGCATCCAGCCGTTGAGTGCGCTTGATCCGGATTCGCTGGTCGAATATCTCGGCCGCGAAGGCCACGCCGCGGAAGCGGTGCGCTGGAAGTATTTTGATTCGCGATTCAACCGAGGCCACGAGCGGGGTTATGCCTGGGTAAAAGACGGGAAAATGGGTGGATTTCTAGGCCTGGTGCCTTTTCAAGTGGTGGCGTGCGACCGGGTAATTGAAGCGGCGTGGACCTGCGACTGGTCGGTGCAGGATCCAACGGCGCGTGGAATTGGACTCTTGCTGATGCGTCAGGCGCAAGAAAAATATGAATACCTAACACAGCTCGGTGGAAATGAAGGAACCCAGCGCATTATGTCGCGTCTTTCGACCATGATGGCAAATGAGGCGGGGATGGTGTTCCATCTCGCCCTGCGGGTGGGAGCGATCCTGCGGGTGGCCCGGCGCAAGTTTCCAAAACTCCCCGTGGATGCGTTGAGTTTCGTGAATCAGTTGCCATTGCGATGGCTGCGCGGAGCTGCGTCGTCCGCTAACGTGACCTTCGAGCCCGGAGTCTCCAAAGTTCTGGGATCCTTTCTCGAGCCTACGCGGCACGGGGATATCTATTCTCGATATGATTTCGAATATGTCCAGTGGCAGGTAGGCGATTGCCCCTTCCTGTTTTCCGAGACCTGCTACGTTGCGGACGGATCTTCGCCGCGAGCCGCAGCACTGATCTGGAGGCAAAAGGATTCGCCCGATTTCTGGCGGTTCGCCTTATGGTCGCGAGAGGGCGCCGAAAAAGAGAGAGATATTCTCGTTTCCAGTGTGATCCGGCGGGTTTACGACTCCAAAGGATTCCTGCTTTCCTTTGTGGTGTCGCGGCTCGACCAGAGTTTGATCGATCTGTTGCGCGTCAAGAATTTTCTGGCTGCGCCAAAGCGCCGGCCGCTGCACATCATCGCCAGTAAAAAGAACAGCGACCCGGTGCCAGAGCTGTGGCCCTTGAGCTACCTCGATACCGATTACGCGTACCGGTTCTGACGCCTTACAAAATTGGCGGCTTCAATCTCCAGCCGCTCCCTTTGTGAGGTGGATGGTCTCCGTGTGTCCATTGGGTTTGTTCACGACGATCTTTTCCGACGGGGCCTGACCCTTAGGTGCGCTGGCAAAAGCCGCCATCAAGTGTTCGTCGAGCAAGTTACGCGATGGGCTACCGGCAATCTTGAGGAATTTCTGGTTGTAGTAACGCGTGTCGGTGTAGTCGGTGATTTCCTTGTCTTCGAAGGCTTGCCGAAGCTGGCGCATGCCGTCCTCGAGTTGCCATGACGAGGTGAATCCCAGCTGGGTCTGGATCTTATCGAAGGAGACACGATAGTTGCGGCGGTCGGTGTCCTCGATATGCTGTACACGGGTGTCGGGGAACATCTTCAGGATCATTTGCGAGACTTGCGTCAGCGTGTAGTTGAGGCGGGTATCGCCCAAGTTGAATATCTGGCCGCTAACGATCGGCAGAGGGGCATTGAGGGTGCGAATGATGCCAGCTGCGACGTCGTGAACGTGGATGAACGGGCGCCATTGTTCGCCGTTGAAGATGGTAATCACGCCCTCGTTGTAGGCTTTGGCCATCAGGAGGTTCACGACCAGGTCAAAGCGTGGGCGAAAGGAAAGGCCAAACACGGTTGCCAGACGAAGAATCGTCGGGTGGAAGGTTTCGGAGCGAGCATGAAGCAAAGCGTGCTCCGAATCTAATTTAGTTTGGCCATACAGCGAGATGGGGCGGACCGCGGAGTTTTCGTCCATCATCACGTCGGTAGCACCGTATACGCTGCAGCTCGAGGCGAAGATGAAGCGCTGGATGCCGTGACCCTTCGCTACTTCGATCAGCATGCGGGTTGCGGCGTAGTTGATTTCAAGGGCGGTCTGTTTGTCCTGCTCGCAGGCAGGGTCGCCGACAATGGCGGCGAGGTCGATGATGGAATCGACACCGCGGACGGCGGCTACCATGTCTTGAATGTTGCGGCAGTCGCCGATGCGCATTTCCAGGTTGGGGTGGCCGAAGACACCACGCAACGGCTCGTCGCCGTAGACTAAGCTATCCACGACGCGAACCTTGCGGCCGGATTCCAGGAGCTTTCGAACGAGGCTCGATCCGATGTACCCTGCGCCGCCCAGCACTAGAACTGTGCCTTCGGAATTTTGATTGTCGCGCGCGCGGATTTCGTAGCGCTCGGTGAGCAGAGCCTTGGCCAGCCGGCTCAAGGAGAGCGCCAGCACCGTCAAGACTGCGAAGAAAAGGAGAGCGAGGCGAGGAACGAGATTGCTACGGAAGAAGAGGTAGTTGACCGCGAGAAGCGTCAGGATGCCGACTCCCGCGCCGCGCATCACTACGACCATTTTGTAGCGGCCGCTATAGGCGCGGGAACGCGTGTAGAAACCGTTCAGCAGAAATACCAGCGGAAACACGATCGAGATGCACAGGAAGTAAGGGACGTAGTAAGAGAGTGCTTCCTCAAGGCGAGCGGTGGCCGCGGTGGAATCTCCGCGGGAAAGCAGAAACACCACGGGGATGCCGAGCGCCATGATCATGCAGACCTGTACCAAGGCGAAATCGGCCAGCATGCGCGGCAGAGCTTGCGATATTTTGAAGTTTCGAACCGACGTCAACATTTACTGCCTCCCCGAGAATGATACTTCTTTACGTGTGGCGGCCGATTGGGCCAACCGATGAATAGCTCGTGAAACCGTTTCGATGGTGGAGTCTGGTAGCGACTCGTAGATGGGCAGGCTGAGAATTCCACCAGTGACTTCTTCGGTGGTTTTCAGGCTGCTCCGGCCGGCATCGTGAAACGATTTGTAGAGTTTTTGCATGTGCATGGGTGGATAGAAGTACTTCTTGGTCTCAATGTTCTCCGCTAGGAGGCCTTCCGCGAGTTCGTCTCGATTCATGCCGAACTGGCTGGGCGTGACGTGGATCGAATAGTCCTTGTAGGTGTTCACATCAGTTGGATGCACGGACTGGAAGCGAAGGCCAGGTAGGGAAGAGAGCTGGTCTGTATACATTTTGGCGATTTGGTTTCTGCGGCGTACTCGCTCATCCACGTCTGGTAGGCCGGCCAGGCCTAGCGCGGCGTTGAACTCGGACATGCGTGCGTTCATGCCTAGCCATTCGGGGTCATAAGAGCCGGTGTCACCGTAGTTGCGCATGCCGCGGATGGCCTTCGCCAGCGTCGCGTCGTTGGTGGTAACCAGGCCGCCTTCTCCGGCGACCAGCAATTTCGTTGGCGAAAGGGAAAAAACCTCGGCATCGCCGAATTGCCCGATGGGGCGGCCGCGATATTGACTGCCGAAAGCGTGGGCAGCGTCGAAAATGAGTTTCAGGTTATGGCGTTTCGCGATCTCCGACAGCGCCTCAACGTTGGCCGGGTTCCCGTAGAGATGCACGATCAGGAGCGCGGTGGTGCGATCGGTGATTTTGCGCTCCACATCCGCGGGATCGACGTTCCAGGTGTCCAGTTCGCAGTCGGCGAAGACTGGGGTCAGGCCATTCCAGCGGGCAGCGTGGCCGGTGGCGAAGAAAGTGAAACTAGGGATGATGACTTCGCCCGAGAGACCCAGGGCCCGAAGCGTCATCATCAGGCCGCTCGTACAGCTGGAAACGGCGATGCAGTGTTTTACTTCCAGGCGCTCGCCTACCGCAGCCTCGAATTTACCAACGGTCTCGGCGTTGGTGATCAAGCCGTTTTCGTACACCGGTGCATAGTTCCCCAGTACGGATTCCAACGACGGCAGCGTTGGCCGGATAAAGCGGAACCGCTGAGAGAAGAGAGGGCGACCTCCGTGGATGGCGGGCAGGTCATTCTCTCCCAGTCGTTCACTCGGTGACATGATTTCTCCTTTGATGTAGGTGCAGAAGGCGCGGGTGGGGACGTCCCGCGGAAGTTTCTGCCGGTATTTGGTGCTGAATTGTTAAGGCAATTCCAAGCTACTGCGTTGGAAGCTGTGAAATCATTTTGTACTGGCGAACTTTGCCGTAGGGCACCAGTTCGCGTGGTGTCCAGTCGTGAAAGAGCAACTTGCAGAATGTGTGGAACAGAATCTTGATGTCGGTGCTGAGCGAGCGATTGCGCGCGTAAAAAAGCTGGAGAGCCAGTTTAGTTGGACGGATTAGTTCTTCGTAGGTTTTCTCCGGGTCCTTGCTGCCTTCTAGGACCGCCGCTTCGTTCGAATTCCAAATCGATGCCCAGTCCGTTATTCCAGGCCGGAGTTCCAAAATCGCGCGCTCTTCTTCGCTATACATGTCCACATACTTTTGGACTTCGGGGCGCGGACCGACCAGGCACATGTCGCCGAAGAGAACGTTCAGAAATTGCGGAAGTTCGTCCAATTTGTGGCGACGGAGGAATTTACCGATCGGTGTGATGCGCGGATCGTCTTCGGCTGTGGCTGAGCCGCCCAGGTTTTCGGCATTGATGACCATGGTTCGAAACTTGTAGATGCGAAACGGCATTCCGCGCAGGCCAATGCGCACGCCGCGATAGAAAATTGATCCGGGAGAACCAATTTTGATGATTAGGGCGACGGCGAGCAAGAGCGGGGACAGCACGAGCAGCGCCAGGAGCGCGACGAGAAAGTCGAAGCTGCGCTTGAGCACGTCGGAGATTGCGTTGACTTGCGAGTTCATCTTGCCTGTTGCTCCACGACGTTGAGTTCGCGGGAACGCTTGGAACCGTTCGCAAGCAAGTCGCGATAGACTCCGAGAGTTTCCCGCACCACGCGTTCGACCGAGAATTCGTTCACGGCGATATCGCGGCCCTTGAGGCCCATGCCCGCACGGAGCGGGGCATTTTCGATCAACAGGCGCAGAGCCGCGGCGAGGGCTCGACTGTCACGCACGGGGACCAGCAGACCATTTTCGCCATTGCGAACGATTTCTCGGCAGCCGGGAGCGTCGGTGGTAACGATCGCGCGGCCGCAGGCGGCTGCTTCGATCAGAACTTTCGGCACGCCTTCGCGCAGGGAAGGGAGGCAGATGATATGGGCTTGCGCCAGCACATCCTTCATGTTGGCCTGGTGCCCCCACCATTCGACGATGCCGGCGCTTGCCCACTGACGCAATTGTTCTCCGCTGATGGCAGTGGGATTACCCGGGTCGGTCTCGCCTACGAGAACGAAACGCGCCATCACGCCCGCGGCACGAAGATCGCGCGCGGCTTCTACAAATTCATCAACGCCTTTGTCGCGCAGCATCCGCGAAGCAAGGACAACCGTCGGCACTCCATCGCGTTCGGGCGTCGGGAGATAGGAATCTACATCCACGCCGGACCCTTTAATCAGCGCAGTCTGGTGCGCCGGTAGAATCTTGTTTTGAACGAATACCAACTGATCGTCCGGATTCTGAAAGATTATGCGCTGATTGCCGTGACGGAACGCCACTTTGCAGCTTAGCGTCACGAGTTTGCGGATGACTGTGGCTTTGCGGGTCTCGGCGATGAATACGTAACCCAATCCCGTCAGTAAGCCCACCACCGCAGGAATTCGGGCGCCATAGGCGGCCAAGCCTCCGTAAAGAACGGGCTTCAGCCGGAGGTGGTGGACGAGGTCAGGCTGGAGCTTTCGATACAGCCGGAAGAGCGCCGCGATCGTGGCCAATTCTTTCCATGGGTGCAATCCGCTACGCGTCATCGGGACCGCGTGAAAGTGAAAGCCTTCGCTCAAAAGTGTTTCGGCTGCCTTTCCTTCAGGAGCGGCGATATGAACGTCGTACCCGGCATCCCGAGCGGCTCTCGCCATCTCGATGCGGTAGGAGTAGAACGAGTTCACGTCATTGTCGACGAACAAGATCCTAATTTGAGAGCGCGACGAATCTCTCTGCAGTGCAGCGTGCGTTTGCAGTGGACGCGAGGCTACACGGCTGGCTTGCGCGTACCGCCTGGATGAAGTGTCCTCAGCGACCTGCGTGTACAAGTCTTGATAGCGGTTGACGACGGCGGCCAGGCCGAAGTTTTGTTCAACGCGTTCGCGCGCGGCGAAGCCGAGAGCCTTGCGAACCTTCGAACCCGCTTTCAACAGTTCCTTCCAACCTTGTGCTAGAGCGGCTGGTGACTTGGGAGCCACGATACGACCGGTTTCGCCCACGATAAAACGCGAGTCTCCAACGTCGGTCACCACGCACGGGACACCACATGCCATGGCTTCGGCCACGGAGTTCGGGAAGGCTTCGCCGGAGGACGCGGAGGTGCCGATATCCAATGCGCTGAGAATCGCGGGAATATCTTCGCGTTGGCCGAGCAGATGGCAGACGTGTTGAATGCCGGCCGATTGAGCCCAGGCTGCGAGCTCCGGATCATCGGACGTGACACCCTCGCCGCATAGCACGAACCTGACATCGGCGAATTCTCCATGGAGGAGGCCTGCTGCCTCCACAAAATTCTTATGATCTTTGACCGGATGTTTGCGAGCAATCAAACCGATTACGGCTGCCGATTGTGGAATTCCCAATGCTTTGCGAGTTTCTACGCGTTGCTGGGGGTCGAATTTAAAACGGTCCAGGTCAAAACCGTTAAGAATGACCTGCATCCGCTCGGATGCGTAACCCATCGCTGAGTGGAACTTCCGCGACGTTTCCGAGACGCACACAATGCGCTTCGGCAATCGCCGCGAGAGCCGAGCACACACTCGGCCAGTCCAAAGGGTGGAACGCTTATCTGTTTGCGGATGCAATTCGCTGTGGCGAATGTTCCAGACCACGCCAGAATGCCCCGCGAGCTTGGCTGCAAGTCCTCCGACCAGATCGGCGTGGTACATCCAAGTCTGAATTACTTGCGGTCGCGATTTCCGCAGCCATGCCGCGAGTTTCAGGAGGTAGAAAGGATTGGCGCTGCCACGCTTCATTCCCAATGCGCGGACGCGCACGCCACGGGCCTCGAGCTGTCGAGCCATCGGCCCCAAATTCGTCAGGGATATGACTTCGCTCTCGAACCGGCTAGCGTCCATTCCCGCAATGAGCCGATGCAGCATCTTTTCCGCGCCGTCAGAATCTAGCCCCGCGATGATGTGGGTAACGCGAATCACAACACCTGCTCCCAGGCGGAAGTTTGGTTTGCATACTCAAGTGGAGTTTCCGGGCGTTCATCCGCGTTGGACAGCAGCGCAGCCACTTGGGCCATGTTGAGCGATCTCATGCCGTGCGTTTGGCGGCAGCTTGAAAAAACTTCCAAGACGCTCCGGAGGAAGTCAAGATTCTCGGTTGTATTTGCGCCGAAATTGTGAGGATGCCACCAGAGGTGGAAAATGCCACGCTGCTCCGCGGCTGCGCGAATCCCACCAGCAATGCGGCGGAGGCGAATGGGTTCCAATCTCTTTCGCTGCGTCGAATATGGTCTTAAGAACATGCTGGAGCGGACATCGCAAAGTCCGTTGGGCTGAAGCACTTCGTCCCAGCGCACGACCTTGGATCCGGAGAGCGAAACATAGTGGTCCAGCAGGCGTGGTGCGCGGACTACGAGCGTTTCCTGGCTTCGCGGACGGGGGCGATACATCCAATGCGGTTCGTTACCACGATAGCAAACGATGCCAGCGTCCTTCAGCAACTCCTCGTAACCTGGACGAAACTGGTTGCGCGGAAACACCATCGAACGCACATCGATTCCACGACGCTGCGCAATGGCGACCGCGCTAGCCAAGTCCGCTGCGAACGCCTGAGGTGTCTCGCCATGTTCCTGGCAGTAATAGTGCGAAAACGTATGCGTGGCGATTTCTTGTCCGGGACGCTTCGCAATCTGAGCGATCAAACTGGTCCCGTAGTGCAGAGGGTCAGCGTCCTCGTGGTCACCCGTCGGCTCAGCGTAGGCGTCGAGGCGCACATCCGCGTATTGAGGGCGCAGAACGGGAGAGAATTCTTTCCGCTCGCGGCGCGACTCCGCAAAAAGAAATCCGACGGTGGCCCAGGTGGCCGCCACATCAAACTCCTCGAACAAATCGAGGATGAGAGGAATCGCCTTCCGCGCGCCAAGAAGGTTCTCGCGGTATGGCCCGTCCGGAGCACATTTGTCCCGCACACCCCAGTGCAGCTCAAAATCGAGCGAAATCACCAGCGCGCCAAATCCCGGTTTTTGTTTAGAGTGCGGCTTCATTTCAAGGTAGGGAGCAGCTTCAATCCAGACGGAGCGACGCTATCGCGTTTGCGATCTTACAGAGCTGCCTTTAGGCGCTGACTCGCGTCGGCATCCGTACTTGTCTCGAGGGCCGCGGTAGGCACGGGAGAGTTACGCGCGGCCATCGCTACTTTGGCGCGAATCGCAAGGTGCCAGAGACCGCCAAAGACGCGATCAATCGGACTACTCTTTCGCCGGGAGTAGGCGTCCACGACAGCCGGAAGACTGGTGATCGAGTGTTTAAATTCCCGGACGCAGCGTCGGAAATGCTCGGAGTCCAGGTACAGATCATCTTTGGAGTGAATACAGATCGTCCAGACGCCGAACGGCACGGTGCGGAACTTCCATAGTTGCTGGGGAACCCACATTGTATTTTGGGAGTCGCGGTGCGGGTAAAGGGTCAACCCATCACTGATCGTTCGGACCCCAAGGCTCGCCAACGTCCGGACCGTATTTTCGTCGAAAGAATGCGCTGGTGCGACCCAACAATCGGCGCGTACTCCCTCGCGGGCAAAAATTTCCAGCGCGCATTGCAGCTTAGCTCGTTGTTCGTCAACGGGAACACCAGCAAACTCACTGTATGGCTTCAATCCGATGATGCCCGGTTCTTTGGTGACGTAGCGATGTTGGTGTCCGTGCAGACCGATCGTCCAACCGCGCGCTTGCCATTCGCGCACGCGATCCCAGAAACGCTCGTTCGGTTCGCCTTCATGAAGCAGCGGATCCTGATTGTCAGGGATGACCGACAAAATCGGACGGACACCCTCTTCCATCATGATGTCTTCGAGCTTTTGCCAGACAGGCCAATTGATCGTCGGACACATATCGTCGAACCGCAACAAGAACCTAGCACTCATGTTCGAGCCCTGCCTTTTTTTAAGTAAGTCAGTAACAGCGCCCAGGGATAAAATCAAAGAAGGGAAAATACGTCACCCAGAATTCTCGTTACGTCGCGCTCGGCTGGATTTGCTCCGATCCCGTCGAACGAGAGGGTACTCCGATAACTTGCGTATCTACAGTCGCTGCGCCTTCTACTTTCGTCGAAATTAGGGTCTTGTGCTGCTCGAGCCAGGCCTGGAACATCAGCACGCCCCACATTTGCGCTTGCCAGTTGCGGCGACCGCTGACGTGTTCCAACCATTTCTGCCGGATCGGTGCGGGGGAGAAGTAGCCTTCGCTCTTCAGTCGTGACTCGCTCAGCAGGTCTTCGGCCCAGGGACGCATTGGCCCTCGCATCCATTCATGCACCGGTACGCCAAAGCCCTGTTTTGGGCGGTCGACCAACTCTCTAGGGACGTATCGATGCAGCAGTTGCCGGAGCGGGCGTTTTCCCGTATTGCCTTTGACCTTCATGGCTAGCGGCAGTTTCCAAGCAAACTCGATCACGCGGTGGTCCAGCAGAGGAACGCGAGATTCCAGGCTGACGCCCATTGATGCGCGATCGACCTTCACGAGAATGTCGTCCGGCAGGTACATCAGTGTGTCCAGGTACATCATGACGTGCATGAATTCCTTGATTTGAGCCCACTTGCTGGGATCGGTAAGCGGCGTCAATGGTTCTCTTGCGCCGAGTACCACGGAAGCGGGCTCCATCCAGTAGGAGCAGAGAACCCAGTACAACGCCTCCCGTTGATTCACTTTCAGGATGCCGGCCAGCTTCTGCAAAACCTTGTTCAGGTCCTTGCGCCTCAAACTTTGCGGAAGCACGGATGGACTTCCGCCCAAGAGCGCGTTCCAGTCAAACCGTGACAGTGGATTCAACGATTTGGCCAGTCCCGCTTTCAAAGCTTTAGGCATCCAGCCGATGTTTTGCTGGACGCTTCGCCCCCACAGATAAGTATCGTAACCACCGAAGAGTTCATCTCCGCCGTCGCCTGAAAGGCTGACCGTAACCTTGCGCTTCGCGAGTTGTGAGACCAAAAAAGTCGGTATCTGCGAGGAGTCGGCGAAAGGTTCGTCATAAAGCGTGGCGAGAAGAGGAATCACTCCCATAGCTTCTGCGGGGGTAACATAC
>Ga0137403_10004905_pt1 | contig 15633 bp, 17 predicted proteins | sample CZOMad2_1_16fung_FD_122057 | JGI IMG/M metagenome (GOLD analysis project Ga0137403, IMG submission 122057) | Vadose zone soil fungal communities from Angelo Coast Range Reserve, California, USA - CZOMad2_1_16fungal (Hybrid Assembly) | ecosystem: Environmental > Terrestrial > Soil > Vadose zone... | reverse complement strand
CGACGAAACTTGGAGACTCTTCCTTTTCAGGCTTGGCCCGGCTTGATCTTCCTGGCGTGGTGTTGTGGTTGCGGCAGTGCTTACAATTCAGCCACCTCCGCTCCGCCTCCCACTCCTCCGACGCCGTCGGGTTCGGTGGCGACCCTATACACGATGTCGAACGCGATCTCAGGTAACACCGTGGTTGCGTACGCGCGGAATGCGGATGGCACTCTGAGGCAGGAGGCCAGCTACGCTACCGGAGGCTTGGGAGTAGGGCATGGACTCGAGAACCAAGGAGCCTTGGCGCTCAGCGACGATCGCAAATATCTTTTCGTAGTGAACGCGGGCAGTGATGATGTTTCTGTTTTCCAAATAAATCCCCAAGGATTGACGCAGACGGCGCGAGCCTCATCAGGCGGGCGTTTGCCGGTCAGCGTCACCGAGCGGGCCGGACTGGTGTACGTGCTGAACCGCGGAGGCGAAGCGGGCGATCCCAATGGCGACACCATCAGCGGTCTGCACTTGGCGTCCGACGGGAGCCTCACGCCGATTTCACAATCGACGAGACCACTAAGCGGTGCGAATACGAATCCGGCGCAAATTGCGTTCAGTCCGAATGGAGATCTGATCCTCGTTACGGAGCACGGAGCTGGATTCATCGACACCTACACAGTCGATTCGAATGGCATTGCGGGCGGCCACAAGGCTCAGCAGTCGGCTGGCACGGGGCCTTTTGGGTTCGCCTTCCGCAATGCTTTCCAGTTGTACGTGTCGGAGGCGGGAGGTGGAACCGCGTCCAGTTATACCGTGGATGGACAAGGGTTCTTACAAACCATTAGCGCTGCGGTCCAGACGCAGCAAGCGACTGCCTGCTGGCTCGTCATAACGCGGGATCAGAAGGAGGCCTATGTCTCGAACACGGTGAGCGGAAGTATTTCGGAATTCGGCATCGGAGTGGACGGCTCCCTCTCGTTAATCGCGTCCGTTGTGGCCTTAACTCAAGGTCCTCCGCTGGATATGGCCATCACTTCGGATGGACTATACCTAAATGTGTTGACCGCCTCCGGGAACATCGAAGTTTTCCGTATCGACCCGGCCACTGGTGGTCTGACACAGGCGCAAGTTCTGACGGGACTGCCCACCGGGAGCAACGGCTTGGTCAGTTTTTAGGATGACTGGTATGACTCCGCGCTTCGATTTTCACCGGGGAGGCAACCCCGTTAGACCTGCCAACTAGAGGGCGAACAGACCGTTGCCGACGTAACTTCGTCGGAGAACCCTTCGGTTGCGAAACCAAAATTGAGAACCGATAACCAAGATCTTGTGCGGAACGTGAAACCTTTGGACGGTTCGACAATCTCACTGTAGCTGGGGAATTTTAGGCCTCCATGATGGAACGGGTACTACGATCTCCCGCGGGGGGCTGGCGCTTATTACAGCGCGCCTTGCTCCAAGATTCGCCTGACTAGGAGCATCTAGTGGCAAATGTAAAGCTTGTAGTTATGTACCCACGCCCAACAGATGTCGATGCGTTCGAGCACATCTATCAGTCAGAACATGTACCGCTGGCGGTTGCGAAACTTGGCGGGAAGACGAAAATAGTCGCAACCAAGATATTGGGCTCTCCACAAGGCGTCCCTCCTTTCTACCGCATTGCCGAGGTTTACTTTCCGTCGATGCAGGCTCTGGAAGCCTGCGCTGCTTCGGAAGGCGGGAAAGAAGCCCTAGCAAACGCCGCGAAGATTTCTTCCGGGGGAGCCCCAATCTTTTTGGTGGCCGAAGAAGAGACCTTTACATTCCAGCAGACAGCAAACAGCTAGAGGAGAAACGTGATGCGTTTCAGGGTTGCGATGACCGTACTGCTTGCGATGTCCATTTTAGCGCTCGGGTCACTTCCGTACATCCGTGCTGCAAGCAAACTGGCAGTCCCAGCTAGCGATGAAACTCGTCGTACTCCGGTGCTGGTGGAGTTGTTTACGTCGGAGGGCTGCTCGAGCTGCCCTCCAGCCGATGCTCTGCTTGAAAGGCTTGATCGGTTCCAGCCTGTAAACGGGGCGGAGTTGATCGTTCTCAGTGAACACGTAGATTATTGGAATGATATCGGATGGAAGGATCCCTTTTCTTCGCATGAATACAGCGAACGGCAAAGTGCCTATGCGTCCCAATTTGGCCGAGGGAGCATATATACGCCACAGATGGTTGTCGACGGACACATCGAGTTCGTGGGCAGCGATGAACGGCGGGCAACTCAGGCAATTGAGAAGGCAACGAAGGTGCAGAAGATTCCAGTCAGTATCTCTTCCAGTTTGAGCGACGAAAAAAAGCTGACTCTGCACATCGAAGTTGGCGCGTTACCTTCCTCCGTCACCACGGAGTCAGCGGGCGTGTTCCTCGCGATAGCAGACAATGCCGATGAATCTCAAGTGAGCCGCGGAGAGAACGCCGGGAGAACGCTGAAGCACGTTGCAGTTCTGCGAAGCCTCATCCGAATCGGAGCGGTAGACGGGACAACGGGTTTTTCGCGAGACATGAAAGTGGATCTCAATGCCAAGGATCGGCGGAATTCGAGGGTCGCGGTGATCGTCCAGGGGGCATCTGCGGGAAGAGTGTGGGGAGCGGGACTGGCTCGGCTTTCGAACTAGCGTCGGTTATCCCTCGTATTGGCACCGGTTTGTCAGCTCGTACGATAGTGAGAAGAAATTGAATTGGGAGCAAACATGAAAATTGGGGTTCCCATCCTTTTCCTTGCCGGATTGTTTGCTGTTCCGAGTGGGCAGGAAAATCCACCTACTAATCAGGCGATTACTCCGTCTGTTGGCTTGGAAATCGGCCAGCAGGCGCCGGCATTTGCTCTGTCCGATCAGTTCGGTCATCAACAGTCGAACGAGACGCTCAAGGGGGGCAAGGGCACTGTCCTTCTTTTCTTCCGTTCTGCTGACTGGTGACCCTTCTGCAAGGCGCAGCTCGTGCAGCTGCAAAACGCAAAGCAAAGATTTGAGGCGCAGGGACTTAAGCTGGCCGCGATTAGCTACGATAGTCCCGCCATCCTGAGGGACTTCGCCCAGCGGCACGAGATCGAGTTTCCTCTATTGGCTGACCCGAACTCCGAAATCATTCGCAGCTTCAACGTGCTCAACACGGAAGCGAAGGGAATGACCAAAGGGATGGCTTACCCAGGATTCTTCTTCGTCGACGCAAATGGGGTTATTCGTGAAAAGTATTTCACAGCCAAGTACACGGATCGATTGACGGCTAATAATGTGATCGCAAAGCTGTTCCCGGAGTTGAGCGCAGAAGTGAGCCAGAATATTAGTGCGCCCCATCTTCAGCTTACGCTTGCACAATCGGATCGCAGCGTCATACCCGGCGGCAGGGTCAGCCTCATTGCCGAAATTGTGCTTCCTCCGGATATACACGTCTATTCTCCGGGAGTGCAAGGTTACAAACCGATTCGGCTCACCTTGCAGGAAATTCCAGGAATCGAGTTCCAGCCAGTCATCTACCCGAGCTCCAAAACGCTCTACTTGGAAGCAATACAAGAGCGCGTCCCGGTCTTCGAGGGAAAATTTCGCATCACCCAGGATCTGACGGTAATTCCGGCTCGGACTTCGGATGCGGTCCGCTCTCTGTTTTCCAAGAAAAGGATCGTTCCCATAACCGGAGAGCTGAAGTATCAGGCTTGTGACAAGGCGATTTGCTACCCTCCAGCGTCTGTGCCGTTGAGATGGGAGTTACAGGTTGTTCCCCTTGACCTCAAACGATCTCCAGAGGCCATTCAGCATAAGTAGCCGATCCAAAGAATAGAGCCGGTTCTTGAGTGTTTGAAAGGAGAAAGCCATGAGTGATGTTGTTTATGTTTCGAAGTCGCGGATCGAACGAAAGCAGGGACCGCTCCGCATTGCAAAGCTGCCCGGCGAGTCACAGCCAGTGACCTTCAGCGTCCACGGGGGCATCGCAGAGCACTACAAAGTTGACCCAGCAAAGCTGAAAGAGTCGCACTCCTCGACCATTGACTACGTGATTTCCGCAACCGCAGGTTGAATGATGGGTACTTTCGGAGGTGCGCTGGAAGCGCGCCATATCGATGCCAGCGATGGAAAGTTGACCGCGGATGTAACCGGAGAGGTCGAAGCTGAGGAGGGTGTATTGGTCATCCGGCGGATTCACGTGGCGATGCGCATAGCGGCACCGGAAGCGGCAAGAGAGACAGTCGAGCGTACGCACGGCATGTACGCGATGCACTGCCCGCTGTACCGGACGCTGCACAAGGCGATCCAACTTACGTCCTCCATCCACCTTGTGACGACAGTATCCCAATAGAACGCATGTCAACGAAGAACAGCGACAGGTAAGTCTTTTCTAGGAGGCGTATTGAAGCACGTCATTCTGGGCGCGGGTGCGGTCGGTGGACTGATCGGAGCGGTTCTAGCTCACGAGGGGGATGACGTTACCGTGCTGGTGCGCACCGAATCCCTCGCCGGACATCCCAGACACCTGCACCTTGAGCGATACTCCAGTAAGATCGAGGCACCGGTCCGACTCGATACAAAGCTAAGCGGGAGTGCAGATGTGCTCTGGATAGCCGTGAAGGCACACCAGTTCGTTCCCGCCCTGAGTACGATTCCACCTGATGGTCTTCGGAGCGCAACGATCGTGCCGCTTTTGAACGGGATTGAGCATGTGGCCTTGCTGCGCTCGCGTTTCAATCAAGACTGTGTTGTACCGGCGACGATCTCGGTCGAATCCGAGCGCATTGCTCCCGGTCGAATCATCCAACGTTCACCATTTGTCCGCCTGGCACTTTCAGGGACAGGGGAGCACAAGTTGGCGGGCGTGGCCGCACGACTTCGGAATGCAGGCTTCTCTTGTGAATTTCAGGCGGACGAGAAAACCATGCTCTGGAGCAAGCTCGCTTTCCTGGCGCCATTTGCTCTTACAGGTACAGCGAGCGGCAAGGACAAGCAGGGAATCTTTGCCGACGCAGCGTGGCGAGGTCGACTCGAATCCGCCGTAGATGAAGCGTGCGCCGTCGCTACTGCGGACAGAGCGGTCGTCGATCGAGAAAAGATTCTGACCACGCTCGCATCATTACCTGCAACGATGCGAAGTTCCATGCAGAAGGATGTGTCGGCAGGCCGCATGCCGGAGCTAGACGCGATCGGGGGCCCGATCATTCGCGCTGGAAGGAGCCATGGGCTCAACGTGCCCACGACTCGAGAGTTGGTTGCGAGAATCCAAGAGCGCCTATCGCACACGAGCCATACCGTCGGAGCGTAAGGCAAAGAAAACAAAGCGAATACGGATTGGTTAGATCGGGACAGCATTGGGATGAGTTGTTTTGGGTAGCACTTCCTTGTCATTTGCCGGAAACCTTTCGGCGAGCTGGAAATCACACTGGTAGGTGCATTTGTTTGGCCAGTCGGGGATTGGCTTCGGACAAGAGTTTGAGTAGTCGCAAGTTGGGTTTCCGGTGAGCCTTTGGCGCTCCAGGGCGGCCGAACGTTCAGGTACGACATAGGTTCCGCGTGCATTCGTGAAGACAGATATTCCAGAACAGGCGCAATTGCGCGCCAACGAGGCCGAGCTCATAAAGCGCGTCTGCAACGGAGACCGCGAGGCCTTCTACGAGTTGGTGCAGCCCTACGAGCGTTTGGTTTACGCGACCGCCATTTCGGTGGTGAAAAACCCTGCCGATGCGGAAGAGGTTGCACAGGAAGCAGTCCTGAAGGCTTTTTCGAATCTCGCGAGTTTCCGCGCGGAGTCAAAATTCAGCACTTGGATGCTGCAAATCACGTATAACGAAGCGAGGATGAGATTGAGGAAGGCCCATTCGCACCTGTATGAGTCGATTGACGATCCACGGCAAAGCGAAGACGGAGACTATTGGCCGAAAGACTTTGCGGATTGGCGACCTATACCCTCCGAATTGTTCGAAACGGATGAGGTGCGTCAGGCGATACAGAATGCGACCAATTCGCTCAGGGCCATCTATCGGGAAGTCTTTGTTCTGAGAGACGTCCAGAATCTGAGCACCAAAGAAACGGCGACTATACTCGGGATTTCGGAAGTAGCCGTCAAGATTCGGCTCCTGCGAGCCCGCTTACAAATGAGGGACACGCTCGCGCCTGGAATCGATGGATGCGGTGTTAGAGGACAGCCGTATCAGAAGGTTAGGCCATGGTGAAAGAACAAGAAGGATGCAATGTCGACAATTGAAATCAGCTGCCTCGAAGTATGGCGGGAAATCTCCAATTTCCTTGATGACGAGGTTTCTAGCGAAATGCGCGAGCGCATGGAAGCTCACTTCAAAGAATGCCAGCACTGCAAAGCAGTGCTGGACGGGACTCGAAACGTGGTAGGTCTCGTCGGCGACGGACAATTGTTTCAAATGCCCCACGGGTTCAACAAGCGTCTTTACAAAAAGATTCAGGGTGCTACGTAACTTCATCCTCCGGCCGCATAGTCTGCTCCGGGCGGAATGGGTCTGGGACATCCTGGTTATCCATGTACATCCATAACTTCCACTTTCCTGTCTTATTTCTCCGCCAAATGTCCACATAGCGATCCCTGCGACAAGTCGGTTGCCCGCCGACCTTAGGTGTAAGCGTTAAGTTGTGCCACCCGTAGTCATAGGCGATATCTCCTTGAAGGCGAATCTCGACAACGATCACCGTCAGCTTCACCGTAAAACGCTCGAATAGGTTTTCTAGCCGGGTTTTCAAGGCGTCCAATCCGGTCATGCCAAATTCACAGGGGTGGCCGTCGGAGAAATTAACCAGGTCGGGATCTGCAATCGCCAGTAACCGCGACGCATCAGAGAGGTTGAAGCAATCTCGAAATTCGCTTTTGACCGCATTGATCGCGTATAAATCGTCCATCGTTATGTCTCCAGTGATGAGTCGCAGCTAGGAGGTCTTTTCCTCTCGACCTATCCTACCGTTATTGCCTTGAGGCGATCATCTCCGGTCTGGAACTTCTTACCCTACTCCGAATCAGATAAGCGTGGGGATTTTCTGGCGCGTTTGTCACGGGACCGCGCAAAGATAACTCGCGACCGCTCCGCTGGGAGGGGCTATGACAGACGTTTCCATCGTCGGGGCATTGTTGGCAGGGCTGGTGTCATTTCTCTCGCCGTGTGTGTTGCCGCTCGTGCCCGGCTACATTTCAATGCTTTCCGGCATTGGGATGGAACAGTTGCGTCAAGGGCAACCCTCCCGAGCCGGATTGTTTTCCACTTCTTTGGCATTCGTCGGGGGGTTCTCCCTCGTATTTATCTCGTTTGGCGCGTCGGCGAGCGCAGTTGGGCAATTTCTCCGGGAAAATCGTGCGCTCCTCGCACCCGTGGCTGGAGCATTGATTCTGCTGTTTGGTCTTCATCTATTAGGGTGGTTGGCAAAGTTGAGCCTTCGGCTCGGTGCCGCTCTCGGCATTGTGCTTGTCATCCTGGGCTTTGCTGCGTCACTGCTGGGCGGTCCGCTCTTTGGCGTCTTCCGAATGATTCATTTTTTTTCGTTTGCCCTGATCGGTTTCGCCGGGCCGGCGATGGGGCGATGGCTGAATCGTGACTTTCACCTCCGTAAGAACAGTGCACAGCCGGGCATCTGGAGCGGTTTTCTGCTCGGGTTTGCCTTCGCCTTCGGCTGGACTCCGTGCATCGGCCCGATTCTCGCGACGGTGCTTGCTCTAGCGGCCGCGAGCGGCACCGTTGCACGTGGCGTGCTGCTGCTCGCAGCCTACTCGGCCGGACTTGCGGTGCCGTTCCTGCTCACGGCTCTCGGCATCGGGCAGTTTCTGCGATTCTATCAGCGGTTCCGCCGTTATCTCCATGCTGTTGAACTCTTCAGCGGAGCATTACTTGTCTTTGTCGGCGCGTTGGTTTTCGTAAACAAACTGACCTGGCTCTCGGGAAAGCTGGGCTTCCTGAATCGATTTTCTCTTTAGAGCGAACAAGATGCGAATGAGGAGCGGTTTGGATGAGACGAATTGGATTACCTGTCGCGTTGTTTACAACGATTGTGTTCCTGGCTTACTTTGCAGGCCGGGGTGCGCGAACCTCCGACGCGCGGGCAGAAAAAAGAAATCAGGCCAGTGTCGCGTCTGGCATCCCCGATTTTACATTAAAGGACCTATCTGATCGCGACGAGTCGCTCGGCCAATATAACGGCAAAGTCGTTCTTGTGAATTTCTGGGCTACGTGGTGCGGACCTTGCAGAATAGAAATCCCGTGGTTGATGGACCTGCAAGAGAAATACAAACAACAGGGGTTTACGGTTCTGGGCGTGGCGATGGACGAAGAGGGCAAGAGCGCTGTTGTTCCCTTTGTCCAAAACGAGCGTTTCAAGCTCGGGACTAGGTTCGAGCCCATCAATTATCCGATCCTGATCGGCAATGATGACGCCGCCGAAAAGTTTGGAGGTCTACTGGGCCTTCCAACGACCATCTTGATCTCGCAAGACCGCCGGCAGGTCAAGCGCATTGATGGATTGCTCAGTTACAACCAGTTGGACAACGCCATCAAATCGCTTCTTGAAACCGACGTTCGATGAATCGAATTCTCCGCCGCAATTTTATTGGTATTTTAGGTGGAGCAGTAGCCAGCGCAGCGTTGATAGCGACGCTGCACTATGGAGTATGGAGCTTGATTCTAGGCGTCGCGATTGGGGCGGCCTATTCCGCGGCTCTGCGGCCCACCCGCCGAGCGTATGCGGACAATCTGATGGCAGGCGGTGCGCTCGGTGTTCCCCTGTGGGGTCTAATCACTGTAATCGCGATTCCTTTGCTTTCCGGCCAGATGCCCGAGTGGAACGCGGAACAGATGCGTCAACATTTTCCCGCTTTGGTGGGTTGGGTGGTCTACGGCGCATTTCTTGGAATCATCCATCAAGCTTTACAGGACGGCGCCGACCATTTTTTCGGTGAAGACGCGGTTCCCCAAGTGCCGGCTGTTTCAGTGACCAAACGCATTGTAATTCTGGGTGGCGGTTTCGCCGGCATGCGAACCGCGGAGTGTCTCGAAGAAAAATTACATACGGATTTTTCTGTCAGCCTCACTCTGATCAACGAAACGAATGCCCTTCTATTTACTCCAATGCTCGCGGAAGTGGCAGGAAGCAGCTTGGAACCCAGCCACATCAGTACGCCGTTACGGAGCGCACTGCACCGTACAGAGTTCATACGAGGTGTCGTAGCGGCTGTCGATCCAGAAAATCGTTTGGTTATTATGCAGGGCAATGGAAGCGCGCATGGAGCAACCGAGGGACGAGTATTTCCGTACGACGATTTGGTTTTCGCCCTGGGTTCAATCTCAAACTACCTGGGCATGACGAACATTGAAAAGTGCGCATTCAATTTCAAGAGTCTTTTCGATGCCATCCGCATTCGGAATCATGTCATCGAGATGTTCGAACGTGCCGATTTGGAGTGCGATCCCGCTCTGCGCTCTTCACTTCTTACTTTTGTCGTCGCGGGTGGCGGATTCGCAGGGGTGGAGCTTGCTGGCGCCCTAAACGATTTCGCGCATGGCATTTTGGCGGATTATCCCAGGCTGCGCGCGAATGAGCTGAACATCGTCATGGTTCATTCCCACGATCGCGTCCTGCCGGAATTGAGCGAATCCCTTGCCCGGTATGCGCAAGAGAAGATGGAATTGCGCGGGGTGACGTTTCGCTTGAACACGCGCCTGGTAGATGCGCGGCCTGGGGTCGTTCTCCTCAGCGATGGCGAGATTCGCACTGAGACTCTGGTTTGGACCGCTGGTACGGCGCCGAATCCCTTGTTGAAGGCGCTCCCTTTGGAAAAGGACAAGCGGGGCGCACTCGTTGTGGATGACGCGCTCGCGGTGCCGGGCGAGGCCGGTGTCTGGGCTATCGGTGATTGTGCCGCGGCAACGGACGCAACGACTGGGCAGCCATGTCCCCCGACGGCACAGTGTGCGCAGCGTCAGGCGGAGCTTCTCGCGAGCAACATCGTGGCTCAACTGCAGGGGCGGCCTGTGCGCCGATTCCATTTCCATTCGGCGGGCGCATTATGCGTGGTCGGGCACCAGACGGCCTGCGCAGAACTAACCATTCCCTTTGTGCGAAACAGATCTATTCGCTTTTCCGGTCTGTTCGCTTGGCTCCTGTGGCGGGGAATCTACCTTGCGAAATTGCCCGGTTTGGAGCGCAAAATTCGAGTGCTCATGGACTGGACGATCGACCTTTTTTTCCCGCGGGATATCGTCCAGACGATTAGTTTGAAGTAAAGGTGAAACCGTGCCAGAAACAGAATCAAGTGCTCCGGCGCTGGATGTGGCTCTCTCCGATTCGCGTCGGGTTGAAACTTTTATGGGCCTTGTACTTGGCGTCTCCGGAGGTTTGCTCCAGAGCGTCGTGCTGAAGACCTCGCTCTCCTCGGGTGGCCTGGTCGGCGCGGCTTTCGGACTTGCCTTCGGATTGTTTTTCGCGCGACGCGCCACGAGCCCCGGTGCAGGACTGATCTGGGGTTTAGCTTCCTCGCTTTTCCTCTGGATCCTGGTACCTAGTGGCTTCTTTCGTTTTGGAGCAAGAACCAGTTCGACCATGATGCTGCAGGATGCACAAGGGCATTTCAGCCATCTTGTCGGTTATGTGCTCTGCCTCGGAATGCCAGTAGGCATTGGATTGGGCATACGGGGCGCATTCCGCACAGCCAGTCCGGACCAGAAATTCGCATGGGGGCGTGCGGTCGTCGCTGGAGGTTTCTCTGGCACGCTCGGAGGTCTCGTCTTTGGGCGGTGGGTATCTTCGGGTGACTACTTTCCTCTACTCGCGGGTTTTGGGGAACTCAATTCACGGAGTATGACCACTGCCTTGCATTTTGCCGTCGCCCTGTTGATCGGCGTCAGCTTTGGTCTCCTTTTCCAGCGAGACGTGCGCGCCTACGGCCCTTGCATGGGGTGGGGGCTCGGGTTTGGAATCTTCTGGTGGTTTTTTGGCCCTCTGACACTTTTGCGGCTTGCTGGGGGAATGCCGCTCGATTGGTCGGCAGAACAGGGAAGGGCTGTATTCGGTTCTCTCGTCGGACACATTCTCTATGGACTGATTCTCGGTGTCGCGTATGCGACGATTGACAAGATTTGGGTTCGCTTGTTCATTCAGTCCGATCCGCTTAACCGGGAAATGGAGGGTCCTGGCCTTCACATCCTCCGTTCGCTGGGATGGGGCGCGGTCGCCGGTCTCGTCGGCGGCGTCGCCTCCTTGCCGGTCATGATTGCCACCGGCGTCTTGCCGAAAGTCGCGGGCGTGGATAGTAGCTTTGGAGGAGCGCGCGGTTTGATCATTCATTTGTCTGTGAGCGCCTTGATTGGTATGACCTATGGTTTGCTGTTCCGGGACGAGAGTTCCAGTTCAGGGTCCGGCGTCGCATGGGGCTGGCTATTCGGCCTCATCTGGTGGTACTTGGGGCCGATGACACTCCTACCGCTGTTGCTCACGGGAGTTTGCGATTGGAGTACTGAGGCTGCTTCCGCTCTGCTTCCTTCTCTTCTTGGACACTTGATCTACGGTGCTGTAACTGCATTGACCTTCATTCTGTTCGACCGTCGCTACACGCGTTCGCTGCTTCTCGATCCTCGAACGTCAGCGCGGGAGTTGCGCCGGCTCCGTCCTGTGGGCACACCTGCACCCGCGCTGTGGCTCTTTGCGCTCGGTCTGGGTGTGCTTCTCCCTATCCTCCTGGGTTAGTTGTCCGCCTCCAGCAATGCCAATGGTGGCGTATCTCAGAATATGCGCCGCCATCAAGAATTCAAGGGAGATACAGGAACGATTGATCTTGTTCTGGGCCACAAAAAGACGAACAAGTCTCCCGTCCTACGGCTTTTGCTTTCGAGATTGGCCGAGCTGTTTTCTCGTGTCTCGAAGAGGGCAGATTAAGCCAACTGAAAATTAACAGATAAATGGCGCCATTCGGTCCACTACCGAATGCTAAGAACCTAGATCAGTCATCCTTCGGGACGATTCAACCCTGAGAACGACCATTGTGTGGCTGCGGTTTGGAAAACCGCAGCCGGTTTACCGACGACGTAGAAAGTGACCTCGTCCAACACGTTAAGCGCAATGGCGCTTTGTCGCCAAACTTTGGCCGCCCAGCTAGAATATCCCGGTGACTAGAGAACGCTGGGCTCAGATAGGAATCACGGTTCAATTCCTCATTGTGGTAAGGACGCTGGGTGAGTTCTTCCGGCTCAGGTACGTCCTTGGCACGAGCTTCTCGGCCGCAGTCTCTGCGCCATATATTGGTGTCGCCCTAATCGCTGCATGCTTCTGCTGGGCGAGCGTGACCTTGTACTTCTTCCGACGCTACACGCTGTCCGCCTGGATCGCGGTGACGACCGTAGTCGTTCTTCTCGTTTATAAAATTGCTGCAATTGGTTAGTGATGGCGGCTCGCTCTGACGCTTGAGTCGAACGGCGGACAAGCCCGTGGGTGTAACTTTTGTTCTGTACGTGAATCCCATGAGCGAACCATCAAAGCGTCATCAATTTCGAATGTGAGGCTCGCCAATGAGAAAAGTCTTTTTGCTTCTTCTGCTGTTCGCATCCGTTCCGGTGTTTGGCCAGAACAAGACGCTATTGAATCTCGACAGACAAGGGATAGCGATTCAAGGGTACGACCCGGTTGCGTTCTTTACGCAGAACCGGCCCGTCAAAGGACGCCCCGAATTTGAGAGCAAGTACAATGGCGCCCGCTACCTTTTCGCCTCCGCGGAAGACAAATCCACTTTCGATGCCAATCCCGCGAAGTATGAGCCGCAATTTGGCGGCTTCTGCGCTTATGCCGCCTCTCAAAATCACACCGCACCGGTCAAGATCGAAGCATTTCAGATCGTGAATGGCCGGCTCCTGGTGCAGTACGACTTGGACGTACGTAACAAGTTCAACAAAGACACTCAGGGAAATTTGCAGAAAGCGGACAAAAACTGGCCCGGACTCGTGCAAAAAGAAGGAAAGTAGAGCCGCCAGGAGCGGACGAACCATGCCAACTGGGTATCGTTCTTGCGCGCGCTATTAGTTAGGCGCTTGCAGATCCACACCATTTGAATTCGAGACATCCTGCAAAGTGACCGCACCTCATTCGTTGGTTGCGTTGTCTCCACTCGTAAGTTTCAGCAGTTGCAGGAGGGGCTTGATCGTTAGACCTTGAATCACGATTGAGAATATGACCACGCCGAACGTCAAGTCCAAGACTTGCTCACGGTAGGGGAAAGCACTCGGCAAGCTCAGAGCGAGCGCGAGTGCCAACGCCCCGCGAAGACCGCCCCAAACGATGACGGGCTGCCAACGAAATGGAAGTTTCTCTGAGAAGCGATTACTTAGAGGAATAAGTAGGTAGACCGACGAGACCCGCCCCACAAGCATCGCAACGACGGCCAACGTTACGAGGGTCCAATTCCGCAATAGCTGACGCACATGGATTTCGAGGCCAATCAAAAGAAACACCAGAGAATTCATCACGAACGAAACGTATTCCCAAAACGACTCCATTGCAGTGCGCGTGCGAACACTCATTCCCGTTTTCGACCCAAAATTGCCGAGTATCAATCCCGCGGACGCAGTCGCGATCACACCTGACAAGTGCAAATGAAAAGCGAGTAGATAGCTCCCGTACGCCAGAATGGTGGAGAGTGTAATCTCAATCTGAGGATCATCGACTGCTCCGGTAATGCGGCTCGCAAGGTATCCCAGCGCCGAACCGAGGATCGCTCCGCCCGCGACTGCCAAGAAATATTGCGCGACACCCCGTGGCACGCTCAATCTCTCCGCAACTACAGCGCCGAACACAATTCCAAACAAAACGACGGCCGTTCCATCATTGAGAAGGCTTTCCCCCTCGATGATGAGGGAAAGTCGCCTGTTTGCCTTCAGATCTTTAAAAATGGCCAGGACAGAAATCGGATCGGTAGCTGAAATGATGGAACCGAACAGCAGCGCAACGAGAACGGGCATGCCGATGAGCCAATGGACGAGGTAACCGGTCGCGAAGGAGGCGAGCAAAACACCTGCGTTGGCCAGCAGCAGCAAAGGTACGGAATTTCGCATCAACTCGCGCAGGTCAAGTTTGACGCTTCCTTCAAAAACAAGGGCCGGAAGAAAAAGAATCAAGATGACATCTGGCGTCAACCAATCGGGCCGGTTCCCGGACTGGAGTGGCGACAAGAGAGGGATGCGCACGGCCCCCAGCAGGAGGCCGCCGACAACAAGCGCTACCGTGTAAGGAATCCTCAGTCGTTTCGCCAGCATCGCAATCATTGCGGCGGCGATGAGCAGCCAAACCAAGAATTCAATGCCTGATGTCGGCGTCATCCCCAATATTCCTGGATTTTCATGTGAAGTGGAAGCTTAACCGACATGCAATGATTCACCACGTGCGAAAGCAGACCGCAACTGCGGTTGTAGGAGATAAAACAGCAAGGCTCCGGCGATCAGGAAGCCGATGCCTCCACGAAGGAGGTCACCCCGATAAATATTGACCAAGTCCCCCAAAACTTGCGTCGCGACTACGGCGACGGCCAAGCGCCATCCCCAGCGGCGACGTTTGAACCAACCCAGGGACGCGATGGCAAGAGTCACTCCAAGCAGCAAGAACGGGATTCCCACGACTCTTCCGAAGGGCGCCAGCTCTTCGTGAGCCCGGGGATTGAGACTCCAAAAGCGGTTCAGAGCGCTGCCTGGCCAGACCAAAGTTGTGCCGGCAAGAGACGCCATTGCCGCTCCAAATATCAAAAATATACCAACGGCCGTAATTCCTCGAGGATTTGGCGATTCGGATGAATGCCACTGAGGATTCATTGCGTATTTTTGCGCAACGTTGCCATCCGATCAAAAGTCTGCGACGAGGCCGATGGCGGCTGAGAAGCGGTTGGCGCAGGCATAGAGCGAAGCGACAAGAACACCTTCCGTGATTTCCTCGTTGTTCCAACCAGCTTCCCGAACAGTGTCGAAATCCTCACGAACGATATCCGCGGGCTGGCGGGATACTTTCGCAAGAAACTTGAACAAAGCCATCAGTTTGGGCTCGACGGGAGCGCTTTCGAAGTTCATGGCCAGTTTCCTTGCGAAGGCTTTGTCGAATCCCAGCCTTCCGAGAATTTCGAGATGTGCAGCCAGACAGTAGTTCGAGAGATTGATTCCGCTGACGACCAGCGCGATCTGTTCTTTGGTCTCGCGCGTCAGGGACCGTTCCACGAACATGACGTGCGTGAACATGTCCACCTGATCCTTGAGCAGCTGCGGATACGGGCCCAGGGCTTGGTAGTAGTTCGGCACGAATCCCCAGTTATTTTGGAGAAAGTCGTAGATATTCTTTGTTTCTGAAGTCGCCTCTTCAACTGTAACTAGGGGCACCCAAGACATGCGAATCCTCCGCCAAAGGACTGAATGGAAGCCGGGCGGCGCCGAAGGTTAGGGCCGCACAGCAATTTCCCGAATAATAACATATTTAGGTAAGACCACAGATAACGGATGGGCGGGAGGGGCTCAGGAAGGGTCGTGATTGATTTTGCGACGCAACGCCGTATGCAACCGTGCCCGTACGTCTGTAGATAGCGCGACGGGACGCGAATCACAGAGAATTTTAATCGACTTGCGCGTTTGATCCACGATCATGGTGCAGTCTTCGCAGTGCCCGAGATGAC
>Ga0137403_10004904_pt1 | contig 15634 bp, 14 predicted proteins | sample CZOMad2_1_16fung_FD_122057 | JGI IMG/M metagenome (GOLD analysis project Ga0137403, IMG submission 122057) | Vadose zone soil fungal communities from Angelo Coast Range Reserve, California, USA - CZOMad2_1_16fungal (Hybrid Assembly) | ecosystem: Environmental > Terrestrial > Soil > Vadose zone... | reverse complement strand
AAAAGAGGAAGTGTGCTCAAAAAGAGTTTGACAGAGCCGACATTGTTAGAGATGTCCGGTTAGCGCGGTGGTCTCAATCGGTCGACGCAACACTTGCTTGAAGTCTACTCGCAGGAGTCTCGAATCCTAAGGTCTTTCTCGGTCGTTCATTCAAGCGCAGCGCGACCTGGTCGAGCTGCGCTTGCGAGTAGCCAGACAGGTCGGTGCCTCGGGGGAAGTATTGCCGTAACAGCAGATTGGTGTTTTCGTTCGTACCCCGTTGCCAGGGACTTTGCGGATCGCAGAAGTAGACCTTTACATTCGTGGCCACGGTGAAAGTTTTGTGTTTGGCCATCTCCAACCCGCGATCCCACGTCAGCGAGCGTCGCAGGGTAGCGGGGAGTTTGCGAACATGCCGACTTAAGGCGGCAACGACAACTTCCGTGTCTTTGCTCGGAACCCTGATTAGCATGGCAAAGCGCGAATGGCGTTCTACCAGAGTCGCAATGTAACTATTCTTGGCGCCGCTCAGCAGATCGCCCTCCCAGTGGCCGGGAATCGCTCGGTCTTCCACTTCCGCGGGCCTTTCCCGGATCGAGATGGCATCGACGATTTGTCCGCGGGACTGTCCGCTGGCCATTGCATGTCGCGAGCGGTGCATGCGCCGCTTCGACCGCAGGTGGTCCATTAGCTCTTTTTTCAGCACTCCGCGCGCTTGAATGAACAGGCTACGGTAGATGGTTTCGTGGGACACGCGCATGCTCTCGTCATCGGGATAGTGCGTCTTCAGCCATCCGGAAATCTGCTCGGGCGACCAGTCCAGGATTAGTTTACTCGCAACGACGTCCCGCAACCTCGGGTGTAGCGCAAGAAGGCACTTCTTGGGTCGCAAGGCCGACTCCCATGCATGGTCATCCGCCTCATGAGCGCGATAGGCTGGACGACCACCATGGCGCGTGACTTCACGGCTTACCGTCGAGACCGCTCGATCAAGGCGTCGAGCGATCTCACGAGTCGACGAACCGGAAGCGATCCCTCGAGATATATCCTCTCGCTCAGCAAGGGTGAGGGCCAGACAAGAGCGCCGACGGGCTGCTGGAGCAATCCCTCCGCGAGGCAACAACAAACAGCGAATGGAAGTATGTGGCTTGCCATAGCCGCGCCCGATCTCATGCAACGACCCGCCTTTCAACGCCGCCAGATCTCGGTTCTTTGGGTGAATGAAAGTCTCGCTTGTTTCCCTTCGCTCATAAACACCATCCCTAAACAAAAGGTTTACTAGATGGTGTCGCATCGACCTATCGAATGCGTGCGGATTATCGGACAAGTGGATTGAAGCTGTGAAGAAACCTCAATGGAAAATGGGACCATGTATTGAATGTGAATTTCCTGAATTTTTGATTTGGTACTCCGAAAGAGTGTTTCGGTCCTCCTCTCTTTCTCTCTTTTGTGACCGGCTGCAACTGCCTTTCGCGACAGCTCAAATATTGCCTTCGCGTTCCGTTTGACACCAAATCTCCGTCGGCCTATAGTGGCGCACCTTTTTATTTAAGGGAAAACGTTTTGCTCGAGCGCGTTTTTCATCTCCAGGAAAATCAGGCCACCGTGCGCCGCGAGTTGCTCGCGGGGCTGACCACTTTCATGACCATGGCCTATGTTGTCGTGGTCAACCCGCGGATCCTCGCTGAGGCGGGCATGCCTGTTGACGGCGTTCTGTTCGCCACTTGCATTTCCGCCGCTGTCGCCACGCTCATCATGGGTCTTTGGGCCAACTACCCGATCGCGCTCGCACCGGGCATGTCCCTCAACGCCTACTTCACCTACTCAATTGTTCTCGGCCGCGGCGTGCCCTGGCAGACCGCTCTCGGCGTTGTGTTCCTTTCCGGACTGCTCTTTCTGCTCCTAACGCTTACCAAAATCCGCGAACAGATCGTCAACGGCATTCCCGATTGCCTCAAATACGGCACCGCCGCCGGCATCGGCTTATTCATCGCCTTCATTGGCTTGCGCAACGCGAATATCATTGTTTCCAATCCCGCCACCTTCGTCGGACTGGGCAAATCCTCCGACCCGCAAGTGCTTCTCGCAGCCGCTGGACTCATTCTCATCGCCATTTTGATGGCCCGCCGCGTCGGCAGCGCTATTCTCCTCGGAATCGTCGTCATCACCCTTGCCGGGATACCTTTCGGATTCAGTCACTGGCCTGCACATTTTTTCTCGCTGCCGCATCCGTCCGGCACGTTTCTCAAGCTTGACCTGCGCTCGGCTACAAAACTTGGTTTTGGCGAGATCATCTTCGTGTTCTTCTTCGTCGATCTCTTCGACAATGTGGGCACGCTGGTTGGGGTCTGCGAAGAAGGCGGCTTTCTGCACGACGGGAAACTTCCGCGCGCCAGCCGCGCTTTGCTCGCCGACGCTTTTGGTACGATGTTCGGAGCGCTCACCGGAACGTCCACGGTAACCAGCTATATCGAGAGCGCTGCCGGAGTCGCGGCTGGTGCGCGCACGGGGCTCGGCAATGTCGTCATCGCGGCGTTGTTTCTTGTCGCGATGTTTTGCGCGCCGGTAGTCGCCGCGATTCCAGCTTACGCGACGGCTCCAGCGCTCATCCTTGTCGGTGCGCTCATGTGTGGCGCCGTCGCCCGCGTTCGCTGGAACGATTTCAGTGAGGCCTTCCCCGCATTCCTCACGCTGGTCGCCACGCCCTTGACGTTTAGCATCGCCACAGGCCTCAGTCTCGGCCTGATTTCCTTCACCTTCGTCAAACTGGGCACCGGAAGACACCGCGAAATCAGCCCGCTGATCTGGGTGCTCACTGTCCTGTTTGTGCTGCGGTACGCGTTTCTTGGCGCGGAATAAAACGTACATTGCGAAGCGTCCGGCTGACGGCTAGGCTGAGAGTTTCGCCAGCGATTCGGCGAGCACTAATGTGCCACGCGCGAGGTCCTCGGGAGAAGCATACTCGTCGGGGCGATGGCTGTATCCGTTGCGGCAGGGAATAAAGAGCATGCCGGTCGGAGCGATCCGCGAGAGGAAAAGAGAATCGTGGTAGGCGCGGCTGACCATCTCGAGAAATGGAAATCCATGCTCACGGCAGGAATCGGCGAGGGCCGCGCGCACTTCTGGGGCGCAATTCGCGGGCGCATCGGCATTGAGCAACTCAGACTGAATCGAGACATGGCGCTTCGCGGCAGTATTTTGCGATGCGCGCTCGATCGTTTGCATCACGCCATCGCGCCGCGCTAGATCGGTGTCGCGGATGTCGAGGGTCATGCGCACGCGGCTCGGGATGCTGTTCACCGCGCCGGGAAAAACATCGCAGACGCCCACAGTGGCCACGGTGTCGGCGGCGCCGCTCGAGCGCGCCGCGTTTTCGACAGCCAGAATCAGCTCCGCGGCCGCGCAAAGAGCATCTTTGCGATCTGGCATGAGGACACCGCCGGCATGCCCGCCAGCGCCTTCGACTGAAATGCGAAGACTCGCGGGCGCCGCGATGCTCATCACGATCCCAAGCGGCGTTTGCGCGCGTTCGAGGAACGGGCCCTGCTCGATGTGCAGTTCAACGAACCCTTTGTAATAGCCTGCCGGCAGTTTCACATCCTGAAGATTTCCGTTGAGGCCCGCTTTTCTCCGAACCTCATCCATCGATTTCCCGTCGCGATCCGTCAAGCGCCCGGCGGCCTCCGCGGAAAGAGTTCCTGAAAGCAATCGGCTTCCCAGGCAGCCGATGCCGAAGCGAGTTGGTTCTTCCGTCGCGAAGACAAGAAGCTCGAGCGAGTTCTTGGGCCGGAATCCGCTCCGCCGCAGCGCGCGGATCGCTTCGAGTCCGCCGAGAACTCCAACGACGCCGTCGTATTTTCCGGCGTTGGGAATCGCATCAATATGCGAACCGGTGCCGACGGCAGGCGCTGCAGGATCAGCACCGCTCCAGCGGCCAAAAATATTACCAATCGCATCCTGCCTCACAGTGAGCCCAGCTTCTTCGCAAAGCGAGATCGCCCAGGCGCGTGCTTTCAAATCCGTGGGAGTGAATACAATGCGAGTTACCGCCGGAGGCTCAGCATCCGAAATCGTCGCGAGGGTTTCAATTTCGGCGAGCAACCGTTCCTGGTCGATTCCCAAGTTCATTTTTTCGCTTTGCCGAGAGGATGCCGGTTCCAATCCTTGTAGACCAGATACTTCGCAGGTACTCTTCCGAGCGCCCCGAACCATTGCGGGCACCACGGTCCCATCCAGATGAAATCGCCCGCCGCGACGGGATACCAGAAATCGCCAAGCCGGTAAATGCCGCTTCCTTCGAGCATGATCAATCCATGTTCCATCACATGCATTTCCACCATGCGGAGTGAGGCGCCGGGCTGGAAGACCATGGTGTTCACTGCAAAATCAAAACTCGGGTCGTCAGGGAGCAAACATTTCACCTGCAGATCGGGGTTGTCATCGAGGGGGTGGGACGAAACGGCGCCTTCGCTGGCGACGAGCAGGCGCGGCGGTTTGGCGGTCTCGACCGCCTGGTATCGCTTTTCGATCACCGCGATGCGGCTTTTCTCTTTCGCGTGGACGCGATGGGGCAAATCTTCGGGCATATATGCGTACCCGCCGATGCTGAGGTCATGCCGTTTTTTGCCGGCTTCCAGGGCGATGGCACCCTCCATTACATAGAGGAATCGCTGGGCGGTGGCAGGGGCCAATTCACCTTTCGGTTCCAGCTCGGCCGTGTATTCGCTGAACGCTGCCCCAAGCGTGGGGCCAACATGAACAATGGCCGAAGCATTTTTCATCCCGGGCAGCGTGGTGCGCACAAAAGTGTCCGGAGTGAGGAGCAGGTGATTGCGCTGATGGGAGCTGCGCGTTTGACCGAGATTATGCACGGCACGTCCTTCCCAGAAATTCCTGCGAAGCGGCAAGCTGCGCCAACAAATGCTGTCCGCATTCGAGCGCCTTCGCGACGTCGTCCAGATGCACCGATTCCGATGGATCGTGGCTGATGCCCCCGGGGGTTCGCAAGAAAATCATCGCCGCGGGATTTTTTTCCGCGAGGATCATAGCATCATGTCCCGCGCCGCTCGCCATGCGATGAGGCTCGCAACCGGCTCTTTGAATGGCACGCTCGATCTGCTCCGTCAAAAAAGGATCCATCGCCACGGCATGTTGCGCGAGGAGTGTCCGCCACTTCACGGTCACACCGCGTCGCACGGCGTTCGACTCTGCATGCCGGATCAATTTATCCAGCGCCTCGGTCCGCTCGCGATCCGAAGCGTGGCGAATGTCCAGCGTGGCGCGCGCCTCTCCAGGTATGACGTTCGTCGCGCCGGGCTTTGCTTCAACGAATCCCACCGTCGCCACGACTCCCGGTGTGCGCTGCGCCAGATTCTCGACGGCAAGAATCCACTCCGCGGTCGCGGCAAGAGCATCGTGCCGCAGATTCATGGGCGTCGTGCCCGCGTGATTCGCCTGCCCTGAAAATGCGAACTCCAAGCGGTTTTGGCCGACGATGGCTTGCACGACTCCGAGCGGCCGCCCCAAACTTTCCAGCACCGGTCCTTGTTCGATGTGAAATTCGATGTATCCCAAAACATCATCTCTCAGCGCCGCTTTGGAAATCTCGTTCGGGTTCAAACCAAAATCCTGAATCGCTTTCCGAATAGATACGCCGTGCTCGTCCTTGCGGCCGAGAAGTTCCTCATCCACTCGACCGACCAGCGCGCGGCTTCCGATGAACGGAACGCCAAACCGTATTCCCTCCTCTTCCGAGAAGCCAACGACCTCGATCCCAAACGGCAGCCTCAGCCCCTCCAGCGATTCCACCAGCCCGACCGCCAGCACCACTCCCAGTATCCCGTCGAACGCTCCGGCATTCGGCACCGTGTCCAGATGCGATCCCATCAGGATCCGCGGCGCATCGGGCGACGTTCCGGGATAAAATCCCCGCAAATTCCCCACCGCATCAACAGACACCGTCATGCCGAGAACTTTCATCCACGAAGAAACTTCGTGGTGGCAATCACGCATCGCCGCCGACAAGAAAGTCCGCCGCGTGCCGCATGCGTCTTCTGAAAATGATGCCAGCTTCCGGCAGCGTGCAATCACTTCTTGGGCGAGATTTGTCATACGACTGGTCGTTGGCACTGGATTCCACCTTTGCCCGCCGTACACGCCTTGTCGGACTCAGAATGCTCGGATCAGCTTCGCCGCTCCCCATCCCGCCACAACGAGCGCCAACAGAATCTGCCAGCTGTACCGGTTCCCGTAGGTGGCCACCGGAAAATGATTACTCAGCATCAGAAAGACGACCGGCACGGCCAGGAAGGTATTGTGCTTGGACCGCAACTTCGCTTGCGCGCCCAGCGACGCATCGAACTTTTCGCCCGCTGCCGCCGCAGCGATCATCCTGCGCTGCGCCGGAAGAATGCGCATCCACACGTTCAGAGTCATGATGGTGCCGAAGATCGCTCCCACATGGATGTACGCAGCGCGGCCGCTGAACACGTGCATCAGTGCCCAGGACACCGCCGCCGTCATCACCACACCAAATCCCGCGAACGCGGCCTGCGACTTTCCGAACGGTGACCGCACAGCCAGATCGTAGATGAACCAGCCCGCCAACATAGCACCCACTCCAATCGCAATGCCCGCTTGCTTGGGAATGTCCGCGACGTCCGGATCAATTAGCCCATCGCCCAGATAATATACAAGGACAAGAAGAACCACTCCGGAGAGCCAGGTCATAAGCGCTTCCCAGCGAAACCAGTGGACCTGCTGTGGCGCCGCGCCCAGCGACTTTTGTTTCTCGACGGTGTAAAAACCTCCGCTGTGCACCATCCAAACTGCCGAAGCTGTCCCGTTCGCTGCCGCTTGCTTCTCGATCTTGCCGAACTGGCCGTCAAGCCACGTAAAGTAGTAAGTCTGCCCAACCCACATGATCCCGGCGAAAACGTGAAACCACCGCACGCTGAGGTTCAGCCATTCTCGGATCGAAGAACTCAATTCAGCTCCCTCGGTAAGTGGTATAACCGTTCGCGCTCAACAGGAGTGGAATATGAAATTGCGACTCTCCGTCGCGAACCTGAAATGTGACCTCGACCACCGGATACAGTCCCGGAATACCGCAAGCGGAGTAATATGACGCCGTGTCAAATGTCAAACGGTAACTCCCTTCGCGGAGAGGTTCGCCTTCGGGTAATAGTTGGCCGCAGCGCCCGTTCTGATCGGTTTGTGCCGAACCGAGCGGCAACCATTTGCCGGAAGAGGCCTGACGATCGAGGCGCACCGGCACATCCGATGCAGGTTTGCCCCTGGCGGTGTCCAGAACGTGCGTAGAAACTCGGTTCATCCCGCAATCCATTTCTTCAGACGGATGTGCATGATTTGCCTCTGTTCCTCGGCCGCCTGCTGCAGTTCGGTTGCCACATCATTGTGCAGCCGGCGCCGCAGAATCTCCAGGATTTCACTGGCAGATTTTCCCGTCGCGCAAACAATAAAAATCCGCCCGAACTTTCGCTCGTACTTGCGATTGCCCCGTTTCAACGCCATCTTTATGGCCTCATCGGCCGTTGCAGCCATTTGCTGTTCTTGCTCTGACCAAGCAGAAGATTCCGCCGGTGCAGCTTTTTCCGCCCGCGACTCGCCGATTCGCGGATGACTCTGAAACGCCTCCAGCCAATCCGCTTCGCCGAGGCCGCGCCAAATTTCATCCGAAGCCGCAAGAAGTGCGGCTTCTTCGTCCATCGGCCTTTTCGAGGCCATGCCGGCGGCCCAAGTTCTTGATCCGCAGCAGGGAAGTATGTCGCGAACAGCTTCTTCCTGAGGCAAGGCGTTCCAGCAAGCGAGCACCTCGCTCACGCGCGCTCTCTCTGAGCGGCAAGCTTTTCGAGAAATTCAGCAACGAGATTGCCCGCCACCGCTGCACGATAGCGAGCCGTAGACCGAATATCGTCGATCGGCCGAACCTCCTTCATCACGCTCTTTCTTGCCATATCGATCATCGATGGTTCGATCTCTTTTCCGGTAAGCGCTCGCTCCATCTCATCCAAGCGAAGCGGGATGGGCGCAACGCTTCCAAGCGCGAGACGCACATCCTGAACCGTGCCGTTCGCCATTCGACCCAGCGCGGCCAGGCAGACTTTGGAAATGGCCTGTGCGTTGCGGGCCCCGACCTTCCGCGCATGCGAAACATATTCAGAGAATCGCCGCGGCAGCGAAATATCTCGAATCAATTCGTCAGCAGCCAGCGCCGTCTCCTTGTAGGCTGAGTGAAAGTTTCGGTAAGCCAACCGGCGTTCGCCACGCACCGAAATCAGGGTCAGTTCGGCATCGTACACAAGCAGCGCGGGCAGGGAATCAGCAGCAGGTGACGCGTTCGCGATGTTGCCACCGAGCGTTCCGCGATTCTGATTCGCGATTCCGCCGGTCCATGAGGCAGCCGTGGCCAGCAGAGGAAATTCCAGCGAAACGATGTCATGCGTGCGCAGCGCGGTATAGGTGCAGGCAGCGCCGATGCGGATTCTACCCGGAAAAACTTCGATTTGCCGAAGCTCGGGAATATTCCAGATGTTGATTAATTTTCGATTGGGCAGTTTTCCAGCCGAATATAAAACCATCACATCGGTCCCGCCGGCAATGGGCAGCCATTGGGCCGGCTCGCCAGCCATCAGCGAAAGAACGGCCTGCAAATTGCCCGGCGAAACGAGTCTGTATTCGGCTGGATCGGCTCTCATGTTGCAACTCTTCGCCGCGCTGCCCTCGCCACCGCTTCGAAAATCTGCATATAACCCGTGCAGCGGCAAAGATTACCCGCAAGGCTCTCCCGTATGTCTGCCATCGCGGGCTCCGGTTTTTTCTCCAGCAGATGCACCGCCGCAAGAATCATTCCCGGCGTGCATATGCCGCACTGCGCGCCCCCGCATTCAAGGAACGCCTCCTGCAGAGGAGTCATCAAGGCATGCGCTGACATTCCCTCGATGGTAACAATGTTCGCGCCGCTTGCTTGCGCAACGGGAATGAGACAGCTATTCACCAGCATGCCGTCCAACAGGACGGCACATGAACCGCATTCGCCTTCCCCGCATCCTTCTTTCGCGCCCGTCAATCCCAGCTCGTTCCGCAGTACGTCCAACAATCTTTCCATGGGATGGGCGAGCAACTTCTTCGTCTCGCCGTTGACGGTAAACAAAACTTCGCACTTCACGCCCATTTCCGGTAAAGGATTCATGCGGTCCCTCGGGCGGAAGAAGGAACGTCTTGCTCATGAGACTCAGGTGGTAGAGCCTCAAATAGATCTTCCGGCAGCAGCGGGATCGAAAGGAAGCGAACACCGATCGCGTCTTCCACGGCGTTTATAATCGCCGGTGCCGGGCCGTCCATCGGCAGCTCTCCGATGCCCTTGGCGCCATGCGCGCCGTGAACGTTGCCAAGCTCCTCAAAAAACACGCGGATCGGCGGCAGGTCAGCGGAGGTAGGCATGATGTAATTTGTCATCTGGCTGTTCATCATGCGGCCGTTTTGCCAAACCACCTTTTCATAAAGCGCGAAGCCGATTGCCTGCGCCACTCCGCCCGTGATCTGGCCCGCGGCTAGAACCGGGTGAAGAACCTTGCCGACTTCCTGAAGTGCAACGAAGTCATCCACGGTTACGGCATAAGTTGTCAGATCCACGGTGACTTCCGCAACGTACACGGCCCACGCAAATGCCGCGTACGCCTCGCCACGATATTTTTCATCGTCCCAGTAGACCTCGCCGGGCGCTTCGTACCGCGCATAAGACTTCAGCGCGCCGTGCGCCGCGATGTGCTCCCGGCACGCAGCGCGAAATTGTTCCGGAGTGTAGTCGTCACCCAGAAAGCCGGCCTTCGTGAGTGTTTGCCTGATTCCCTTAGCCGCCGACTGAACCAGTTTTCCGACGATCATCGCGGTGCGCGAAGCTACTGTCGGGCCACTATTCGGCACCACGGTGGTGTCCGGTTGCGCGATCGCGACGCTTTCATAAGGAAGCCCCAGCGCCTCCGCCGCAATCTGGCAAAGCACGGTATTGGTTCCTTGACCGAATTCCGCGCTGGACACCAGCACCCGAACATTGCCGTCGGCGCCAGCCTCCACGCCGACCAGCGAATTCAGATAGCGCTCGCCGGAACCCGTGAACCCCGCGCCATGCAAAAAAGCTGCGATTCCGATTCCCTTTTTTCGCATCCCCTCTTTGTTCTCCTTCGCAAAACGCGTCTTCTTCGCCGCATAGTCAGAGAGCTCCAGCGCGCGGTCGAGCAAATGATTCAAGTCGATTTCTTCACGGATGACCTGTTGCGTGGTTGTCGTCTGGCCGCGCTTCAGGAAATTCCGCCGGCGGATTTCGGCCGGAGAAATCCCCACGACCTGGGCGATGCGGTCCATGTGCCGCTCCATGGCAAAGAGACTCTGGGGCGCCCCGAATCCGCGAAAGGCTCCATGCGGCGGCGTATTCGTTGCCACGGCTTTCGTTCGAATGCGCACATTGGGCCAATAATAAGGACCGCCGGCGTGAATAGTGCCGCGCGACAGGACTACTGAAGACAAAGTTGCGTAGGCGCCGCCATCGATAGTGAACTCGATTTCCCCTCCGAGAATCTTGCCATCCTTGTTCACGGCTGTGCGATGGCGCGTTCGCGAAGGATGCCGCTTCGTCGTCGCAACCATGTCTTCCATGCGGTCGTAAACGATTTTCACGGGCCTGCCGGACTTGATTGAAAGCAGCGCCGCGTGCCCCGCGATCATGGACGGATATTCTTCCTTTCCACCAAACGCGCCTCCGGTTTCCACTTGCAGGACGCGAATCTTGTCCTCAGGAAGGCCGCAAAGCGCCATCAAGGCCTTGTGAACGTAGTACGGGCACTGCAGCGAGCCCCAGACGGTGACTCCAATTTCCGTGTCGAACGCCGCGATGACTCCGTTGTTTTCGATGTACAGCTGCTCCTGCGCGCCGGTGAAGTACTCGCCTTCGACAATGTGCGCCGCTTCTTTCCAGACGGCGTCCACATCACCCTTTTCAACCAGGTAGCTCTTAAAGGTATTGTCGGTGCCATAGATGATTGTGGATTGTTGCTCGCTTTCTTCGATGGTGTGCACGGGTGGCAGCGGCTCGTAATCGATGGAAATCGACTCAACCGCTTTTCGAAGCTTGTGACGGTTAGCATGGGCCAGAAGGAGAATCGGCTCCTCGGCGTGATTCACCGTCTGGGAGGCGAGGCAAGGCTGGTCATCCAGGATCAGAGCGATGCAATTCTTCCCGGGAATGTCTTTTGCTGTTACCAGAACAAAATCGTCCCAGGCCACGTTCGGATCAAAAGAAATCTTCCCGATCTTGCCGCGCGCCACGTTGCTGCGCACGGTTGCGCCGTAAAGCATGCCCGGCAAAACCATGTCGTCGACGTAGCGCGCCGCTCCCGTGATTTTGTTCCAGCCTTCCTTGCGCGGCACCGATACGCCGACGATGTGACGTTCTTGCAAACTTGCCGACCTCACCCTTTCTCGCAACAAATCAAATGGAGGTGTCCAGGCCCCCGTGAAGCTGCGCGCACGGATTCTGCGGCCGGAGCATCGTAATCGCTGACGATTATAAATGTTTTTGCAGGCAACATTCTGCAGGAAAGACCCTCAGTTTCAAATGTCTACTTGAAGGTTCTGTCGGCCAGTTACCGCTGCAATTCGCGCCCGGCTGGTTCTCCCGGGTATTCCCCATCGGCGAACACGCAGTTTCCGCGCAGATACGTCGCCTTAACCACGCCCCACAGTCGTTCACCCAAATAGGGTGAAACGCGGTGACGGCAGGAAAGACGATCCTCTGTCGCAAGGAACTCAGCTTCCGGCTCAAATACCACAAAATCGGCATCGAAGTCCTTGGCAATGTGGCCCTTGCGCGACTCGCATCCGGCAAGCCGCGCCGGACCATCCGCCATCCACCGTGCGATATCCACGAGCGTGAATCCGCGCCCACGGGCCTCGGTCCACATCACCGGCAGCGCCAGCGAGAGGCTGGCGATCCCTCCCCAGGCCGTTCGAAAGTCCCGCTCTCTCAGACGCTTCATTTCGGGCAGACAGGGAGAATGATCTGTCGCCACCAAGTCAATGATTCCCTCTCGAAGCCCCTGCCACAGTTTTTCGCAATTCTCCCGGCTGCGGATCGGCGGCGCGCACTTGAAGAGCGTCTGCCCATCTGGAATTTTGTCCGAAGAAAAATGCAGATAATGCGGGCAAGTCTCAACGCTCACCAGCAGCCCCTCCGACTTCGCGGCGCGGAATATGTTCAGCGCCTGGCAGGTCGCCAGATGCACGATGTGCAACCGGAAATGATATTCGCGGCATAAAGAGATCATGAGCTGAATCGCGGAAAGCTCCGCTTCATCCGGACGCGATTGCAGATACGTCGCGTACTTGCTCCAGTCCGCCCCCGCCAATCGGCGCGTTGCAGCGTCCACCGGCCCGGGCAGTTCCGCGTGCACCAGCAGCGGCAATCCGCTCCGCACTACATGCGGCAAAGCCGCGCGGAGCTCCTGCTCGGTGACCATGGTGAAGCCGTCGATGCCGGGATGAATGAGGAAGCATTTGAATCCGGGCACGCCCGCGGCTGCCAAACCTTCGATGTCCTCCTGGTTGTCACTCACAACTCCGCCCCACGCCATCCAGTCCACATGGCACTGGGCGCCCGCGGCCTTTCGTTTCGCTTCGAGCGCGGCCACGGTCGTCGTCGCTGGCAAACAGTTCAGTGGCATGTCTGCAAGCAGCGTGTAACCACCGGCCGCGGCGGCGCGAGTCGCCGTCCGGAATCCTTCCCACTCCGTCCGCCCGGGTTCGTTGATGTGAACGTGAGAGTCCACCAGCCCCGGCAAAATGGCCGCTCCGCCAAAATCCGTCACGGAAACCTCCGCTGGCAGTTGATCCTGCGGAACAACATCAAGGATCCGCCCATCTTGGAAGAGCACAGCCGCCACCTCAATTCCGTGCGGCGTCACTACGCGTCGAGAGAGAAAAGCTTTGAGGCGCATGTTCGGGGCCTACATGTTTTTCTGGGGCTATAAGCGACAGAAGGGTATCGCAACCGACTGCAATTCCCAAGGCGCCCGGGCTGAATCTTTAGCCCTTGGACTTGGCTGCTTTCAGTACGGGGTCTTATTTTCCTGGCGCTGCCAGTGCGAAAAAATTGCCAGGGACTCGTCGCGAAGAAGCTGCTCCATGGGCATGCGGCGCGCGTCGCGGTGACGCTTCAGCTCCTCGTAAATGAATGCGTCGTCAAATCCAGCCGCTGCGGCATCGGCAGCCAGGCAAGCATAGAAGACGCGCGCTAAGCGCGCCCAGTAAATGGCTCCAAGGCACATCGGGCAAGGCTCGCACGTGGTGTAGAGGTCGCAGTCGTTAAGCTGGAAATCGCCGAGCTTGCGGCAGGCTTCGCGAATCGCTACGACTTCGGCGTGCGCGGTGGGATCGTTCGTAGTTGTGACGTAGTTGGCGCCTTCGGCGACCACGCAGCAGTCCTTCACGACCAGCGCGGCGAACGGGCCACCCCGGCCGTTGCGAACGTTCTCGAGTCCCAAGGCAATGGCGCGGCGCATGAAATCTGCGGGCATCATTTTGTGTCCCTGCTTCAGAGTGCCCTTCCCGCTGCCAATTTTCAATGTGCCGTTCTTTGGATTGCGCGGATTTGCCAACCATCTGGTATCTGCAGCACATTCTACTGGCTGGACAAGGCAGACCGGGCCGAATCATCTGGCATAGGCGCTGTCAATCGTAATCTACGAACATTCTACGCAATAATCTACGCACCTTAAGTCGGCGGGATACGTGTTTCCGAACTGCCCATGACATATTGACTCTCCTCGCGCCTGGGCATAGCATCCCGCCAGAGTGGTGAAGGTATTGGAGCGTAACCGCCCGATGCCAATTGCTTTGCCTAGGGACCGCCGCGGCCCCTGGACCAAAGTCCCCAGACAGCGGCGCCACGAAAAGGTCTCGCACATTCTTCTCTAAGAGCAAGCCGCAGCGATGGATGCGCGCCGGTTCAATTCTTATCTCATTGGCTGCGGACTTTCACTTCAGTGGATCCTGGTTAAGGATTACGTAGGACACTACAACACCGTCGGTCTGAACAGCGCGTTCGGTTACATTACGGCCGAAGGGCATGCTCGCCGGGCATCACCAGGAGATTCAGGCCGACCGGGATCGGAAATTGGAGGCGGCGAGGGAGCGGAGGAAGTATCACCCCCGGCGGGCCGGATGACGGATGAAACGGATTACTTCCCGGGTTGCCGACCATCCGCCCAGAACTCATTCCCAGATCGCCGTTGAGGTCCTTGGCGATGAGTGCGCGACTTTTGGCGACCAGCTTCTGAGGGTTGAGTTAGAATGCGTTGCTCAGGGGCTATTGATTTTCAAAGGTAGCATGGACACGAATAATTCCCGCCGTAGTTTTTTAAAGGGTTCCGCTATCGCGGGGGCGGCTTTCATTATCGGTTCACCCGCGTTCGTAGGTCCGCTTCGGGCCTCGGTTATCGTCGTCGGCGCCGGTGCGTTCGGCGGCTGGTCAGCGCTGCAGATGTTGCGAAAGGGGGCTAAGGTCATACTGCTTGACGCTTGGGGCCCCGGAAATTCCCGTGCCAGCTCTGGCGGCGAGACTCGCGTAATCCGCAGCACTTATGGTCCTGAACGCCTTTACACACAAATGGCAACCCGGGCCCTACAGCTCTGGCAGGAGAATGAACAGCGATGGAACCTGAAGCTCTTCTTTCGGACTGGGGTGCTTTGGATGGTGGGCACGGACGATTCCTACGAACGCGCTGCCATGCCTTTAATGAAGGAGGCCAGAGTTCGCTTTGAGAAACTTTCTATCGCAGATTGCGCCAAACGGTGGCCGCAAATCAAATTCGATGACGTCTCCTGGAGTATTTACGAGCCTGATTCCGGCTATCTTGCCGCGCGTCGCGCGTGCGAGGCCGTTTTGAATGCATTTCTCAAAGAAGGCGGTGAATACCGGCAGGCGCAGGCCACTCCCGGCCCGGTCGACGCCAACCGCATGCAAGGAATCGCGCTCACAAGCGGTGAAACCCTAAACGCTGACTCGTATGTTTTTGCATGTGGTCCTTGGCTTGGGAGAGTTTTCTCCTTTTTGGCGCCGCATATCACTCCCACTCGTCAGGAGGTGTTCTTCTTCGGCACTGCCGCAGGCGACTTGCGGTTCACCGAAGCGCAGCTGCCGGTTTGGATTGATAACGGCAAGCACCTCTTCTATGGCATTCCTGGGAATCACTGGCGCGGCTTCAAGATCGCTGATGACACACGTGGACCGGTCATTGATCCCACCACCATGGAGCGCCAGATCTCTGCGGAGGGATTGGCTGCTGCACGCAGCCATCTTCGGCTGCGTTTTCCTGCGCTGGCCGACGCTCCGCTGGCTGAAAGCCGTGTCTGTCAGTACGAGAACTCCACGGATCAAAATTTCATATTGGACCACCATCCCGAAGCGGAAAATGTCTGGATTGTTGGCGGAGGCTCGGGCCACGGCTTCAAGCATGGTCCGGCTCTAGGCGAAATTGTTAGCGATGCCGTCCTTGGCCTGAAGGCGCCGCCCAGAGAACTGAGTCTCGGCCGCCTGCTGAAGAAAAGTCCTATCTAGTTGATGCGAACCGATCTTGTCTTG
>Ga0137403_10004903_pt1 | contig 15636 bp, 11 predicted proteins | sample CZOMad2_1_16fung_FD_122057 | JGI IMG/M metagenome (GOLD analysis project Ga0137403, IMG submission 122057) | Vadose zone soil fungal communities from Angelo Coast Range Reserve, California, USA - CZOMad2_1_16fungal (Hybrid Assembly) | ecosystem: Environmental > Terrestrial > Soil > Vadose zone... | reverse complement strand
GCTTCGCCTATTGCGACTTCCGCCACCAGGGCGTCGCGCAGATGCTGATGGCGCGAGCGGTGGCCCGGCCGCGTTCGTTGCACCCGCCGGAGCAGACCCGTTCGGCCGATGCATCGCGGGTCCGCGTCGAGACTCCGCAAGTCGAGCGCACCGGGATCGAGCCGGTCAAATCCGAAACAAGATCCGAACCTGCCCAATCCGAAGGCGCTCCGGAACTGCGCCGCTCGACCGACTGACGCGGCGCTGGCATTTGACTCATGCTCAAATGACGGACGGTGCATGCCGCTGCGTTGCGCCGTAGTCATACGGGTCGATAACTTCACGTGGTGGTAGCGACTCCCGATCAATTTCTCGCCGGGGACGGGCCAACACATGAGCTTAATCATGGCACTGTATTTTTTCCGGATCAGCCATGGCCGCTATTCGGGCGCTGCCGACCTCGGGTCGGAATTTGAGAGCCGTGAAGACGCCTGGTCCGAGATGACCAAGGTGTGCGGCAACCTGCTTGGCGGCATCTCCCGCAGCCTGAAGCAAAACGGTGAATGGCACATGGAGCTGCTGGACGAGGCCAAGAAGCCCGTGTTCAGAATTCGCCTCGTGGCGGAGACACTCGATTAGGCCGGACTCCGCATCGCGGTTTCCCGGCGCGCAAGCGTGCAGTTAGCGACTGTGAGACGCGATACGTGCCGTTGCCGCGCAAATCTCATTCAATTCCCCGTATTCATACCCAGTTGAAATTAACGCTAACGAGCAATCGCGACGCTATTGCTCGATGACAGGGCGCTCGCTGCGTTCTTGGAGCGCAAACGTGAATTTCGCTACCAGCGGCGTTTTCGTCTCCCCAGTTTCAAATCGCTTGCCTTGCAGGGTCTGATCCGATGTCGTTTCTCAATCTCCGAATTCGCGGTCGGCTCTATGGTGGCTTTGGCGCGCTGCTGCTGTTCTGCGCGGGGCTCGCCGGCTTTGCGGTCTGGCAGTTGTCGGCGATTCACGATCAGGTCGGGTCGATGACCGTGCAATCCAAAAATACCATCCGCGTGGGTGAGATCGCGACCGAACTGCAGGCGACCCGCCGCAGTCTGCTGCGCTACACTTTCGACCAGGACGAAGCCTCCTTCGCGGAAGCCGAGAAGCGTTTGTCGAAAGTAACGGATCTTCTTGAGGAGGCCGCCAAGACAACGAAGTCCGAAGAACGGCGCACAGCCTACAGGGAGGCGACCAAGGAGGTTGCCGAGCTGAAGACCAAGCGCCTTGCGCTCGGCGACGCCGTCAAACAGATGCAAGCGGGCCGTGCGCTGTTGTTCACGGACGGCGACAAGATGGCGGCCGATGTGCAGAAATTCGTGGACGCCGCGGACAAAACCGACTTCGCCCACGAAGCAAATGCCCTCGAAACCAAGGTCCTTCTGGTCCGGGTCGCGAACTGGCGAATGCTGGCGACGCGTGACGCGAAGGGTCTCGCAACCTTCAAGACCAATGTCGAAAAGGTGCAGCAGCAGATCGCGGCACTCGAGAAGGCCTCCCTGCCGTCCAATCTCGCGGCGCTGCTGGCATCCGTCAAGACGGGCGTCGGCATATATGCCGAGGCGTTCGACAAGACCGGACCCAACCTGCTGCTCGGGGATGAGCTGTACTACAAGGCCATCACCCCGGTGATCGTGAGCACAATCGGAAAAATGGACAATGTCAAAGCCTCGATCGGACAGGCTTTCGAGAAAACCACCGCCGAGACCGAAGATCGGATCGCCAACACCATCACCACTCAGGAGGTGGTTGCCGGCGCGGCTGTGCTGGTCGGCCTGTTGATCGCGTTCCTGATCGCTCGCGGCATCATCGGTCCTTTGTCCGGCCTTACCTCCGGCATGAAGGAACTCGCCAGTGGTAATTTCGGCGTGGTGCTTCCCGGGCTCGACCGCAAGGACGAAGTCGGCGACATGGCGCAGGCGGTCGAGACCTTCAAGGTCAAGGCCGGGGAGAAGGCCCGCGACGAAGCCGAAGCCAAGGTGAAGCAGGATCAGGTCGCGGCGCAGCAGCGCAAGAAGGACATGATCAAGCTCGCCGATGACTTCGAAAGTGCAGTCGGTGAGATCGTCGAGACCGTGTCGTCGGCCTCGACCGAACTGGAAGCCTCTGCCAGCACGCTCACCTCGACCGCGCAACGCGCGCAAGAACTCACGACCATGGTCGCGGCGGCCTCCGAGGAAGCTTCCACCAACGTGCAGTCGGTGGCGTCTGCGACCGAGGAAATGACGTCGTCGGTCAACGAGATCAGCCGCCAGGTGCAGGATTCGGCGCGGATGGCCGGGGAGGCCGTCGATCAGGCGCGCAAGACCAACGATCGCGTCAGCGAATTGTCGAAGGCGGCTAGCCGTATCGGCGACGTCGTCGAACTGATCAACACCATCGCCGGGCAGACTAATCTTCTGGCCCTGAATGCCACCATTGAAGCGGCCCGCGCCGGCGAGGCCGGACGCGGCTTCGCGGTCGTGGCTTCCGAGGTGAAAGCCTTGGCCGAGCAGACCGCGAAAGCCACCGGCGAGATCGGCCAGCAGATCTCAGGCATTCAGGCCGCGACCCAGGAGTCGGTCAACGCCATCAAGGAGATCAGCGGCACCATCGAAAAACTGTCCGAGATCTCATCGACCATCGCAGCCGCCGTGGAAGAGCAGGGTGCGGCGACCCATGAGATTTCCCGCAACGTGCAGCAGGCGGCTCAGGGCACGCAGCAGGTCTCGTCTCACATCACCGACGTGCAGCGCGGCGCCAGCGAAACCGGATCGGCCTCGTCGCAGGTTCTCTCCGCGGCACTGTCCGGCGACAGCAACCGCCTCAAGCTCGAGGTCGGCAAATTCCTCAACTCGGTGAGGGCCGCCTGACCTAACGAACCCGGCCCCAAACGGGGCCGGAGTTCTGCTCTCAGGCCATGAGCCTTCGAAGCGCCTGTATCCGAGTAAAGCAGCGATCTCGGACGATCCATCTCGTGCCAGGACGTCGATCGAGACCATCCCGTTCGCCGCGCCAGGGCCGCTTGATGCGGGCGCGGAAGATCGACCGGACGCTCAGTAGTCTTACCGAGATGAAATTAACGCTAATGGAATCGCGCGAACGGTAGCCTTTCATCGGACAGCGTGATTTCCGCGGTCTTGTTCGATCGCGAATCCCTACAGCGACAATAAGTTGAATTGAAATTATTCAGCCTGCCTGGGCAGGAAAACAAAATCCGGAGTCCTGAAATGTCGATCGATCGTCGGACGTTGATGCGTGGCGCGATTGCTTGCGCGTGTTGTTTCAAAGCCGGGACGGCCATGGCCTCGGATGCGCCGGCGCATGGAGGCGCAGCGGCGCATTGGAGCTATGAAGGCGAGGGCAGCCCGGAAAAATGGGGAGAACTGCAATCCGATTTCAAGGTGTGCCAACTCGGCATGGAGCAGACGCCAATCGATCTGGGAAGCGGCATCAAGGGTGACGTGGGCTCGGTCGATTATGACTACAAGCCGCTGGCGCTGCGCATTGTCAACAACGGCCACACAATCCAGGTCAACGCCGACCCCGGCTCCGCCTGCGTCATCAGCGGCACGCGCTATGAGCTCTTGCAGTTTCATCTTCACCACCCGAGCGAGCATCTGCTGGCGGGAAAAAATTTCGATCTCGAATGTCACTTCGTCCACAAGGCGAGCACGGGCGCGCTCGCGGTGACGGGTGTGTTCATTCGGCCCGGCGCGGCGAACGCGGCGCTCAAAGCATTCTTCGAATCGATGCCGGTCAAGGAAGGCCCGGAAGTGCGGGTCGGCAACACCATTGATGTCGGGGCAGTATTGCCGAAGAGCGGCGGCTACTTTCGTTACATGGGCTCATTGACCACGCCGCCATGCTCCGAAGGCCTGACCTGGACGGTTCACAAGGAACCGATCGAGGCATCGGTCGAACAAATCCAGAAATTCGCGGCGCTGTTTCCGAAGAACGCGCGCCCGGTTCAGAAGCGCAACCGCCGCTTCCTGATCGACGCCTCCTGATTTTCGCAACGTATTTGAAAATTGAAGGAATAAAGCCATGAGCAATTCATCATATGCGACCGCCGCCACACCGTCCGGCCTGTTCGGCATCTTCACCAACCGCAGGATCAGCACCAAGATTCTTATCGGCTTTGCCATCGTGCTGGCGCTGACCGCGGTCATTTCCGCGATGTCTTATCTGGGCTTTGGCAAAGTCTCAACGGGTTTCGATACATTCAGGCAGCGTGTGACGGTGGTTGGCATCGCCCGCGACGTTGACCGCGAATTTGTTGCGCTTCGGCGCTACGTCAGGGAGTTTTCCTTGTCCGGCGACGAAACGCTCGTCGAACCGGCGCAGAAGCAGCGGAAGATGGTGACCGCCAGAATCGGCGAGGGCCTTAGTGAAATCAAGAACCCCGAGCGCCACAAGAAGATGGTAGAAGTCGGCGAACAGTTCGAAAAGTACAGCAAGGATGTCGACAAGCTGATCGCGCTGAAGCAGGAGCAGAACAAGCTGACCAAGGACGTCCTCGATCCGCTCGGCCTCAAGTCGCGCGCCGAGATCGAGGAGCTGCAGACCATGGCAGTCGCCAAGGCTGGCAATTCCAACAGCATGGTGCTGGCCGGCGAAGCCCTGAAGCAGTTGCTGCTGGCGCGGTTGAACGTCAACAAGCTGCTCGGCCGGCACGAGCAGAGTTCCGCAGAGGGTGCCGAAAAAGCACTCGCTGCGCTCAAGGTTGCCATGACGGCTTTCGGCGCAGGGATCGCCAATGACGACGTGCGCAAGATCTTTTCCGACGTCAACGCTAACGTCGAAAAATATGCCGAGGCCTATCACAAGGCGTCGCACAACGCGCATGAGATCGAAACTCTTGCGAACGGCGAAATGTTGAAGATGGCGCAGGCCATCGCTGCCGATGCGGAAGCAATCAAGCAGTCCGGTATAACGGAAGAAAAGCAGATTGAGCATGAGACCGAGAGCCTGATTGGCTCGACCGAGCATTTCATCATGTGGCTTGCGGTTGGCAGTCTGGCTCTGGGCATCGCGCTGGCATGGCTGATCGGACGCGCGATCTCCAAGCCGGTAGTTGGCCTCTGCGCCGGCATGCGCGAACTGGCCGAGGGCAATTTCCAGGTCGTCCTGCCGGGTCTTGGCCGCGGCGATGAAGTCGGCGATATGGCGCAGGCGGTCGAAACCTTCAAGGTCAAGGCCGAACAGAAGGCCCGCGAGGAAGCGGAAGCCAAGATCAAGCAGGATCAGATCGCCGCCCTGCAGCGCAAGGCGGACATGATCAGGCTCGCCGACACCTTCGAATCCGCCGTCGGCGAAATTATCGAAACCGTCTCCTCGGCTTCGACCGAGTTGGAAGCTTCCGCCAGTACGCTGACCTCGACCGCGGAGCGCGCGCAGGAACTCACCACCATGGTTGCCGCGGCGTCCGAGGAAGCCTCCACCAATGTGCAGTCGGTGGCGTCGGCCACCGAAGAGATGTCCTCGTCGGTCAACGAGATCAGCCGCCAGGTCCAGGATTCGGCACGCATGGCCAATGAGGCCGTCGATCAGGCGCGCAAGACCAACGACCGTGTCGGCGAATTGTCGAAGGCGGCGGCCCGCATCGGCGACGTGGTCGAACTGATCAACACCATCGCGGGACAAACCAATCTGCTCGCCCTGAACGCCACCATCGAGGCCGCACGCGCCGGGGAAGCCGGCCGCGGCTTTGCGGTCGTGGCGTCCGAAGTAAAAGCACTGGCCGAGCAGACCGCGAAAGCCACCGGCGAGATCGGTCAGCAGATCAGCAGCATCCAGGCCGCGACCCAGGAATCGGTGAACGCGATCAGGGAAATCAGCGGCACCATCGAAAAGCTGTCGGAGATCTCATCGACCATCGCAGCCGCCGTGGAAGAGCAGGGTGCTGCGACGCAGGAAATTTCCCGCAATGTCCAGCAGGCCGCGCAGGGCACCCAGCAGGTGAGTTCTCACATCACCGACGTGCAGCGCGGCGCCAGCGAAACCGGATCGGCCTCGTCACAGGTTCTCTCCGCGGCACAATTGCTGTCCGGCGACAGCAATCGCCTCAAGCTGGAAGTCGGCAAGTTCCTCAACACGGTGAGGGCCGCCTGACAAAGGACTGGACCTGGCCCCATGGGGGCCAGGTCCGACGACCGGGCTTAGGTTGACGCCCGCATACACCGCAATCTTCGACTGCCTGATCTTTAGACGGATATTAATGATTAACAAATAGTATGCGATCATTGCGGGCGCAGTTTCGTTCGCGTGGCACTCTTGATTCGAAATATTGAGGTTTGTCGATGCGCGAGCGATTTCATCTGCGCCTGACCCACAAGATCATGGCCATTGGTGTTGTTGGTCTGGTCGGGCTTCTTGCGTTCGGCGCGATCTACCAGATCGGCAGTTGGTCCCAGGATGCATCGCGCGCCATTGCGGGCAACGCCCGCACGATTTCCGATCTCAACAAACAGCTTTCGATCGAAATGCTGGAAGCGCGCCGGAACGAAAAGAATTTCCAACAGCGCCGCAATGAGTCTTATGCGAAGGGTCACGCGGAGTTGGTGGTTGCAATCAACCGTGATTTCGATCGGCTGCAAATGTTGACCCGAGCTGGCGGCATGGGCGATCTCTCCGAAAAGATTCGGCTCGCGCATGATGGCTTCGTGAGCTATGCACGCGATTTCGCGGCATTGGTGAGTGCCGAAGTCAAACTCGGCCTCAATGAAACATTGGGTTTGTCGGGGTCGCTGCGCGGAGCCGTTCACGATATCGAAGCGAAACTCAAGGAAATCGACAATCCAAGATTGACCAGCTGGATGCTGATGATGCGGCGGCATGAGAAGGATTTCATGCTGCGGCGCGACCAGAAATACGCCGGTGAACTGAAAAAAGCCGCGGCGGAGTTTTCGAAATCCCTGGCTGCCGCCGAAGTTTCCTCCGCCCTGACGGCCGAAATTACCCTGAAGCTGGAGAAATACCAGAACGAGTTTTCGGCTTGGGTCGATACCGCTCAACAGGTCGCAGGCTACGACGCTACGATGATGAAGACGTTTCGGGGGCTGGAACCCCTGATTGTCGAAGTGGGACAAGGCGTAGAGCGGCTTTACAAGGAGGCTGACATGGCCGAGGCAGCCACGCGCGACTCGGTAAGAACATGGATGCTGACCGCATTTGCACTGGTGGTCGTTCTTGTATGCGGGTTGTCGTTGCTGATCGGCCGATCGATATCGACGGCACTTTCAGCAATGGCCCGAGCCATGACCAGGCTGGCGGGTGGAGATTTTGTAGTGGTTATACCGAGCCTTGCCCGCAGGGATGAGATCGGTGAAATGGCCGATGCGGTGCAGGTGTTCAAGACCAATATGATCGAAACGGAACGGCTGCGCGCCGAGCAATTGGAGATCGAGCAAAGCCAGCTGCAGCAACGCAAGACGGATATGCACAAGCTCGCCGATGCATTCGAGGGCGCAGTAGGCGAGATCGTCGAGAACGTGTCCTCGGCCGCGACCGAGCTGGAGGCGTCCGCGAATACACTGACGGCGACAGCCGGGCGGGCGCGGGAACTTGCGACCGCAGTTGCGGCAGCGTCCGAGGAGGCTTCCACCAACGTGCAGTCGGTGAGTTCTGCGAGCGAGGAGATGACTTCGTCGGTCAACGAAATCAGCCGTCAGGTCCAGGAATCGTCCCGGGTCGCCAACGAAGCGGTGGTTCAGGCGCAGAGAACCAACGACCGCGTCGGTGAATTGTCGAAGGCCGCTGCCCGCATCGGCGACGTGGTCGAACTGATCAACACCATCGCCGGGCAAACCAATCTGCTGGCCCTGAATGCCACGATCGAGGCGGCGCGGGCCGGCGAAGCCGGCCGCGGCTTCGCGGTGGTGGCGTCTGAGGTGAAGGCGCTCGCCGAGCAGACCGCGAAGGCGACCGGCGAGATCAGTCAGCAGATCAGCGGAATCCAGGCCGCCACGCAGGACTCGGTGGGTGCGATCAAGGAGATCGGCGACACCATCGGCCGGATGTCGGAGATTTCCTCGACCATCGCTGCGGCGGTGGAAGAGCAGGGCGCGGCGACTCAGGAAATATCCCGCAACATCCAGCATGCGGCCCAGGGCACGTTGCAAGTCAGCTCGAACATCACCGATGTGCAGCGCGGCGCCAGCGAGACCGGATCGGCCTCGTCGCAGGTTCATTCGGCGGCGAAGTCGCTGTCGAGCGAGAGCCATCGGCTCAAGCTCGAAGTCAGCAAGTTCCTCAACACGGTACGGGCGGCCTGACAACTTGCGGAGTTTCGCGGCGTTCGCCCGTTTCAACCGACCGTGAACAGCGCCTTGCCGCGATTTTTTGATGCCATTGTCACCGCCTCGGCGATCTCAGCGAAACTGTAGGTGCCGGCAATCGGCGCGCTGATCGCACCCGACGCGACCAGCGGCGTGAGCCGATCGTACATCTCTGTGATCTGGTGGGGCTTTGCGTCCTTGAACCAATTGGCCAGCCAGAACCCGCGCATCGAAATGTCGCGGAAAATAAAGTGCGTCGCGGGGACGATGGATGGTTTGCCGCTTATCGTGCTGTAGAACACATGGACCGCCTTTTCGGCGAGACAGCCCAGCAGATTCGTTGTCGAGGTGTCGCCGACACCGTCCACCGCCAGTGCAATGGGTGCCTTGCCCGTCTCGGCGGCAACCCGTTTGGCGAGATCCGGTCCATCGATCAGTACGACGTCGCCGCCGATCGCCTTGACTTCGGCGACGACATCATCGCGCCGTACCACATTGACGGTCTTGAGGCCCAGCGATTTCGCGATCGGGATCAGCGCCCGCCCGACGCCGGAATTGGCGCTGTTCTGGATCACCCAGGATCCCGATGGCAGGCTGACGAAATCGGTCAGCATCAGATAGGCGGTTGGCGGATTGATGCCGAGCATGGCGAGTTGATGGACGTCGCCGCCGGGCAGCGGCCGAAGCTGGCTCGCATTTGCCTTAACCCGTTCCGCCCAGGCCGGTGTGGGGTAGGGCACCAGGGTGCGGTCGCCCTGCTTCAGATGCTTGACGCCGCCGCCGACGGCAATGACGCGGCCAACGCCTTCCGTTCCCATCACGCTTGGCAATTTCGGCCGATAACCGTAGCGGCCGGAAATCATCAAGAGATCGCTCATATTGATCGGCGAGGCTTCCAGCGCGATCACCACTTCGCCTTCGGACGGCGCGCCGACATCGGGAATGTCGACCAGCTTCAACACCTCGGCCGGATTGCCGAACGCTTCAATCTGAATAGCTTTCATGACGGGTTCTCCTGGTTATGTACTTTAGGGTACATAATAGAGGCTTGCCGTCAAGCAAGTAGTCTCATCGTCTGATTTAATGTGGCGCGGACGCGGGTCGCATCGGGGGCATCTTTCGCAAGTACCATCAGCCCCAGATAGATCGCCATGATCGTATGCGCGGTACTATCCGGATCGAACACGCCGGAAAATTGCGTGCGGTCGGCGCGAAGCCGGTTGCGGAGCAATTGCTCAAGTTTCCGGTTGAAGCGCTCGATCCTGTTGCGGACCTCCTTCTGATTGGAGACGCCATCGGCTGCGGTATTGACCGATAGGCAGCCACGGGTTCCCTTAACCCCCGAGCAGAAAGGGACAAAACCGGTCAGCCAGCGTTCGATCGCGTCACGCGCCGACGGCCCTTCCTTGAGGACGCGCTCGGCGTTCGCGACAATGCGTTGGTGATAGCGGTCGAGAACCTGCAGGAACAACGCATTCTTGTCGCCGAAGGCGGCATAGAGGCTTGGCTTGGCAAGACCAGTGGCGGCGGTGATGTCGTCGAGCGATGTGCCCTGGAATCCTTTTCGCCAGAACACGTCTCGCGCGAGGTCCAGCGCCTCGTCGGGATCGAAACTGCGCGGTCGTGCCATCGGACCTATGTACGTGCTGGCTGAAAAAATCGCAAAGTGCGGTACCGAGGGCAGGGACCGTCCTTAATTTTCCTCGCCGGACTCCTTGCCGCTCCGCTATCGCCGATGTCTGCGGCTCGGTTCGCAGGCGTTGAGCTGCCAGTAACGAAGTCAGGAAGTCAGTCAGCATGCGGGCGGCGACGACCGTCACCAAATACTTTAGTCACGACTTGACAATTTTGGGGGAGGTGGTAATACTCAAGTTAATGCTTAAGTATTTGAACATCGACAGCAGCTTCAGGGCTCTCGCGGAACCCACCCGCAGGGCCATCGTCGAGCGGTTGAGCCGCGGTCCGGCAACGGTCAGCGACCTGGCGCGGCCGTTCGACATGACCCTCGCGGCGGTGGTCCAGCATCTTCAGGTGCTGGAGCAGAGCGGACTCGTCCAGAGCGAAAAGGTCGGACGCGTGCGCACCTATCAAATCGAGCCTGGCGGTCTCGCTCCTCTCGCCGATTGGGTGGCCGAGCGCCGCAGCCTTATGGAGCGCCGGCTCGACCGCCTCGGGGAGCTTCTCGCAGAGACCTGACCTATACCGAACGATGACGCAGACGCGCCGAAGTCACGTGAAGAAGGCTCGCGTGGGCTGTTGGAAAAGCTCGCCGAAGAGCTCAACCATTCAAGGTAGCACTTGCTGATTTGCGAAGCGGACGCCGGGTCCGCTCCGCCAACTGTTTGCGCGGCGCGGCGTGTTTGCCGCGCCTTGCAAGGTCTACGCTTCCGGCGCAAGGGCTGCATCGGATGAGGCCGGCGGCAATACCTGCCTGCGGAACAGGATCCGCTGATACAGCCAGCCGATCGCCACCAGCACCAGGCCCAGGCACATGAACGACAGCGCGCGGTAGACGCCCGTCAGCGTCGACATGTCGATCAGGAACGCCTTCAGGATCGTGAGTGCGATGACCACGGCCGACGCCAGCCGTGCGCGCTGCGAGTTGAACAGGATGCCGATGCCGAGCAGGGTCACGCCGAACGCCAGCCAGGCGATCGAATAGGTGTATTGCTCGGCGCCACCGGTGGGGCCGCTGGTCAGCACCGGGCCGTGATAAAGCCTGCGAATTTCGAACGTCACATAGGTGAGTGCGAGAACGAGCGCACCGGCTGCGATGGTGTTGGCATAGCCGGCGCGCCGGCGGCCCGCCACCGCATAGGACAACAGCAACGCCAGCACCGCCGGAAGGGCATAGCCGAGCAGCAGGAGGTTGAAGAACACACCGCCGACATCGGTGGGCCAGAGGATCGGCGTCTCCAGCAGCATCAGGCCGAACACGGTGGCTAGGCCGGCAAACACCGTGAGCAGGATCGCGCTGACGTTGTGGATGATGCTGCCGGTTCTGATGCGCAGCCGCTCCAGGCCGATCGCCATCGCCAGCGCGACGCATACTTGCAGCGCGACCTCGGTGAGGCCGGCGGCGCCTGCGTAAACATCCCCGCCGTTGACGAGGTGGCGAATTTCCATGAACGCCAGCAGCACCGTGAACAGGATTGCCGCCGATTCCACCGTTCGCAACGGGGCGTCGTCGCCGCGGCGGCGCAGGAAGACGCTGGCCATCCAGAACGACAGCGCCGGGATGCCGTAGCCCCACAACAGCCAGTTGAAGATCGGGGTGGTGCCGACCGCGTTGCCGACGATGCGCGGCTCGTAGCCGATGCGCAGCACCACGATGCCTGCGAGAATGGCCGATAGCGAGCGCAGGAACGGAATCGGCCGCTGCATCGAAATCCACGCCGTGCCCAGCGACATCAGCGCCAGTGCAATCGTGAGCCAGCCTTTTTCGAGCGCGAAGGTGAGCGCCAGTGCCAGCGCGCTCAGCGCGCCGGTGGCAAACAGCGCGATCGAAATTGGCAGTCCTGGCCGGTTGTCGCGCTTGGTCAGAATTTCGGTCGCGGCGCCGTATGCCGCCGCAAGCACCACCGCCAGAATCGCAAACGGGATCGAGCGGTCGAGATGGGCGATGCGGGCATAAAGCGCGATCAAAAGTGCCAGCGGCGTGAACACGGCGGTGGCCGACCATACCACCGGTATGATGGCGCTCACCGAGCGGCCTTGCGCCAGGAATCCCGCGGCGCCAAATCCGGCTGCGAAAATCGCCGCGGCTGTCAGATGCAACGAAACCGAGCCGTCGGTGGCGGCGGGACCAATGCCGGGCAGCGGTCCGCCCGGCAGCACCAGCATGTCCGGATTGCCGCGAACGGCCCATTCGGCGAACACGATGAAGACAAAGATAGCCGCAGCGCCGATCGCGCCGGTGGCAGCCGGCGCGCGCCATGCCACCCATGATGTGCCGGCCACCAGAACGGCGAACACGATGATGGCGGCGTCGTCATGGAAACTTGCCAGCACGATCATCGTCGCGCCCGCGAGGTAGGCCGCGAGCGAACCGGACGAGATCGGCTCGATCTGGCCTTCGTCCGCGGGCGGGCCGAACATGAATCCGCACACCACCAGCAAGGCTGCGAGGACGAACCCCGCGATCACATGGAACGCGTGCGGTCCGACCATCGAGGGGCCGCATTGCAGGCAGGGGAACGTCCACAGCAGCGCGAACACGATGGTGGTGACCGCGAGCCAGCGCCACAGCCGGATACGCGCCAAGCCGAAAGCCGCCGCGGTAACGATGGCGAGATAGATGTACAGCGCCCAGAAGTCCGGTTTGTCCGATGAAACCAGCACAGGGGTGACGAATGCGGCGGCGATGCCGAGGCCCGCCAGCGCCGGTCCGTGCAACAGCGCCGCGGCGAGTGTGCCCAGCGCCACCAGTCCCAGCAGGATGAACGCCGTCGCGGGTACCAGAAAACCGTAAAGCGCGTAGGCGGCGTAGACGGTCGCGAAAGCGACTGATGTCCCGGCGGCGGTGAGAATGGCAGGGATGTTGGCGATCGGCAGCGCTTCGATCGCGGAGATGCTCTCCTTGCGGCGGGTCCATTCGCCCGATGCAAGCAGCGCCAGTGCGAACGCGCCGCCGAGCAAGGTACGCACCTCCGGTCCGAGCAGCCCCGCGTCGATCGAATAGCGGACCATGAAGAAACCGCCGAGCGCCAGCGTCAAACCGCCGACCCAGACCACCCAGCGGGTGCCGATACGCTCCTCGAAGCCGGGACCGGGTTGGGACGCGGGCGCGGCAGCCGGAATGTCGGGCATCGGAGGCGGCGCCACCGGTTGACTTGGCGGTGGCGACTCTTCTTCGGTTGTTTCCATTCTGATCTGGTCCGCTGCCGATGGCGCGATCGACGCTTCCTGCGCGGGGAGTGGTGGCGGCATCGGCCTGGCCGCGGTTGCCGATGATGCCAAAGTCTCCATCACATCCAGCCGCGCGCGCAACGCGGCGGTTTGATTGAACGCCTTGCGCGCAAAAATGAATGCAACGATGGCGATCACGAGCGAGAAAAAGTCGAACGGCGAATCGAACATCAAACCTCCAAGAAACCTCCAACGTGATCGCCCCGACCTTTCGGGCTTACCGCGTCAAATCCTTTAAGCCACGTCAGGCCGTCAGCGCCGCCCCCGCACACGCAGGCCCGGCGCGGGCCGCTCCTGCAGCACCTCGCGGCGGAAGCGAAACAAAGCAGCAGGCCGTCCACCGGTCTGTGTCGACATCACGCCGGTGGGTTCGACCAGCGCGCCGGCTTCCACCAGCCGGCGGAAATTCTGCTTGTGGAGATGCCGCCCCGAGATCGCTTCCACGGTCCGTTGCAACTCAGTAAGTGTGAATTCGGGCGGCAAAAGTTCAAATACCACCGGACGGTATTTCAGTTTGGCGCGCAGCCGCGCAATCGCGGTCGCCAATATTCGCCGGTGGTCGAAGCGCATCGATACGCCAAGCGCGGGAATGGATCGGCGCGCCAATGCCGCGGGGCGTCCGTCGCGTCGCGCTTCCTCGATCAATCCCGCTTCGTAAAGCAACTCATAACGGTCGAGCACGCGCTCCTCGTCCCAATGCGCGCCCTCGGTGCCGAAATACAGCCGGACGCGATCCTTGCGGCTGAGTGCACGTGCCGTGTCGGGCTCCTCGGTCTGCTCAGCCCAGTTCGTCAATTCGGGAAAGATGTCGCGCTCGATCATGCCGGGCCGCGCTTCCCGCCAGTCTTCCCATGGGAAGAAGCGATACCAAGGCTCAAAAGTGGCGCCAGGCGCCCGCTGCGCGTTGTCGGCCGCACGCGTAAGCGCGAGATAGCCGATCGAGGCGACATGGGCATCGGTGTCGCCGGCCTGCGTGTGCCGGCCGCGGTCGCCGAATGTATAGAGCTGCTCGACGTAACCCAACCGCAATCCCGCCTGTTCTTCCACCCAGGCGCGCAGGCCGATCTCGAAGGTGCGGTGCGCAACCGCGTCGAACGGGCCGAACGGGAGCCCGGCGAGCCTGTTGCCGTCGCTGCCCGATGCGGTGAGTATCAGCGGCTCGTTGCCTTCGATCGCTACGATGGCCGCGGTGAGGCCGATTTCGATCGGCGTCAGAAGCTTTTCGTTCATCTGGCGCCAATCGCTGACATCAGTCGAGATCGAGGCGAAACGGCCGGCCTTCGATCATCAGGTTGCCCGGACCCATTTCGTCGAGGGCGCGCAGCATCCGCCCATCTCGCCCCAAAGCCCGGTCCGCCAGGCTCACGATCAACCTGTTCGGCGACGCGATCGGGGAGGCGGCGCGAATCTGTCGTGCGATCGAGATTTCGTCACGATGCGGATTGAGCATACACACGGCGGCGAAAGCACTTGCGGTCGAGCGGCTGATGCCGGCGTAACAATGGACCACGAGCGGGGCGCTGCGGTCCCAGCCGCGCACGAAATTCAGGACCTGCTCGATATGCGAATCCGAAGGCGCGACAAAGCCATCCATCTGTTCGGTAATGTCGTCCATCGATATTTTCAAATGATTGGCCGGCAGCACCGATTCCGGCCGCTGCACCTGATCGACGTTGGCCATGACAGTGAGGACGTGACTGGCTCCGGTGGCTTTGACGGTGTCGGGAAGTGCGGCGAGCGAGCAAACGTGGATCATGGCGGTCCTTTTGTTCGTGCAATTATAGGCTTGCCCACGCCGCGGCGAAAGCGTCGATGTTCATGGAAGCAGCGTCTTGAACCGCGCCAGGAACCGCTTTTCGGCCTTGGCCGCGGTCCAGGGCGTGAGGTAATCCCGCACGCTCGCCGGGGGCAGGCCAGGATCGCGGCCGAACAGGCGCTTGGCCTCGGCTTCGGCAAAACCTGCAAGCTCGGTCGCCTCGAGGTATGCCGCGCCCCTGTCGGCGGCCTTGATCTGTCGCGTTATCTCGTCGGCCAATACCGGCGGCAATCCGAAGCGGATGTGGATGGCCGAAAGCAGCCGCTTCTCCACGGCCTTGTAGTCGCCGCCCAGCACCGCTTTGAACGGCGAGATCATGTCGCCGATGACATATTCCGGTGCATCGTGCAGCAGTGCGGCGAGCCGGAAGCGGACATCGACACGCGGGGTCTGCTCGCGCATCACGGCCTCGACCAGCAGCGTGTGCTGCGCCACCGAGAAAATATGCGCGCCGCTTGTCTGCCCGTTCCAGCGCGCAACACGCGCGAGGCCGTGGGCGATGTCGGCGATTTCGATATCCAGCGGCGAGGGGTCCAAAAGATCAAGGCGCCGGCCCGACAACATCCGCTGCCAGACCCGGGTGGAGGTCGCAGTCTCGGAAAATTTTCTGGCCGTCATTTGACTTTGAGG
>Ga0137403_10004902_pt1 | contig 15637 bp, 14 predicted proteins | sample CZOMad2_1_16fung_FD_122057 | JGI IMG/M metagenome (GOLD analysis project Ga0137403, IMG submission 122057) | Vadose zone soil fungal communities from Angelo Coast Range Reserve, California, USA - CZOMad2_1_16fungal (Hybrid Assembly) | ecosystem: Environmental > Terrestrial > Soil > Vadose zone... | reverse complement strand
GCTCAGGCTCGTAACCCTCATACGCGCAACCAGCCCGCGCTCGCTCGCCGAAAACGATCAGTGACGGACCTTATGAACGTTGTTTGCGACGGCTCCCAGGACAACCGCTCGATGGTTATGTCGGTCTGTGCAAGGCGAATGACGTTGAACGAATTGACTTCGCCTCTTGCACGGGTGGAGGAGGCCGTTCCAGCCTGAACGACCAGAGCCGCACGTCCGCCCAATTTGTAACGCTTCGCCGTGTGACCGGTGTGGCTGATGTGCAGATGGCCGGCGAGAAACAGATCGGCTCCGCACGTGGAGAGTTCTCTGATTGCCATACGGGACCGCCCGATAAGGTCGCGACCGTGATGTCCTTCGGGCAAATCGAAGGGGTGATGGGTGACCACGATTTTGATAACGTCCGCGCCAAACGCGGAAAACTTCTCTCGAAGCCAGGCCACCTGTGTTTTGTTGATGCGACCGCCTTTGATTGTCAGCGAGCGGGCAGTGTTTACGCCAAGTATCGCAATCTCGTCATCGGCGTAGAAGGGTCGCATCTCGTCGGTGATGTAGCGACGATACTTCTCCAGCGGTTGTGCAAACCTCAGGAATACGTTGTGCAAAGGAATATCGTGATTCCCGGGCACTACGATCTGCGGACGCGGGAGTGCATCGAGGAATGCGCGAGCCTCTTTGAACTGACGGGATCGAGCACGCTGCGTCAGGTCGCCGGACACCGCGACAACATCGGGTCTAACGTCGTTGATGGTGCGAATGAGGGGGGCAATGATCGCTTCGTTAACGCTGCCGAAGTGAATGTCGGATAGATGGACAACTGTTCGCATCCGGCTCCTTAAGCACCCCCAACAGAGTCGCGCTCGGGCACGATGACTCGCAGCGCCCCGGGCCGCACACGGTAGCGAAGCGGAGGCCGCATTATTGTGACCTCTCCGTCTGTCGCAACACGAATGTGGCTGCGCCGCGTCTCAATCGAAACTTCGGTAGTGCTCATCGCGACGAATTCCTCAGCTCTCTCGACGCGTCCCAGAAGCGCACGAAATGCAAGTCTTACGAGTCCGAGCCGACGCGTACGGTGAGAAAAGTACAGGCTCAACTGCCCGGCGTCGAGGCGAGTTCGCGTGCCGATATTGAAGCTCTCCATTTCATATTTATTGTTGCCGACGAACACAAAGGGTGTGCGGCCTGAGAATTCCCGCCCGTCAGCGTTCAATCTTACGTTAAGAAACGGATATCGTCGCATCACGCTGAACGCGGCCCAGATAAACGCCGGCCACTTGCCGTATCCCAGTCGCTGCCTTTGTTCGCGCTGGTGTACAAGGCTCGGATAAAGACCCAGACTCGAGTTGTTGAGGAAGATCTGTCCGTTGACCTCCCCGACATCAACCTGGACCGCGTGGTTTGCGATGATCGTTCGCGCAGCTCCTTCCAGGTCGAGCGGAATTTTCAAATCCTTGGCGAAGTGGTTGAGGGTGCCGAGCGGCAAAACTCCCAGCGTCTTTTCGGTGTCGATCAGCGTCGATGCAACGGCGTTGATCGTGCCGTCGCCGCCCCCGGCAACAATGGTAGCGGCATCACTGTGGGCTGCGCGTCGTGCGAGTTCAGCCAGGCTTTCTCCGTTTTCGGCGAGCGAGATGCGCGCCTCGATCCCGTTCTGTTGAAAGAGCTCGGCGAGCCGCTCACTGACACCTTCTTTGTTGGACGTGCCCGAGCGGGCATTGATGATGACCTCTACGGCTCGGGGCGTTTCGTCTCGCTGTCGCTTCTCGTCGTTCATCTTTCGCGAATGAGCACGATCTAGGCGGGACGCACGATCGGTGCGTTGCTTGCGCATCCAACCGTATCAGGATTTTGTTCTTGGAGCCGGCTTCTTCGTGCCGGAAGGCGGGGAGTACTTAAGCGAATAATCGGTAACACGCTGGCACCGCTGAAGCTCGACCGTGACATTTGCTGTCTCCGCTTCGCGACGCAGGGTTTTGCGGCTCGCAGCGTCCCAGGCCACCGGCCGCGAATCCCTTTCCATGAACTCCTCATCCGATACTGCGCGAGCCAAAATGAAGTAGCGCCCGGGAGCAAGATTGCCGATCGAAAACCCACCGCCATCGTCGACAGCGATTTCAGCGTACCGCAGCACACTGTCCGCCGAATCCGCTTCTGCTGGTACTACGTGAATGCGAAGTCGAGCGGGCAAGCTTGTGCTCTCCGAAGCTGTCACGACTTTGCCCCGCAGTCCGGCCGCGCCTTCCGCGAGCGTGACCGTCAGATCGGTCGCGCGCTGTCCGGAACTCAACGGTAGACCGGCACTCATTACATCGTTTTGCTGTTTCGACGCAGCCGGTCCGGGAACCGTGATTGAGCGAACGAACCAGTCTTCGGTAGGCAGGCGCGTCTCGATTCTATAGCGGCCGGCAATCAGGCTGGATATCCGGAACTCTCCCTTTCCATCCGGCGTGCCATCGGTTGGCGCAAGAATGCCAGGAGCCGATTGTTCCTTAGCGCCTGCCTTGTCGTCGCGCCGGGCAATTATCACAGTCTCATCCGGCGATCCCCCGCGCTTGTTCTTGCAGTCCCCGGTTCGCTCGGATTCGGGAAGAGTTTCCAATACGACCCGGCCGGTAATGGCGCCAAGCGGTGAGAGCGCGAGTTCCAAGCCTGTGACGTCCGTTCCCTTCACGGCTACACGGCGCGGCGCCGACGCGGCGCTCTTGTCGGTCCCTACACCCATTTGGGCAATCAGGTCGTACTCGCCATCAGGCACTCCATAGAGCGCGAACCCTCGCTCGCCTCCGCGCAACGATGTAAAGCTATTCGACTCAATCGCGCCGCTCGACGCGCGGGCCAATAGCACGCCGACGCCTTGCGTTCCGGTGTCTGATCCGAGCGAGCCTGAGAGCGTGCCGCTGACGATATGCCCGCGGTCTCCGCGATAGCGTACGTCGATTCCAGTGATCTCGTCGCCAGTGTGGACGGTGACCTCAGCCGCAGCGTCTCGCGTTGTCGAAGGATGATAGGTTGGAGCGTCACCATCGTAAGCAGACGATGGGTAGAAGGACACGCCGCCGCCGTTAACCACGATCAGATATGACCCCGACTGCAAGCCGTAGAGTCGATATACGCCACGGTCGTCAGTTTGGCGCGAACTGGACGTGCCTGACGCCCCCGCGCCGCGTATGGCGCGGCCTTCTCCGTCGCGCACTCGAACCGCCGAGACACGCGCCCCGACCACTGGCTCGCCTTCCATGTTCGTCACCGTGCCGGCTATCACGCCACCCTTGATCATGTGAAGAGTGACCGACTCACCGGGCCGGTAGTACTGTCGGTCGACAGAGTCGGTAGCAGGCACATAAGCAGGAACGTACGCGGAAACCGAATACGCGCCAGGTGTCAGATCTTCAGCCCGAAACCTTCCATCCTGATCGCTCCCAATTGACCTGTTAACGTTCGCCTGCGCTCCTACCTTGCGAACGTAGATCGCAGCGTTCGAAATGGGTTGGCTCGATTCGTTGATGAGCCGGCCTGTGATCGAGGTCTCGCGTCGCTTTGCCGACTCACTCTGATTAACTGAACTTGCCGGGCCGTTATCTGACAGACTTGACGCTTCGCTTCGAGCTTTCCCGGTTCTCATTGAAAGAACCTGACACTGACCGACGGTCACCACGAGCATGCAGAGAGCGATCGTACAAACTGTGAGTTTACTTTTCACCTTCCTTATCCTTCGCCCCAAGACCGGCCACGAGCGTTACCTGGGTCTCGGTCCCGTTCGTCAAAGTGATATTTTGTTTTGCCAAGGTCCTCGGCACAACGCGGGCGGGGGGAGGAGGAGCGCCTGGCGCAAAAGGCGTGATGGTCATCAGGCTGACCGTTAGCTCGTACTCGCCGGGCAGCAAACCCTCGAGGCTGAAGCGGCCGCGAGCGTCCGGTACGGTCCCGGCGGTCACCGAACCGTTGCTATCCAGCCGGCGAGCCGTGACTCTTAGCCGCATATCTGGAGTTAGCGTGCCGCCCTGAATTATCACCTCTCCGCGCACCACGCCTGTGCCGTAGCCGATGAACACTCGGACACCGGATACGGTCTCGCCGGCGCCAACCTCGACACCATCGCGTTGGACCGACCCCTCGCGCTCTACTCGCAACAGCGCGAATCCTTTGGGTGGCGGGTAGCCCCCCAGCACAATCCGCACCTTTCCTGGCCGCAAGCCTGTTACTCGGAAGCTTCCATCGGGATTAATCAGGATCGGCGCCAGCATCGGCGCCAGGATCGGCGCGCTCACGCCTTCGGCTTGCGCGAACGCCCGGAGCTCGAGCTTGGACCCTCTCGCAAGCGCGTCGGCGTCGTTCGCTCCCTCTATAACCGCAAGCCCGCTGATGCTTGCTCCGCGACGAACCTTTATCTCGAGTCCGGATACGTCCGATTCGCTCACTTCGAAAACAGCGGGCTCGCTATAGAAATCGGTCTGCTCGGTAGTCACAACGAAGGCCGCGAAACGACCCCGCCCGAGTCCTTCAATTCGAAACTCGCCGTTGTCGTTGGACCGATTGTTGGTCCAGCCGAATCCTCCCATACTCGTTTGCTGTGCCATAAGCGCTCCGTGCCCGTACATCAGGTTTGCGAGCGGCTTTCCGCTGTCCGCATCCAGGATGCGACCAGTCGCGACATAGGTCTTTGAAGCGCGGCCCAGCTTGATGTCTACGTCTGCCGCTTCGCCGCCGGCCGGCACTTCGATAACCGCCGCCTTGGATTCTTCGGTGACGTCAGGATGGAACGTGCGGGCATAGACATTCCCACCGAAGCCGATCCTGACCATGCCACTGTCGGGCGCATCACCAACACTGACTTTGTAACGGCCGGGCATCAGCCCGTAGACGCGATAAACGCCGCGGTCGTCGGTGCTGAACCCGAAGGGGTTGAAGGAGGAACCCGGCAACCTCTGCCCGCGCTCGTCAATCCGAATCATGCTGAGGCGCTGTTCGATTACCGGCCGCGAGTCTGCATCGGTGACTCTGCCCGTGATCACCGCACCTCTGGTGAGGGCAAAATCCAGGCCGGTGACCTCTTCACCTTCGCCAAGCGTGACGGACTTACCCGGCTGTCCAAAGGATGTTTCAGTGGCCACAACAAACTGAGGTGTCGAGGGCGCCAGGGTGTAGTTCCCGGCCGGCACTCCCGTCAGCCGGTAGCGGCCATCCTCGTCAGTGGTTGCCCTGGCCGGTGGAGTTCTATCCGGGCCAAAGGCTCTATCAGACAGTGTGAGCAGGACCACCGCGCGCGGCACGGGCTTGTCTCCCAGGGTCACCCTGCCGCTAACCGAACCGGTCGACTCTTTCTTTGATTCCTGAGCCAGTGTGTTTGGCGAGAAGATCGTCACCGAAGCTGCGAACACGGTGACAAGGACTACGGTGCGTAAGAGGGCGCGCATATTGTTTCTCCTCCGTAAGGCGTAGAGGACGCCGCCGATTGTCTGACGCTTTGTGGTGATTCAAACCATTAAACGTTTCATTGCCGCTGCCGGTTGATTAACCTACCCAGGGTCGGATTCGATGGCTGAGATTGTACTCGCTGTGGGAGGGCGACGGCAACCATCTTCACTTGATCCGATAGCCTTCCTCTTCGTTGTTGAAGATCCAACCTACCACTTCGCCTATTCTGATCTCTTCGCTCCGGTATGCTTCCATGGTGATCGCAGCCGACCCCTGGCGGTGAATCGTTTGCGCTGATCGCAACATTCTGCGAAAGCGCTCCTGCCAGCGATGCATGTTGGCGGACCTCAAATCGAGCCAGCCGCGTTCAGCCCACTCGTCGATCGCCGCTTCGTTTACCGGCAGCTTCGTTTGGCCGGCATACTCGGGCACGTTGATTCGCGGCCCGCGAATCAGACGATCGCCTTCGGGTGGGAGTATTGGAATTCCAATTGAGATGATCGTGTTGCGCAGATCGTGGTTGCGCTGGACGTATCGCCAGAGCGCACCGCAGACTTCTTCCGCGCTCTGTTCCACCACCGCCTGAAGCGTCCGGTATTTGGTCTTTAACAAGTGGACTTCATAGAGTAACTTCGTCAGCTTCGGCGGACCAAGCTCGCCGGTCGCAATCGAATGCGAATTGGTCTCGTGTTCGAGCCTTCGCATAGCTTCGATCGCCGAACCGCGCAGGTATCCGGCCCGATAACTCGGCACCATTATTGCCGAATCGATGGCCGCGATTGCGTCCACACCGGTATTGCTGCCTTTGATTTCGAGTACTACATTGCTGGCGATCTCTTCCGGCGTGACGAACTCCATCTGATTAATCGAGGTGACCGCTTCGAATTCTCCTCGCGCGAAGAAGCCGTTCTCGCCGGTGTCGACGCCGACCATTTCGAGCTCGCCGAGCTTCTTGAACTCCTGACTCGTAAACGCTAGCTCGAGCTCACCATCGAAGCGCTGGGTGCGCGGCGCATAAACGATTATCGGCGTGTTGTCGCGATGATGCTTGAGCGATTGAAAAGTGACCTTCTTGTAGCCGATCATCGCGCCGGGTTTGATCTCTTTGACAATCGGCCCGCCCGGCGTCCGCGCCATCAGAAACATCAGCCCGGTGTGAGCGAATCCGATCGCGGTCTTGGACATGAGCTTCGCCGAGGGCTTGTCTTCGCCGTGAGTGTAAGGAATGTTAAGCCCCATTCCCCCTGTCCCGGTCGTGCCAACCTTCACGTAAACTCGCGTCCCGACCTCGACCATCGCGCGGTAGATCAACTGGGTGTGGCGGATCAACTGCGGAATCGACTGCGATAGCAACAGTGTCTCAAAGGTGCGCTCGATCTGTTTGCGATTGTCCGAGATCTGCTTGAAGTCGTGGTCCTCGATGCGTTCCGCGATGAAGTCGAGTGACTTTCGAACCTCAATCGCGTTCGTGTACACATCCTGATAGCTGATCCCGGACGCTGTGTTGACGCAATCGATAAGCACGTCGGCCCCGTGCTCGCGGATCGCGGCGGCCAGCATCGATCTCTCGAATGCGCCGTCGAGCGCGCCGAAAAGATCGTCGTACAACGCGCGCCGCCGCACCGGGCTCGTGAGAAGCTCATCTCGATCAGCTCGCGCGAACTCGGATCGCACGAAGATGTTGCCCCAAAGCTCGACGAACGTTATGGCCGGGAATTCTTTGCGAAGCTCGCGGGCAAGCTCGCGCACTTCTTTCTGAAACAGCGAGGCGATTATGATCTTTTCGGGCTTGAGATCGCGCGCGACCTGGTAGGAGATCTGCGTCCCGACCAGCCCCGCTCCGCCGAGGATGAAGATGCTCTTATCTAAGGGGTGATGTGGGCCGTTGGGCATAGTTCCTGGTCTCTGGTTTCCGGTTCCTGGTTTCTAGTTCGAACCAGAAACAAGAAACCAGAAACCAGCAACCTATCTAGGCGAATTGTTCGAGGAACCTGATGTCGTTTTCGAAGAGCAGTCGAATGTCGTCGATGTCATACATCAATCCGGCCATCCGATCTATACCAAGTCCGAAAGCGAAGCCCGAGAACTCTTCGGGATCGATGCCAACCTTCTCGAGCACATTCGGGTGAACCATCCCGCTTCCACCGAGCTCGATCCAGCCCGAGCCCTTGCAAATGCGGCACCCGCCGCCGCCGCACACGTAGCAACTGAAATCCACTTCGGCGGAGGGCTCGGTGAACGGGAAATATGATGGCCGAAAACGCGTCCGCAGGTTCGCTCCAAACATCATCTCGACAAACTTCTGCAGGGTCCCTTTCAGATCGGCTAGAGTGATGTACCGGTCAACGTTGAGCCCTTCAACCTGAAAGAACATCGGATTGTGCGTTGGGTCGGGCGTGTCGCGGCGAAACACGCGACCGGGCGCGATGACTCGGAGCGGCGGTCTCTGCCGTTGCATCGTGTGTATCTGAACTGTGGAAGTTTGACTACGCAGCGCGAGGTCTTCGGAGACGTAGAACGTGTCAGCCGACTCCCGCGCCGGATGACCCGGCGGAATGTTGAGTGCGTCGAAGTTATAGAAACTCGTTTCGATCTCGGGCCCGTCCTCGACAGAATAACCCATCGCGACAAACACGTCTTCAATCCTCTGCCGAACAAGTGTGATCGGATGAAGATGACCTTGTCTGGGACGCGCGCCCGGCAGGGTGATATCGACCTTCTCACGCTCGAGCGCGCTTGTTTCCGCCTGCGCGGCGAACTGTTCGTTGAGGCGCGCGAGGTTGGCTTCCACTTCGGCACTGATCTCATTCACCTGGCGGCCAAACTCAGCGCGCTCTTCCGAAGAGAGAGATCCGATCCGCTTTTTCTCGGCGGCGATCAGGCCCGACTTTCTGCCGAGATATTTGTCGCGCAGTCCGCTCAACTCGTCGGCGTTTGAAACCCCTCGCAAGTCGTCAAGAAACACTTCTCGAAGTCTTGTCAGTTTCTCGTCCATACGCCTGTTCAGGCTGCAGTGGCGCGACGCGATTCAAGGGCTTGTTTAACCTTGCCGGATATCTCGGTGAACGCCGCGGGCTCATGGACTGCCAGATCAGCCAGGATCTTGCGATCCAAATTTATTTCAGCAAGCTTGAGCCCGTGCATAAACTGGCTGTAGCTGAGTCCGTTCTGGCGGGCGGCCGCTCCGATGCGCACAATCCACAACGAGCGGAAGTCTCGTTTCTTGAGCTTGCGCCCGGTGAACGCGAAGTTTAACGAGCGCTCGACCTGCTCCTTCGCGTGACGGTACAGCTTGCTCTTCGTGCCACGGTAGCCGCGGGCGAGTTTCAAAATACCTTTTCGTTTCTGCAGACGCTTGTTTCCACGTTTTGCGCGAGGCATAAGTCCCTCCTTATTAGTCCGTAGTCCGTAGTCCGTAGCCTAGTCAGTCAAGGTCCGTTGACGACGGACGACGGAAGACGGACTACGGACAAATCCTTAATCGCGGCCGTAAGGAAACATCCTTCTGACCTCTTTTTCATCAGCCTTCTTCACGATCCCGTCGATATCGAGGTGACGCTTTCGCTTGGTCGACTTCTTGGTCAGGATGTGGCGAGCATACGCGTGCCCGCACTTCACCTTGCCGGTTGCCGTGAGGCGGAAACGCTTGGCAGCTCCCTTGTGTGTTTTGAGTTTTGGCATTATTCCTCCTTGGAGTCCGACAAACTGAAGTTTGTCGTCGCTTGTTAAACGGTCAACAACGGAAGCACACGACAAACTGAAGTTTGTCGGACATCCTCGTTATGATTTCATTTCTTCTTCGGCGACAGCATAATAAACATGTTCATTCCCTCGAGCTTGGGTCTGACTTCGACTACTCCGGCCTCGCCGAGGTCTTTCTCGAGTTTCTGCAGTAACGCGAAGCCCAACTCCTTGTGTGTGATCTCGCGGCCACGGAAATGGACAGTCGCTTTGACCTTGTCCCCGTCGTGAAGTATTCGTATCGCGTTGTTCTTCTTGAACTCGTAGTCGTGCTCGTCGGTCCCCGGCCTGAACTTAATCTCCTTGACGGTAATGAAAGTCTGTTTGGCCTTGGCTTCCTTCTGTTTCTTCTTTTGCTCGTATTGATACTTGCCGAAGTTGATGATGCGGCAAACGGGCGGTTGAGCCTGCGGCGCAATTTCGACGAGATCGAGGCCTTTCCCACGTGCGATTTCGAGCGCCTGTTGCGGAGGCATTACACCGATCTGGGCTCCGTCCTCATCGATCACGCGGACCTCGCGAACTCGGATCCGCTCATTGATGCGCACGGACGGCACGCGATCCCGTCTGTCTCTGAATCCTCTCCTTTGAAAGCTGCTGATACTGTATCCTCCTAAACCGTTGCTGCCGGTTTGACCAGTCTGAGAATGGTTAGACCGCGTTGCTCGACAACTTTGACGGCGATTTGCTGCGAACGGAAACCGGGCATCGCTCTCAACCTCGACACACTCCCGGCCTGTCGCCATGAGCCGCCCGCAACATCATAACGTCGCCGTCACCGAGCGGCCGAACCTCTGGTTAAGCTGTCGAACCGTTTTGTACCTTCTACCACTTTGGTCGGATCTTACGCCAGCGCCCTCAGCTTTTAGCCTCTGTAGCAGAGGTTTGATTCCGTTCGCTTCAGGACTTCTGGAGCTGACGTAAAATAACGAACTCAGTCTCTCGCTTGAGAGAAATGGTAGGCGCGTGCGGATTTGAACCGCAGACCCCTACCGTGTCAAGGTAGTGCTCTACCCCTGAGCTACGCGCCTAAGAATTCAAGGTTTGAACTTACCAGAGCGCAACAATCAGCGTCAACCCGGCCCTCGCCCGCGGCAGGACTTTGCCCACACCCATACTTGACCTTGAAGCCGTATGAGGCGGCGTAGTAGCATGCTTGCGTTCTCGCAGTTGCTCCCCGACGGCACAACCAGCTTCTTCCAGAGCACATCAACAGGGATACTAATTGCCATGCAAACCTTCGCGATGGTATGGAGCGTGTCGATCTTCCTGACATTCGTGCCTTCACAGCAGCGTGAGACGCCGCGACGTCCTGCCAATGATCAGGCCGGCCAACGCGCGTCCGGCACGAGACAACTCGCCGCAGTTCGCGGAGAGATAACCAAGCTGGCGACGGCGAGCAAAGGCATGTTGCTCATCACCGTGAGACCCGCGAAAGAGTTTCAGGAGGTGACTGTGCTCGCGCGCGAGAACGACCTCGTCGGAGCGGCTGTGGGAAGGTCCGGTGAAGCGGATCTGTTAGGCCTGCTGTCGGACGACACACACGACGACGAAAACATCACAGCCGCGGAACTCAACGAAGGGGACGTAGTCTCGGTAATCTATGATCCTCAGCTTCAGAATCGAGTGCTCGAGATTTACTTGCGCTGAAGTAGCGTAGACTTTAGTCTGCGACGCGCCCTCCGCCAGGAGGGCAAATGTCTAAATTCGAGGTCGCAGACTCTAGCCTTCGCTACCAACGTTGCCTCGCGTAAAACCTCATCGAAACGCTGCTTTGCGCACCAGTTACCGCAACCGGTATAATTCAACCGCGGCTTTCAGCCAATCAAAACAAACGAAGGAGTGAGATTGAGGTCATGCGAAAAAGTGCTTTTGCCATCCTCCTGGTAGTGATGCTTGTGGGCGCGGTTGTGGCTCACGCCTCGCCAGATGGGACCGAGAAGAAAAATGTTACTAACAAAATGTGCCCGGTGAGCGGCGGCCCAGTCAGTGAGAAATATCGCACTGAATACAAGGGCCAGTACGTTTATGTCTGCTGCGAAGGCTGCCTCACGGAATTCAACAAGAACCCTGAGGCGTTCGTGGCAAAGATGTCCAAGGAAGAACGCGACGCGATAGCAATCAATGAAACTTGTCCTGTCTCGGGCGAGCCCATCGATAAAACGAAGTCGGTGGAGTTCGAGGGCCGCAAGGTTTATTTTTGCTGCGACCATTGCGTCGAGAAGTACAAGAAGGATCATCCCGCAGCGAAGTGATTGAGTCCTTATTGATGCTGCATTGAACGCGGTGTCGGGTCAGATCAGATCAGTTCAACTCGAGAATACCAGGCGGCGAGCGCGCATTCGCATCGCGTGCAAGTGCTCGCCGCTTTTGCATTGGAGATGAACACATATGAGTCCAAATGAAGTTCAAGCGAAAAGTGACCACCGGCGAGCAGGAAACCACAGACGGAGGTTCCATGCCGCGCTTGTGGCCGCGTCGATCCTTGCGGCTGTAATGACGGGGTGCGGCCAGAAGCAGGAAGAAAGCGGCGCTGCGAAGCCTGCCGCCCCGAATCAACCTAATCGTACGGCCGTAATCGATACCGACGCCGGCACCATAAAGTTCGAGTTGCTTGCGAGCGAGGTGCCCAGGACGGCCGAGAACTTCCGCCTGCTTGCGGAGCGGGGTTATTACAACGGCACGATTTTTCACCGAGTGATCAGCGGGTTCATGATTCAGGGCGGCGATCCGAACGGCGACGGGTCTGGAGGCAAGACGGCTACGGGGGCTATGCTGCCGAATGAGATCAACAAAAGCTCGTCGCTCTACCAGGGCGGCTACCGGCGTGGTTTGGTGGCGATGGCGAACAAGGGCACGCCGGAGACCGGGTCGAGTCAGTTCTTCATTATGCACCAGACCAATCCGCTCCCGCCCGTCTATACGATATTCGGCCGGGTGATTGATGGAATGGATGTAGTCGACAAGATAGCCGGCGCGCCAACGACAATCGGGTCTGATGGTCAGAAGAGTCGCCCGGTGACTCCGGTCAAGATGAACAAGGTCTACGTCCAGTAAACAAGAAATGGCCGACGCTAACCAGCTCTCAGGGGCCGAAGTGGCTGCGGGCACTTCGGCTCTCGCGCGCGACGATGCCGGTCCAATCGATCGTGTTCCACCCGCTTCCCCCTCCATCGGCGGTTCAACTCCTCCGCCTCGCCTTCGCAGACGTCGCATTGCGGGCGCGCTGCTCCGATCTTTGATAGCCGTGCTTGTCGGCAGTCTGATTCTCCGTTTGGCGGGTCATGCAATGGGACAGATGACTCAGTCTTACCTCGACCATATAAGCCGGCACTATTATCACATCTCCTACACAACCCGGGGCTATGTGATCGCCTCATTCTTCATCACCGAACTTCTCGGTTCGCTGGTGCTCGGAGCAATGAGTGATCGCTATGGACGCAAAGTCTTCATTTTGCTTGGCCCGGTACTGGGTGCGATTGCCGTCCAAACGACTGCAATGACGTCGGTGCTGTGGGTCCTGGTGTTCGCCAGACTGCTTGCGGGACTATCAACCGGCAGCTCGGTGCCCGCCACGCTGAGCTACATCACCGAAGCGACCGTCGGTCGTCCCAGCCTTCGCGCTCGAGTAATGGGTATGTTCGAGATAACGTTGGTCGGAGGCATTGCGATGGGCGCCGTGGTCGGAGGCTATTTGTGGGAGTTCTTAGGAAGCTCGCGGACCGTAATGGGGATCACGCTGCTCAGTCCGGCTTTCAGCATCGACGCATTGATCTTCCTGTTTGCTCTCTCGATCTTTGCGTGGGGGGTTAGGGATAAGAGACGAAAGACATCCTTGAACGCAAATATGACTTCGCATACGGAAGCGGCGCGGAGAAAACTCGCCCACTATTACGAGGTTTTCAAATCGCCTGCAGTGTGGAAGTTCAGCCCGGCCTGGCTTTCGATCTTTTCGATTGTAGGTGTCTGGACGAACCACAGCGTGGGCTTGTTTACCGGCAAGGGCCGTTTTCAGGGTCAACTGCTTGTGGGAAGCATCTCGACGGTTAAGTTCGGGAACGGGTTCGCGACGCTTGCGACTTTCTTCGCGGTAGGCATCCTCGCCTGGAGCTTTGTTCTTGCTCGCTATCGCAAGACGAGCGTGATGATAGTCAGCACGTTTGCTCTATTCGCGCTGCTCGTGACGGTCCTCACTCTGAATCACCTCGACTCCTTTTCGAGCCCGTTTTACTATTCGCTGCTCGGGTTGCTCTTGATCGAGCTGCTCGTTTTGAGTGGCTTCATGCCGGCGGCTTTGACCTACCTGGCGGATGTGACCGAGAACTACGCAGCGGACCGCGGCTCAATAATGGGTCTGTACTCGGTCTTCCTCGGAATCGGGCAACTGATCGGAACATCGGTGGGGGGCTACTTCGCCGACTGGAACGGAGTGGACGGGCTGCTCCTGTTGAGCGCGATCCTCGGTGGCATAACGGCGGTGAGTCGTCTGACTCTTCGCAGACACGAGAAGGTTGCAGCAAGCCAGGAAACGATCGCCGCAGTCCAGGAAACGGTTGCGGCGGACCGCTGAGTGAACCAGGGAAAGCGCTCCCGACTTTGCCAGCCAAGGTCTCCTCAGAGAATGTAGCGTAGACTGTCCAGTCTGCGGTAACCCGCCGATCCAGACACACCCCGCGCAGACTGAACAGTCTACGCTAGTCTCTATCGTTTCAGGGAGTCTCTTCTAAAACGACAACTCCTTTGACACCAGGGCTCCGAGGAATATCCAAAGGAATGGATATTTTCCAAAAATTTGAAAGCATGGGAGCCGACCGCGACAGTCTTCAGTGCGGGGACTGTTTCTAAGTTAAACATCCGGAAACGTTACGGTAACGTTGGGCTTCGTACCCACTTGGGTATATGACTTGCCTTGAAAAGCGGGCTTAAGGCAGGGTGTCGCCAAGAGCAACCAAGTAAACGAAGGACCCCTAGCTGGATCGAATACGGGCACACAGTCAAGAAGGGGTTCAGGAAAATAAGTAAGAGTCTTTTGGCATACTACTTTATGGTTCAAGCGTCTCTTCCCGACTCTGTTTCAGATCAAACTTGCGGTAGAAAGTCAAAATTGGGTTCCTGGACCGCTCTTCCTGGCTCGCTTGGCCATCTGTTATCACAGAATGATCACACCACGAGCGCTGTCTCCCGGATATTAAGCGGGGAGACCGCCAACGTAAGGGTACTCAAGATGGCAGAAGATGCAGAGCCGGCCACCACTCAAGGTCAGTTGGCATTATTTGGATCGCCATCTACAACCATCTGCCGGTCGTCGCTGAAAGGGACTGGCGTTGTCGGCAGCTTGAGAAGTCAACTTCACCCGTGTGTGAGTTGCTTCCAATGAGCTGCCTTAACTCTTAGGAGGAAGATAAATGAAAGTCAAACGAAGAGTACTAAAGGGGGCGGTAAGCCTTCTTGCAGTTTTTCTACTCTTGTCTCTAGGCTTGGCCTCAGTGTTTGCTCAGACTGAGACCGGCCAGATCATTGTGAAGGCAACGGACTCGACGGGAGCAGCGGTTGCAGGTGCAACCGTGAAGGTGAAGTCGGTCGAGCGAGGCGCTGAGTCGACGACCACTACGAATGAAGAAGGGATCGCGACTATAGCCAGCTTGCAACCGGGCGTGTACGAGGTCACGGTCACCGGCGGCAGCGGCTTTGCGCCATTCAAACAGCAAGCACAAGTCACTGTTGGCGGAAAGACGACGGTCGAAGCGTCTATGTCGGCGACCGCCAAGGGAGAGACGATCACCGTGGTCGCCGGGGAAGGCGGCGTTGAAGTCAACACGCAGACGCAAGAGTTGTCCGACCATATTTCGGGAAAGCAAATCACTGAGCTCCCGACCCTTACCCGCAACCCGTACGATCTGGTTGGAATATCAGGCAATGTCGCGCCTGATCTAAGTGGCAGCGGGCGGGGCACCGGCTTTGCCATCAACGGTCAGCGCACGGCGAGCACGGAGATTCTGCTTGACGGGGGCGAAAACGTAGACGCATTTGTGGCCGGCGTTGGACAAAGCGTACCGCTCGATGCGGTCCAGGAGTTCCGGGTAATTACGAGCAATTTCTCGGCTGAGTACGGACGCGCCTCCGGCGGAGTCGTTAACCTTGCTACCAAGGCCGGGTCGAATAGTTTCCATGGCTCGCTTTACGAGTTCAACCGCATCTCGGCGCTGGCTTCGAACGACTTCGACAACAATGCCAACGGGATTCCGAAGGCTGTATTCACGCGAAATCAGTTCGGGTACTCCGTGGGTGGCCGAGTCATCAAGGACAAGCTGTTCTTCTTCAGCAGCACTGAATGGACTCGAGTTCGCAGCAGTCAGGAGGTGATCAGCCTTGTTCCGACTCCACAACTACTCGCTGCCACCAATTCGAGAACGCAAGCTTTCTTCGGCCACTTCCAGCTTGTGAATGGAATAAACGGCCCGGTCCATACCGTGGCTGA